>Ga0315274_10006835_pt1 | contig 16583 bp, 14 predicted proteins | sample YL17G02_20_MG_FD_203700 | JGI IMG/M metagenome (GOLD analysis project Ga0315274, IMG submission 203700) | Sediment microbial communities from Yellowstone Lake, YNP, Wyoming, USA - YL17G02_20 | ecosystem: Environmental > Aquatic > Freshwater > Lake > Sediment | place: USA: Wyoming | collected...
TTCTCTAAAATCTTTAAATGATACATTTGGAACTTTGTATGCTCACCCCTTTTTCACGTTTCTGCCTCTTTCTTCATTCTATCTAATCCTTCTGTTATGTTTAATGGTTTTGCTTCTAGTTGGCTTCCTATCTTATTTGTGTTTAGGGATGAGTCTCTTGGTCTTTTGGCAATCCAAGCGGTTAGTTGACTCATTTTTATCGGTTTAACTAGGCTTTGGTCTAGGTTGAAGGTTTTTGCAATCTGCTTTGCGAATTCGTATCTGCTTATTCTCTCGCTTCCAGAAACATGATACAACCCCTTCAAGCCTCTTTGAAGCGCTTCCAGAGCCATCTCTGCAAGGTTGTCCGCCAGCGCGGGCGTATTGTAGTGATCTTCAACTACGCTGATCTCCTTGTTCTGCCTGAGCTGGCTGATCACCCAAGTGGCGAAGTTCTGTTTCCATGGATGCCAACCGTATATGACGCTGGCACGCAGGATGACATAGTTCTTGCAAAGAGCGATTACCTGCTTTTCTCCCTCAAGCTTTGTAAGACCATAATAACTTATCGGGTTTGGCTTGTCTTCTTCTTTGTAGTAGCCTTTTTTGCCGTCAAACACGTAATCAGTCGAGATGTGAATCAGTTTCGCGCTTGCTTCGGCGCAGGCTTCAGCTACGTTCCGTGTTCCTTCAACATTTACGTTCCATGCGTGTTCCTTTTGGGTTTCGCACTTGTCAACGTTGGTTTCGGCAGCCGCATGAATCACAGCGTCCGGTTGCAGTCGTCTGAAAATGTCGAGAACTTGCTCCTCGTTAGCGATGTCGACTTCGAGCGAGTTGTTGTGAAGTGGCTTCGCATGATGTAACGGTGTGACTTCGTAATTCCGACTAGCGAACTCCACAGCTTTGTTTCCCAGCAGACCGTTGGCGCCGGTAATCAGTAATCTTTTCGCCATTTTCAACATCCTTTGTTGGGATCACGTTTCCGAAAGCCTATGAGAAAGCAGATTGGTTGAGTGTTAATATTTCTTTTCTTGTGCCCTCAGAATACCAAAGCAGTTATTGACGTTGCCGCCGCCCATCACTTTTTGATTATGCCACTGACGGTGAGTTGGCTGCAGGAAAAGGGTTGTTATGCCTTGAAGTTTGGCCTTCCTGCCAGTTAGCCTCCATCAATGTGTTGTAAGTCGATTTGAGCGGTGGCGGATTTGGGCGCGGCAAATTACTTAGGCCCTCAATAATTTAGATTCAGTTCAAAGTGTAAGATTTTGGGAAAAATATGTGCGTGAAAGCTAGGGAAACCTGCAGAGTTTGTGGGTCAAAGAGGTTGATTCCTATATTGTCCCTCGGAGATCAGTTCATGACTAATTTTGTTGAAGAATCAACGAAAGCGCACGCGTGTATTTTTCCCATGATAGATTGTTCTTAACATATTCGTGGCGTGCGCTGTTATTTTACGGCGAAAACATACACGCGATGTTCCCTTTATTGCGCTCTAAGAACCGTGACTATTTGGTAAAGATCAAGCTTTTGATTCAATGTTAATCCTTTGATTTTTTGGATTCAGTGCTTAAAGGACTCGAAGAAATTTGTTATCACTCCCAACATATATGCTCTTTCGGCTTTCGCGATTTTTGGATGACACCCGATAACAAATCCATTATTCTTGATATTTTCTGCCACTGGCAACTTTCCTGTCTTTTTATATCTTAATGGACAATGGGCCAAACTAGGTTGGAAAGTCATAGCCACCATTATTGACCTGGTCTCGATGTTGTTTTTCTCTAAGCATTCAACTAACTGATTTTTAGTGAATGGTGCTTCGGGGCGAACTATTACAGGATACATGAACCAACTATGTTTAGCATAAGGTTTTTCTATTGGAAGTTGAAGATAAGGATACGTTTTTAGTTTGTCTGTGTAGTATTTTGCATTCCTTTTCCTTGCTTCAAGGAAGCCATCAAATTTATCAAGCTGTGTGATGCCAAGGCTTGCTTGTAGTTCCGTCATTTTAAGACTGTAGCCAATGTGCGTAAATATATATCGTCTGTCGTATCCCTTTAGTTCGGCTAGATCGGTTTTATGTCTTAATGGACAGGGCTCTGGAGGTTGTTTATGAGTGAGACAAACCGGACAAGTACAAGCACGTCCAAAAGCACGCAATGACCTCGTTAAAATTGAATAAAGAGTGTTATCAGTGCAAACCATTCCCCCTTCGCCAGTACTGATATGGTGCGTTTCGAAAAAACTAAACGTGGACAAGCTCCCAAATGTTCCCACAAGTTTACCTTTATATTTTGTTCCCAAAGCCTCACACGAATCTTCTATGACAAGAAGGTCACGCCTATGAGCTATTTCCATTATCCTACTCATATCCGCGGGGTGTCCAAGGAGATGAACTACGAAGATTGCCTTAGTTTTAGGTGAAATTGCCTTTTCCACCTCATCTGGATCTATACAATATGTCTCAGGATCAACATCTACGAAGACAGGTATTGCCCCAACCTGAAAAATAGGATAACAAGTGGTTGCCCATGTTACCGCAGGAGTTATTATTTCGTCTCCAGCCCTTAATCTGCTTTTGCTTGGCACATCATCACAGGACAATGCTGCAAGCGCCAAAAGGTTGGCTGAAGACCCGGAGTTTACAGCAACACTGTTCTTAACACCCAGAAATTTTGAGAAGCGTTCTTCGAAGGTTTTAACCTTCTCACTCATACTTAACCAACCTGAAAAAAATGTATCCATGAGTCCCATAGCGTCTTTTTCATCGTATACTGGTTTGGAGACTGCGACTTTTGACTTGCCCGCGATGAATTCTTCTGATTTGCTTTTTAAAACATTCAAAGTCATTTTTCTTAGTTCTTCAGACGACATTGCATCTCTCTCCTCTAAAACCCCTTATTGCTTCTTGAAATACTTTTTCCATGTTTCTAGCGTATTTTTCCCATGATAGATTGTTTTTCGCATTTTCATAGGCGTTTTCTCCAAGCTTCTTACGTAGCTTTGGATCATTAATCAGCAATTCCACATGCTTCGTGATGTCTTTCGGTTTCGCATGGTCTACAATTATTCCGTTGACGCCAATCTGAATAATCTCGGATACCCCGGCTTTGTTGGAAACTACAACAGGTTTGGAAGCGGCCATCGCTTCTATTGCAGCTAACCCCCATGAGCTTTGGGAAGGGAAAACGCATACATCACAAGCAGCATACACTTTAGCAAGTTTTTCGTCATTTGTGGTGTGTAAAAATAGCACCTTGTCCCTCACCCCCAATTTTTCGCTTAACCTCATTAGCTCTTCTCGTGGACCAGAACCATCTAGAATCAACTTAACATTGCCATAATTTTTAGACAAGTGATAAAGCGCCTTGATAGAATCCGATTGACGCTTATGAGGGGCTAGATTGCCAACTTGTAACAAAACAAAATCGTTTTCAAGACCATGCTTCTTTCTCACATCTCCACCGGATGCGTTATGAAACAACTCAATATCCACACCACTTCTCACCACCCTAGAGGGCCTATTGTACGCTTTCCTCACGAGATCTCCGGCAATATGCGATAAGACCACAATTTCATCGATATATTTTACAGTAATTCTATCTAAGACCTCAAAGAGAGGCCAGTTTATCTTCTGTAGACCCTCCATGTAGCTCGGAAGGAAAAACCAGAACGGTGGTTCATTACACATCCATACAACCGGGACTTTTAGCCTTTTCTTTGCAAGAAAGGCAGCCCACTCGGTGGGATAGTTATGATTATTGATTATATCGAACCCTTTAGGTATCTTTCTTCCTAAATTAAGCATGGATGGAAGATCAAATGTGTAAAACTGGCCCTCTAAAATTTTCCGCATCCAAATTCGTAAAGGAGAAGTCTTTTTAACTTCTTCCTCAACCGATTTCCGCGGAGCGCTGGTTGAGGCAAGGCGCGGAGCTAAGCGTGGAGACACCTTCCCTGCTAATGGATGCAATATCACATTTACTGTCAATTTCTTCAACATGTCAGGATAGCATCTTTCTTCGTTAACGACGCTTGTAAATATCTCTACTTCATTTCCAATCTTTTGTAGTTCAATGGCTAGTCCAAGAATTTGTCTTTCTCCGCCGCCACGTCCAGTCAATGGAGTGTGAATCATCGCGATTCTCATGGCTTATGTCACTTGTCACATTGAAAATTAATTTTAAGTGTTTATATATTTATTTAGTAGATAACAGACTGCTCAAGGAGGCATATAAACGTGAAAACCAAGATTCAAACAGCCGTTATCTTGGTAGGTGGAGCAGGATTGCGGATGCATCCCCTTACAGAAGACATGCCAAAATGCATGATACCATTACATGGTGAACCCTTAATACATCGGTCTCTAACCGAGCTAAAAAAATATGGTTTTAAGCATATTGTCCTAGGGGTTGCCTACCGCAAGGAAACAATAATGAACTATATTAAAGAAAATCCGATAGGCGTAAACGTAGATTTTAGCGAACATACCCTAGAAGGCGAAACCGGAGAAGGATTCCGACTCGCCATTGAAAGATATGTGAATGACGAGAATTTCTTAGCCATGAACGGAGACGAATTAACTAATCTGAATCTTCAAAAATTTGCCGAGTTTCACCTAAAACATAAACCAGTTGCGACGATAGCTGTTTCTCCCATGCGATCACCTTTTGGAATACTAGAAATCGAAGGAAACAACATAATAGGGTTTAAAGAAAAGTCTATTCTTGGAGATAAACTTGTCAGCATAGGCATATATATGTTTAACCGCGCGATTTTAGATTACCTGCCGAAGACAGGGTCTATAGAGAAAACAGCATTCCCGTTTCTTGCAAAAAATAGACTCCTTAAAGCCTATAGACTCGGCGCTAACGAACGATGGTTAACTATTAATAGTATCAAAGATTTATCTGTTGCAGAAAAAGAGTTCGCACGCATAAGAGGATTATAAAATGGTCAGAGTGTTAGTAACTGGCATATTGGGGTTCATAGGAAGTCATCTGGCAGAGAAATTAGTCGACGGAGGATACCAAGTCTACGGAGTTGTTCGTCGAGTTGCAAACAGAAAATTTGAAGTTATAAGCAAAATTTCAAAAGATGTAACGCTGATCACAGGGGACATCACCGATTACGCATCTATTCGCAATGCATTAAAAACCGCAAATCCAGACATTATTGTTCACTTAGCAGCGCTTACACCTGTCCGCGACTCATTTGAGCGCCCATTCGAATACCAGCAAGCAAATCTTCTGGGAACAATGAATGTTGCGCATGCGATGCTAGAGCTTCCAGACTCGCAAACTAGGAAATTAATTGCTGCATCAACGGCAGAGGTATATGGTTTACAAGAAAAAAAGCCATTGAAAGAGAGCCTCGCCTTAAGACCTACTAGTCCGTATGCTGTTAGTAAGGCTGCAGCAGACCTTTATCTACAAATGATGTTCCAAACATACAACTTAAATGGTACTATCTTAAGGTCTACAAATACCTATGGAAGGAAATTTGATACTAGTTTCGTGATTGAATATTTAGTTACCCAAATGCTGAAGGGCGAGAAGGTTTACATTGGCGCGCCCGGCTCCGCTAGAGATTATATGTATGTGGGTGACCATGTGAACGCTTACTTGCTTGCCATTAAGAGCGCCAAAGCGAAAGGTCAAGTTTACAATGTTGGAACTGGAGTTTGTACAAGCAATAAAGAGTTAGCTGAAATGATAGCTGAAAAAATTGGATATGATAAAAGAAGAATCGTGTTCGGTTCATACCCTCCTGGCTACCCGTATCGCCCACCAATATCTGATCAGCCATACATAGTACTAGACTCTACGAAAATCAAAAAAGAACTAAACTGGGCACCTAAAGTCTCTCTTAAAGATGGCATCGATAAGGTTATCGCCTATTTCAAAAAATAGATGCTAAAAAGAGAGAGTGAACCATAAATACAATAGAACTGGCAAGATTTTTGCGCAAAAGGTCCCCGTGCTTATTGGATTGCTAAAACTTTGATGCGTACACTAAAACTGGCATTAAGCTAATAATCCTCAGTGCGCTTCTTTTTATAAGTAACTGTTATTCTTATTTACATGCAATAAAAACTAACTTGGGATTACCTTTGATTGACAAAGTTGATTTGGTTATGTGGGCCAAAGATGGAGAAAAATATCTGCCTAAAGTTTTAAAGAGAATCGATGAAGTTATCCCTTCCGAAAATACTAGTAGAAAAATTTTTGTTGATGATCACAGTGCCGACCAAACCGTGAAAATTGCCAAAGATTTCAACTGGGATGTCTATTTGAATCCTAAAGGCGGGATACCATGCGGAGCAAATGAAGCCCTAAAACATGTTGAATGCGACTACTTTGTCAGTGTTGAACAAGACGTTATCTTAGCCAAAGATTGGTGGAATAAAATTCCGAAGTATATGGAAGATAAAAATGTAGCTTGTGCGCAATGAATTCGGTTGCCAACAAATCCATTGCTCCGGAAGTTAGGAGAGTACGCAAACACGAGAAGAGACCAGCTTCCACTAGTATCAATAGATACCGCACATTTCACTGCCTCATTCACAGTATTCTTAGCTAGCGCGTACTTATGTTAGAAAATAGGAAAAAGCCGATTTTGGGCGGTCAAGAGAGTGTGCTAACGATTGCTTCAGCTTCTTCCAGCTTAAGATACAGTATTCCTCCTTGCGAAACGAGCAAGCCCTTCTATGGAGAATGGAACTTTCGTTGCCAGTAAGCCCAAAGCACCTTCTATCCTTGACTTTAGATCGCCATTCATTAAGGAATTCAAAAAGAAGTGCCTAGCTTCTTCTTTCATTCCCTTTTTGAGAGCAACTCTACCATAGAAGAAAGTCTTGTGGGCGTAATTGATATTCCAATGCCAGAGAATCTCGTTCATACTGAAGCCATAATTCTCCAAGTCTATTCTTTTGTATTTCTGATAGGCTTCTTTGTAGATACGCAGCCAATCATAACGACTGGATGTGTTTCTTCCATGATAGGTGTATGTACCAAGAATTTTATTGACAAAGCAAATCTTGCCTGTTAGACCTAGCATGACCCACGTAAGGTAATCCCATGTCGCCCCAGTTTCTCCTTGAAATCTACCTCCAATCTTCTCGATGGCTTCTCGCTTAAACATAACAGTTGCGCTTGCTAGGTAGTTTTCATAGAGAAGCCGTCTCAAAAGTGTACGATGGCGAGTATCCTTTATTTGAGGGTAAACGCCAACTGGACGATTGTTACGTATGATTAGTGCTTTCCCGAAGCAAATAGTCGCTTCGAATTGTCGTAATGCGTCAACCGACAAAGCCAACCTCTCTGGAAAGGCGCAGTCATCTCCATCTAGCATGGCTACGTATTCTCCTGTCGCCAGTTTTAAGCATTCGTTGTAGTTTTCTTGAAGCATAAGCACTCCAGCATTATGCTTATGCTGAATTAGCCTTACTCTTGAATCCATATTTCTTTTTATGATATTCAAAGTATTATCAGTACTCGCGTCGTCGAGAATTATGTGCTCGTAGCCCTTCATAGTCTGAGCCATGATGCTCTTCATGTTTAGCTCTATGAACGGGGCCTGATTATACGCCAAAGTTATCACAGATACCTTAGGCAAGTTGGTCCCTCTTTGTTAGCATCCTACTAAACTGAGAGTCATCTTCTGGATTACATCATCGGCACATTGGCATTCCATTCGAATCATTACCTACCGTCAAGACTCTTGCCTCTGTTACAGAAGGTTCTGCTGCATCTTCTTCATGGTGGTCTTCTTTTCTACGCTTGCAGTATCGTGCTTGAAGAGTGACATTAATCGCTTATGTCTCCGCTTTTGTCTATTATATATTGTGAGATGTCTCTCTGCCCTGAATTATCCAGTTGAGTAGTATTGAATAAGCAATCTGCTCCGCGACAGTGAGACATATCGTTGAGCGGATACATCCAAGGTGACATGTCAAAGTTTACGGGGAGGTGGTGCTTATATACGTAGTCCCTTATTTGAGAGATTGCTTCCTTTGTTATCGCATATTGGAGATCACATTCACATCCAAATGTACTGAGATTAGACATCGACTTGTAGAATTCGAGATATCAATACTAAAGGCTTTCTGAATTCCTTGTGTCATATCCTTATTTCCGCCTATGAACATCATCGCATGGAAAAGACATCGTTAGCGTTCAACAATACCCCAAAATCTACTATTGCCCTTACAAAGCTTTTGGGAGAGTTTGTAGTTCGAGAGAATTCTCTTGAGAAGTCCCTGATAGTAAGGACTAATTTTGTTGAACGAGCGAAATGGCTGTACGAAAAGGCTTCCGCCAATAGATATGGAACTTACCTTTTTGCAGATGACTTATCACCAACAATATCTGATGTCATGCGCAAGGACCTCACAGGGATAGTTCATGCTTGTGGCGAAGAAAAAATGTCAATGTTTGAGCTTGCAAGGTTAATCACTCTCGACGTGAAACAAATGACCATTGCCGAGTACAAGGGGCCACCGGTAACAATGGACATGAGTCTAAGAAGCATTAGGCTCGAACCTTATAGAATGAGGAAAACTAGTAAACATCCCATCGAGGTCATGGACGCGGATACTGTTTGCTGCAAAGTGAAACGCCTTGCTGGATATACGCGACACCCGATCGTGATACGGAGAATCGCAAGTGTCCCTTTCTTAAACTGAAACAGAAAGTATGAAGAGTCCGCGCGTGCACTATCGCGTTGCTCTCAGATTTTGCTTGTTACTACTTACTTGGAATAGTACAGGATCACGCGTTTGTGAACATTTGAGAGGCATTTGACTTTTTCTTAGTGGGTTTTGGTTTAGGCGCGCGCGGACCCTGACCAGAGTCTGAGACTAACGTTCGTTTGGAATACCTCCGGCGTTCCAAGGGGCTATTACGTTTTATGCGCCTTGTGCGGACCTGTAGGAAAAATCGAAGGCATAGCAGTCTTCAGGGATAATATTGCGGCAAGCAGAGGCATCATTCACGTTCGTGTCCCCGGCAATATCAACGGAGACTCGGAGGTCAACATGCGAGACATCGCACTAGTCTGCAGATGCTTCGGTTCGATTTTCGGCTGTTCAAGGTATCTAGCCAACTGTGATCTGAATGATGATGGAAAGATCGATATGAGAGATGTGGGAAAAACGGCTAGAAACTTCGGGATGCTCGATTCCTAAAATCGGATGAAATCACTCTTTCGGGGTACCTCAAATCTACAAGAGTGCCTCCAGATCTCTAATGCATATACGTGCTAGTAATGCCTGCGTAGAGCAAGTAGCGCGCTAGTGTGTCCTTGTGTTCCCTTTTTCAGTGTGATAGAGCTGGGTCGCACTTCTAAATGATGGTTGGCGTATCTGAGACACGTTGCCGTCCATAGACGAGGCAAATTCAGAACCACAGGCTATCTCACAAACGAATTTAGGAACAGAGACTGTGTGAAAACTCGGCTTGGTTTCAGAAAATTGCTATTTATGATTACAAGTCGGGCTCTGGGACTCATTTTATACATATAAGACGCAATTTATTAAGCTAAATTTTGGTTTTCACACAGTCTCAACAGGCATGCGCGCTAATCCGTAAGGAAGATGGAAGAAAAACGTCGGGGCAAAGACCAAGAGGGCCAGCAGAAATGCTTGCACTAATACAGACTCGACTCCACTTTCCTCAACGCACTTGGGTGATTTGTGTTTTGACTGAGAGCGTACGGCTTCTTGCCGGTGCTTCATTTCCAAAGGTGTTTCGGCTTCTTGCGGACGTGTCGTGGAGAATGGGAAAGCACAGCCGAAACGAGCAACAGCGCCGTGCTTAGTAAGTAGAGAGGAGTATTAGCGGTCAGATTGAGAGATCTGGGCAACATGGCTTGTCATGGAAAAATGCAGCTCTTATCGTTTGTGCGTGTGGATGTGCTTAGAGTTTGCCACCCTTCACTTGTTCCGAATAGTATGGAATCACGTCTTTTCTCAAAGCTTCCATCAACAACATTTTTGGAGACCATCTAAGCACTTTCTTTGCGTGGGCATTATCGTACCACATGCGTCGGACGTCGCCTATCTTTGGCGGGGCCTTTTTCGGAGGTTTCTTGAAGTTGAGCAATTTCGCGATGGCGTTGTACAGTTGGTTGATTGAGGTTTCGGTGTTCGATGACAGGATTATGGGTTTCAGGTCTGTTTCAACTTCAGCTGCTCTGAGGAGCGCCTCGACGATGTCACTGACATGGATGAAGTCCCGCGTCTGCTTCCCGTCTCCGTCCACGGTTGGCGCAGTCTTCTTCAGCATTTTGCACACAAACTCTGCGATAACCGGCTTCCACGTTGGAGAAACTTTCTGTCTTGAACCATACACCGTGCCAAACCTGAAAATCGTTGCCGGGATGCTGAACGTTCTGCTACAGACTTTCACAAAGTATTCTGCTGCAAGCTTGTCAATATCATACGGCGATGAAGGTCTGTCCTCGCAGTCCTCGTTTATCGGAAGCTTCTCAGGCGTCCCGTAGATGCCACTGTTGCTACTGAAAACCACCTTGCTCTTCGTCCTTTTCGCAAGTTCAAGAACGTTGACCATGCCTGCAACGTTAACTTCCACGTCGCGGAACGGGTCGTCAAAACTCATGCTTCTCGGAAAGCATGCCAAATGGTAAATCACATCAAACTTCTTGTCCGTCAGTTTCTTGAGCGTTGCTGGCGCAAACTTCTTGCTTATGTCCACTTTCATCAGGTCGACAGAGAGATGGGTTATGTTCTGTTTAGACCCGTTTGAAAAATCATCTATGACCGTAACTTTGTCGCCTCGTGCAACAAGCCTGTCTGCAAGGTGGGAGCCCACAAACCCTGCTCCGCCAGTAATCAAACACTTCCGCATTCCACACGCCTCATGTGTATGTTTGTCTAGAGTTGATGCGCACTAGTTATGGTCAACAACCTTAAAAACTTGCACCGCGCTTCGTCAGGCAACGGTTCAATCACTTTGTCTAATGAGCGTTTAGCTTTTCTGCAAGATTTCTTTGGCCGTGGCGATGTGAATGTCAACGACCAGTGACGGGTCATGCGTCTTCTTCACCCAGGCGCGACTTGCCACTCCAGTCTTGTGGCGCGCTTCAGGGTCTCTGCATTCTTCCATCCTCTGATAAATCTCGTCCGTCCACCTCGCGTTGAGGATGGGCGGTAGGTTGCCGAAGCATTCATTGATCACCTCAGCGTCGTACTACATGATAACAGGCTTTTCGCATGCTATTGCTTCCGGGGTAGTCATGCCCCAGCTTCCAAGCGTGAATTGGTCAAGCACCACGTCAGCCTCGTTGTACATTTCAATCAAATCCTTTTTCGGCATCGGCTGGACAAACCTAAAGTTCCGCGACGGAATCGTCAGTTTCCTGATCAGTTCCTTCGACTCGTCGATGTTCGTTCCCCAGTCAACCATCACCAGCAGCGAGTCTGGGTTGCGTTTGGCGAACCTACTGAACGCCCGTAGTACCTTGTCAGTGCCCTTCTCCTTCCAATGGTGCCTGCTTGGCATGAAAAACACCAAGTCATGCTCCTTGTACGCGCCTTTCTTCTGTTTAGGCACGTACTTGTCGCATGGAATTGCGAAGGGAACAAAGCGAACCCTGAGTTTAGCCTTTCTGAATATGCGCAGAGTATCTGGGTTTGTGAAGAGGATAATTGGAGCGTTTTCGTAGCTTCTCTTCAGCAGCTGATACGCCGCAAGCACGTAGGGTCCTTGCCCTCTGTAAGGCAGTAGCCTGTTTTCCGAGAAAGGGAGATATCTGATCAGTCCAGCATCATAGGGCACGTACTTGCATCGCAGCAGCATAGTGTACATGGAGCCAAGAGCATGAGCAAAGACAATATCGTAATGTCGGAAAACGGATGGCAGCTTCAAGATCAGGTCTAGCTCAGATAACATCCTGAACCCAGATCTGATTCTGACAATTCTTACCCACTCGGGCATGGCATAACGGTTCACAGTATCGTTGTTCAGGTTCATCGGGTCTCCAAAAGCCCTGCTGCTCAGGTCGCCGTCTTCCCACAGGGGCATGCTGAACGCGCAGCGTTCTTTGCTTGTGATGAGCAGGTCAGCACGTATGCCTCTGGCACGCATGGTCTTCGTCACGTTGTAAGCATCCTGGGCCAAGTTGAAAGCGTTAAGAATGTACGTTCTAATGTTGCCTCCACACCGAAAGAAAGTGTTTTATTACTCGAGTTTTCTGCGGGCTCTTTTGTCTTGGCGTTGAGTTGGAGCCACTTGGCGAAGATAATGATTCTCCAGAACAGCTGGATGTCCTCTGACCTTTTCTTTGCCATTATGCGGAGGCATAACTCCTGAAATCCTTCCAGCTCAACATATTCGCCTGCAGCTTTGACGGTTTCAGTGCACCAGTCCATCTTTTCCATGATTGACTGTTTCGCCCATTCTTCCTCGGGGGCGGGAAAGCCGAGCTTGCTGCGCCTAAGCCTCACTTTTTCGGGCAGGGTTCCCTTCATTGCCTCTCTTAGCAGGTACTTGGTCCACCCGTTCCGTATTTTCACACTCATGGGCAGGCTGAACAGGTACTCGATCAACGGGTGGAAAAGGAACGGAACTCTGCTCTCTATCGAGAAGATCCTGCTGTTAGTGTCCTCGTACTTCAGGAGCTCGATGATTGAGGCTGCTAACAGGTCATAGCGCAAATGCTCTGCTAGATTGTTCACGGGATATTCAGATGGCATGTCAGGCGGCACGTTCGTCTTTATGACTTTCTGGAACGCTTTTTTGCTTATGCCTGACCTTCGGCGGATATATTTTGTGAAGTATGGTCGTGTCAGGTCTGTTGTTGAAATGAATTCTCTTACGGCTTTGAGGTACTTGTGCGCTCGTGCGAGGTCAAATAGATAGTCAAGCAGGTATTTCTGGTAGCCGGCGAGGCTTTCGTCTCCGCCTTGGCCGTCGAGGAGCACTTTTATGCCGTTCTCTTTCGCCAGTTTGATTACCCTGTACTGCATGTAGACGCTGGGGCCTTGGAACGGTTCATCATGCAGTGACACGACCTTGTCGAAATCGTTGAAGAACTCTTCAAATGTGGGCGTTACGTAGAACGGTTCCACACCACTATGTCTGACGGTTTCTTCAATGTAGGGCAACTCGGAGATTCTCTGTTCTTGAGGCGCTGAGGAGAAAGTCTTCAGCTTCTTGACGCCTTCTAAACCTTTTTCCTGCAGATCAGACTTGTCCAGCAGCTTCTGCGCTGTGCAGACGATGCTCGAAGAGTCTAAGCCTCCGCTGAGGCATGTTCCAACGGGCACGTCTGACCTCATATGGAAACGTATCGACTTCTCGAAAAGGTCATAGAAGTTTCTCGTTTCCTCTTCAGGGCCTATGTTCCTGTATGACGTGTCGATGTTTGAGAGCTCCCAGTACCTTTGAACATTCAGTTTCCTCGCGTTGAAGTCGAGCTCAAGAAAGTGTGAAGCCATAACTTGGCGTATTCCTTCATAGAAGGTTTCATTCGCTTTATACGGTTTGGACCATAGGAACTCGGCGACTCTGTTCTGGTTCATTTCAAACTTGACGAGTGCTCTTATGGCTTTGATTTAGCGCGCGCGAAAGATTCGTCAATTACGAACCAGACGTCATCGATTTTCTTCGGCGCTGCGACACAAAAGAACAGGCAGAAGAAATAATTGCTTACATGGAGAAACGAGGCGAGATTAGCAAGGAATACGCACAAAAACTCAGAGCTCAACTCAAAAGAAAAGGCGTCAGGAGCTTCGGACCGAAAAAAGAAGAAGATTATACCCCGAAAACTCGGAAACCTGATCTTGCAGCCTTAGATTCGGCTGAAAGGCTTCTGCAAGAACACTGTCATCCATGTTCTTGCGATGCTGATGGGTAAATATATACGTGGCGGGCCTTGTGTTATTCTAAAAGTAAATAAATGGGCTTATCAATAATTTAGCGCGCGCTCATAATTGATTCATCATTTGAGCAGACGAAAGAGTGGTCGCACCCACTTGATCAGTGAAAGGAGAACATGACTGATTGAGAAAGAATGTTCTGATTGTAGCCGGTGGAGGCGGACATACTGGATATGCATATGCTCTAGCTCAGAGATTGAAGTGCAAAGCATCATTGCGCTTTCTAGTGCCGCGCGATGATGCCCTAAGCTATCGGCGGCTCAGTCAATTTGGTGAAGTCAATTTTCTTTTGAAGGCACGTGGCGCTAAAACACCAAATCATGAATTCATTTCGAGGCTTGTAAAAGCCTTTCTAGAATCTCTCAATCGAGTTTCTGGAGGCTACGATGTCATAGTCAGCACCGGCAGCAATTTCTGTCTTCCCCCTTCTCTGCTCGGTCGACTCCGCAAAGTCTCACTAGTTAATATTGAAAGCTCAGTTCGTTTCACAAAGGCATCCCAAACTGCCCGCATTTTGCAGCCTTTAGCGGCTGTCACTGCTCTACAATGGAAAGAGCAGGAGAAACTGCTTAAGAAAGGAGTGCATGTTGGACCACTGTTACCACAACCTGAGATCTCACCCTGGAACGGCGGCTATGTTCTTGTAACAGGCGGGACCATGGGACACAAGAAGCTATTTGATGCTATTTGTGAAAGCAACCTGGAAAATGTTGTTCTGCAAACAGGACAGATAGACCCAGCTCATTACAGAAGAAAACATCCAAGCTGGAAAGTAATACGTTTCTCGACAAGATTCTTCGAACTTGTAGCTGGCGCAGAAATTGTCGTCACACATTTCGGTTATACTGCACTAGAGGCATTGGTCTACAGAAAGCCAACTGTTATAGTCCTAAACCCGGAATGGAAAAGGACTGTCGGGAGAACAGATGCCGAGTTCTACGCAGCAAAAGTCAATGCCTCTCTAGTGTGGGACGTGAGCCTTTCTAACCTGATTGCTGCCATAGATGAAGCAAAGAAAAAGGAACAACCAGTTTTCCCTGACGGAGCAGAAAACCTCTCCAAGGTCATCCTGAGTCTCTGAAGCACCACGTTCTCGATTGATCGAATGGTCAGTAAACACGTATATCAAATGCAGCACTCTCTTTCTATTACATCTTCTTTTCAAGCACTTTCTCTGCAACTTTGAGATGTATGTCAACCACAAGAGAAGGGTCATGCGTTCTCTTTACCCATTCCCTTCCTTGCTCACCACATTTATATCGCAAGTTGGAATCCTGACACATCTCCATCTTGCTCCAAATCTCTTCTGGCTTATGCGCATTGAGGACAGGCGGCAAACTCCCGAAACAACGTCTAATAGTTGCTTCATCATAATACATGATAACTGGTTTCTCACAAGCCATAGCCTCAGGCGTCGTAGTACCCCAACAACCAAGAGTGAATTGGTCCAGAATGACGTCAGCCTCGTTATACATTCTGACAAGATTATTCTTTGACATAGGTTCAACAAGTCTTATGTTTCTTGAAGGAATGCCGAGCTCTTTTATGAGTCCTTTCGAGGCAAGCACATCCGTTCCCCAACTAACCATTATCAACAAGGAATTTGGATTGTGCAAAAGGAACTTCTTATACGCCTTGATCACACGGTCATTCCCTTTCTCAACCCAATGTTGTCTACTCGGCATAAAAAAAACTAGTTCATAATCTTTGAATAGTCCCCTTTTCGGCCCGGGGCGATATCTGTCACACGGTATTGCAAAGGGAACAAACTGGGTCTTCAGATTTGCTTTCTCGAAAATGTGTATTGTGTCAGGGTTAGTGAACAGTATGATGTCTGCTTTCTCATAGCTCTTTTTGAGTAGGCTGTAACTGATCGTCATGTATAGTCTTTTCTTCTTATGCGGAGGCAAAGGGTTTTCAGAAAAGGGCAAGTATCTGATCATCCCTTCATCATACGGCACGTAGTTGCAGTTGCATAACATGGCAAACATTGACCCAGGAAAGTGCGCAAAGACTATGTCATATTTCTTGAAAATAGGGTACAGTTTTGGCAGAAGCTCAAGTGAATTGAAAACTGGATGCCTCAGCTGCACATCAACAACTTTCACCCATTCTGGCATCCTGAAGTTTTTGACAATCTGAGGGTTTGGGCTCAAAGGGTCTCCGAAGAGTTTCTCATCGACTGTCCCCTCTTCCCACAAGGGTATGCTGAAGACAGAACTCTCTCTGCTTGTAATCAGTAGATCTGCGTCGATATTTCTACTACGCATGGCTTGTGTAACATTGTAGGCGTCCTGCGCCAGATTGAACGCATTCAATATACGCAATTATACATCCCCATTAAGGACACGACAACCACCATCAAGTGGATCGTTCCCTAATTTCTATCTTTCCTCTGAACAACACCAGCGCACTCTTAATGCCCCTCGAATATTATGTGCGCGCGCTTCTCGCACTTTCGGCTTCGGCACAAAGGGTTTCACATCACGCACTTTCAAATTGCTCTTGCTCTTGATTGGTTCAGGTCTTCTGCGAGGTTCTAAGACTTCTTCCTGCAACGATGTTACCATTCCATCTAGTTTAAGAACCCACTCGTATGCTTCTGCAAGCTTCGCTTTCTGCTCTTCAACATCTTTCGCGAGTCCAATCTGAACAGCTTCCTGCAATCTAAGCAAATCTTCAACGCCAGCGTTTGACGCGC
>Ga0315274_10006836_pt1 | contig 16583 bp, 15 predicted proteins | sample YL17G02_20_MG_FD_203700 | JGI IMG/M metagenome (GOLD analysis project Ga0315274, IMG submission 203700) | Sediment microbial communities from Yellowstone Lake, YNP, Wyoming, USA - YL17G02_20 | ecosystem: Environmental > Aquatic > Freshwater > Lake > Sediment | place: USA: Wyoming | collected...
CTCCGGCACCGGGCCGATGGCTGAGATAATCGCCCACGTCGAGGACACCCAGCGTCCCCCGCCCCAGCCGGGCGTCGCCACGGTGAGCCCCGCCCGGTTCATCAACTCCTTGTTCAGCGCCGGCGCGGGCTACGTGGCCATCGAGCTGGGCCTGGTCGGCCCTGTCGTGACGCTGGCCGCCGGCGGGGTGACCGGGCTGCACGCTCTATCCTGCGCCGACGTCCTGATCCGCTCGCGCGTCGTCGACGCGGCCCTGGTCGTCGTCGCGGACGAGGTTAGCCCGCCCCTGTTCTATGGCTACGGGCGCCTTGGCCTACTGTCGAGGCGGGGAGCATCGCTGCCGTTTGACAGCCGCCGCGACGGCTTCGTCCTTGGCGAGGCGGCGGCCGCCGTCGTGCTCGAGGCCCCGGCGTGCGCCGCCGGCCGCGGCCGGGCCCCGCGCGGGCGCTTTTTGGGTTTTTCCGCGACAACCGACGGCCGGCGGCCGTTCGCGCCGGACCCATCGGGCGCCGGGCTTGGCCGGGCCATCGCCGGCTGCCTGCGGCGCGCCGGCGTTCCGCCGTCCGGCGTGGCGCTGGTCGTGTCGGGGGCCAACGCGACGGTGACCGGCGACATCCTGGAGGCCCGCGGCATCGTTGCGGCCCTGGCCGGCTGCCGCCCGCCCGTCACCGCGCCCAAGTCCATGGTCGGCGAGACCGACGGCAGCTGGGGTGTCATCGCCGCCGTGCTGGCGGCGCTGGCCATGGCCGACGGCGTGGTGCCGCCGACCGCCGGCGTCACCGCGCCGGACCCCGGCTGCGATATCGCCCTGGTCGCCGGGCGGCCGGCGCCGCTGCCCGCGGGCGCCGTCCTCATCACCGCCCGGTCGCTTCCCGGGCACAACGCCGCCGCCCTGCTGGCGCCGCCCGGAGGTGATGCGCTGTGCGCGTGAAGCTGATCGCGCCCGCCTCCTGCCGTCGCCGCGTTGCGCCCTTCTGGCTGCCGCCGCTCAACTTGGCCGTGGTGGCGGCGTGGACGCCCGACCACTTCGAGATAGAGATCGTGGATGAGAACGTCGAGGACATCGATTTCGACGACGTCCCTGACGTCGCCGGGATCACCGCCGCCACCGCCCTCGCGCCGCGGGCGTATGCCATCGGCGACGAGCTCCGGCGCCGCGGCGCCCGCGTGGTCATCGGCGGCGTGCACGCGTCGGCCCGGCCGCACGAGGCGCTGGCGCACGCTGACGCCGTCGTCGTCGGCCCTGCCGAAGCGGCGTGGCCGGACGCCCTCGCCGGCGTCCTGGCCGGCAAGCCCGGCCACGCCTGGGGCGGCGACTTCCGGGCCGCCCACCCGTTCCGGCCGCCCCGCCGCGACCTGTACCGGCGCGGCGCGTACCTGTCCACGGGCACCGTCCGCGCCGGCCGCGGCTGCCCCAACCGCTGCCGCTTCTGCTCCGTGGCCGGGGCGTACCGCGGCTGGCACCGGCCGTACCCCGTGCCCGCGGTCCTCGCCGACATCGACTCCCTGGGCGGGGAGTACGTGTTCATCGTCGATGACAATCTCCTCGCCGGCCGCGCCTGCGCCCGCGACCTCCTGGACGGGCTGAAGGACAGGCACGTGCGCTGGTGGGGCCAGGCCAGCCTGGACACCCTGGGCGACCCGCGGACGCTGTCCGCGCTGGCCGCGGCCGGCTGCTTCCTGCTCATCGTGGGCCTGGAGTCGGTGAGCGCCGCGGCCATCGCCCGCCTGGGCAAGGCGGTCAACCGCGTGGAGCGCTACGCCGGCATCATCGGCGCCGCCCGCGACCATGGCATCATGATCAACCCGAGCTTCGTGTTCGGCCTGGATGGCGACGGGCCGCAGGCGTTCGCGGCGACCCTCGACTTCCTCGACCGCGTGCGGGCGCCCCTGGCCACGTTCAACATCCAGGCGCCCTACCCCGGCACGGCGCTGTTCGACGAGCTTTCGGCCGCCGGCCGCATCCTCGACGACGACTGGGCCAAGTACGACGGGGGCCACGTCGTGTTCCGGCCCCAGGACATGACCCCCGCCGAGCTGCAGGACGGCTACGACCGGGCGGTGGCGCAGTTCTACTCGCCCTCGCGCATCCGCCAGCGCACGGCCGCCCTGCCGCCGGGCCTCGGCGGGTTGATGTACCGCTGGAACGCCGGTTACCGGCTCATGCTGGACGCCTTCGGCGTCATCCTCGGTTGAGGCACATGACGCGCGTGAAGCGCAGGAGGTGCATGACGCGCGTGAGGCACATGACGCGCGTGAAGCGCGGGTTCGCCAGATTCTTTCCGGGGAGGGATGGCGGTGAAGTGCCTGATCGTTTACGACACCCGCATGGGGACCACTGAGACGATCGCCCGGCGCCTGGCCCAGGAGCTCGGCGGCGACGCTGTCCACCTGCCGGCGCCGGCCGTGAACGTCGCGGCGTACGACCTCATCGTGGTCGGGACCCCGCAGCCGTTCTCCCAGCTGCCCAAGCCAGTGGCGCAGTTTCTGGCCGAGAACCGGGAGCACCTGGCGGGGAAGAAGAGCGGCCTGTTCCTGACCTGCGCGAGCGAGGACGACGGGCAGCTCGGCCCGGTGAAGGTCGTGGGCGGCGCACGAACGGCCGCGCGGCTGAAGGAGGAGTACGGCCTGGCCGAGGTCGTCGTCCTGCCCGTATCCGAGCTGGGCGCAGTGCTTGACCCGGCGCGGGGCATGGACACCATCCGCCAGGACATTGCGCGCGGCCTACCGGCCTGGGACGCCCGGCTCGCCGACTTCGTCGCGCGGCTGGAGCTTCTGGTTGGGACGAGGTGAGTAACCGGTGAAGGTCATGATCCCGGGCTTCCCCCACCGGGTCGGCGTGCACTGCACCAGTGCGGCCGTCCGCGACGTGCTCGAGCACCTCGGCGTGAAGCTGAGCGAGGAGATGGTCTTCGGCCTGGGGTGCGGGTTGAACTTCCTGTACTCCAAGAACGAGGAGACGGGCTACCACTACGTGCTCGGCCGGGGCGACGACATCGAAGGCGACGCCGGCCGCTACCTGGGGGCGGAGGTCCGCAAGTTCAGGGACAACGACCTGGACGCAGCCGTGGTGTGGATGAAGCGCTACGTGGCCCTGGGCATACCGGTCATCGTCAACCACGAGGCGTCCCGCCTGGCGTACGTCGCCCGGCGCTATACCATCCTGGACGGCGTGCGCTACGGCGGGCACCGCACCGTGCTGGCGGGGTACGACGACGACCGCGACGAGCTCTATCTTTACGACTACGGCTGGGCGGAGCCGCAGACCGCCGGCGGCGCCGAGTTCAAGGCGGCCATGGCCGCCGATACCCGCCCGTCGACGCACAACCTGTGGATCGTGATCCGCGCGCCGCGAGAGCCCGTCGACCTCGCCGCCGCGATTCGCGACGCCCTGCGCACCAACGCGTGGCACATGATCAACCCGTGGATCGGCCACAGCGGGCTGCGCGGCCTGCGCCGCTTCACGCGCGAGGTGACCGGCTGGCCGCGCCTGTTTTCGCCGGACTATCACCGGCTGACGTGCTCCATGGTGTACATGATGCTCGAGGCCGGCGGCACCGGTGGCGGCAACTTCCGCCGCATGTACGGCCGGTTCCTCAAGGAGGCCGCCGCAATGACGGGCATCGCGGCGCTGGAAGGGGTCGGCGCCCAGTACCACGCCCTGGCCAAGCTGTGGTCCCGGCTGGCCGACCTCATCCGCGACGGCGCCGATGGCCGCGGTGGCCTGTGGGCCGACCTGGACGAGGCCGGGCGGCTCCTGGGCGCGATCAGCGCCGGGGAGGCCGAGGCCGCCGAACGCCTGGGCCAGGCGGTCGGGTACGAGGGCTGATCGGGTACGAGGGCCCAGAGGAGGTGGCCGGGCGGTGCCTGGGTTGACGTTCAAGGAGATCGCGGAGTTCCTGCCCCATCGCTACCCCTTCCTGCTCGTGGACCGCGTCACCGACTTCCACGAGGGGGAGTTTGCGGAAGGGTATAGAAACATCTCATGGAGCGACCCATTCCTGGCGGGTCATTTCCCGGGTGACCCCATCGTCCCGGGGGTGCTCCTGGTCGAAACCATGGCCCAGGTGGGCGGCTTCATCTTCTACTCGCTGATCGGCGGCCACCGGGGCGGGCGCGCGGGCGGCCCCGTGTACCGCGGCTACGTCGCCGGGCTTGACCAGGTCAAGTTCCTATCGTTCGTTCGGCCGGGGGACTGTTTCTCGGTGCGGGCAGAGCTCGTGGCGCGCGTCGGCAACCTGGCCAAGGTCGCGGCCACGGGCAGGGTCGACGGGCGGGTGGTGAGCCGGGCCCAGGTGACGTACCACTTCGCCGTCGCCGACCCGCCCGCCGGGGGGGATGACGCCGGATGAGGCTGGACTATGATGTCGTGGTCATCGGCTCGGGCCTCGGCGGCCTCACCTGCGCCGCGTACTGCGCGCGGGCGGGGCGATCCGTGGCCGTCTTCGAGCAGTACCACAACATCGGCGGCTGCTGCCAGAGCTTCCGGCGGGGGGAGTTCTTGTTCGACGCCTCGGTGCACTCCGTCCTGTGGTCGCGGCACATGGTCCGGATCGTCGAGGAGCTCGGGCAGCACATCGATGTCATCCGCACCGGCGACAGCCTGCGCTTCCCCGGCGTGCGGCTGCCCCTGGACACCATCCCCCAGGTCCGGGACGACCTCGCCCGGCTGTTCCCCGCCGAGAAGGACGCCATCCACGCCTACTACACCGACCTGTGCGCGGTGGTGACCAGTCTCCTGCGGCGATTCGTGAGCAAGGAGCGGGCGACGGCCGACCCCGGCCTGCGCTTCGGCTCGTTCTACAAGTACTTCGGCAAGACAACGTCTGACATCATCGACCAGTACTTCACCAGCCCTGAGCTCAGGGCGCTGGCCTTCTGCGCCCAGATGGGGTTCCTGCCCGACCGGGCGTGGCTGTTTACGGCCTATCACATTTACATGGAGCGCAACTTCTACCACGACAACGTCCTGATCGCGGGCGGGACGCAGCGCCTGCCCGACGGCCTGGCGGCCGCGATACGGGGCGCCGGCTCCGACATCTTCACCAATCGCCTGGTGCGGCGCATCCTCATCGAGGACGGCCAGGCCGCGGGCGTCGAGCTCGACGACGGCACCCCGGTGCGGGCGCGGCACGTCGTGTCCAACGCCGACGCCCGGCTGACGTTTGGCACCCTCATCCCCCCGGAGTACGTCGAGCCCGGGATCCAGCGCGACCTCAACTCGTGGCGCAATAGCATCTCGTTCGTCGTCGCCAACCTCGGCCTGGCGGGCGACGTCAGCCGGCTGGGCCCAGACGGCACGAACATCGCCTACTTCCCGACCTACGACGTCGTGCGCATGGTCCGCGACCTGGAGGCCGGGGTGCTCTCAGACGACTTCTGGCTGGGCATGTCCTTCCCGACCATCGTCGACCCCAGCCGCCCGCCGGCGGACGGCTCGGTGGTGTTCCTCCTGGTGCCGGTGGGCTACAACGCGTGCAACTCGTGGGGGGTCGGCGAGGACTACCGGTTCGACGGGTTGCGGCCGCGCGGCAAGCGCGGCGCCGGCTACGCGGAGAACAAGCGGCGCGTCGCGGACATGATCATCGCCCGCGCCGAGGAGCTGTTCCCCGGCATCAAGGCCCATATCGCGCGCAAGAACGTGATCACCCCCATCAGCATCGAGCGCATCACCCTCAACAACCGCGGCACCGGGCTGGCCTGGATGCTGCGGCCGCACGAGCTGAAGGTCGACATGGGGCTCGGGCTGCCCATCGCCTCGCGCATCGCGGGGTTCCACTACGTCGGGGCGTGGACGCAGCTGGGCTGCGGCGTGTCGATGAGCATGCTGTCCGGGAAGACCGCCGCCTACCACATCCTCGGGCTGCCCGAGGGCGAGGTCTTCCGCTACGAGTGGGAGGAACGGTACGTCAAGGAGTGAGGGGCAGCCGTGAGACGTGGGCAGTTCTCTTGCGGCCCGGACGCGCTACGCCGGGAATATGACGTGGTGGTCATCGGCTCCGGCCTCGGCGGGCTGACCTGCGCGGCGGTGCTGGCCGAAGCCGGGGCGGCGGTGGCGGTCGTGGAGCAGTTCACAAACATCGGCGGCTGCTGCCAGTGCTACCGGCGGGGCGGCTACACCTTCGACGTGTCGGTCCACAGCATGTACAACTGGGGGTACCTCGGCCGCCTGTTGGCGCGCCTGGGGGAGCCGCTGGCGGTGGTGCCGGTGACGGACGAGAACCGGTTCCCCCGCCACCGCTTCCGCTTTGCGACCGTCCCCCAGCTGGCGCGCGATTTCGCGGGCTTCTTCCCCGCCGAGGGCGAGGCCGTCCGCTCGTACTACCGCGACCTGGAGGAGGCCGTCAGGCAGCTCCTGGAGCTGCAGGACCCCGGCGTCAGCTTCAAGCCCGACCGCCACGGGGCGTTCGCCGCGTTCTGGGGCCGCACCACCGCCGACGTCATCCTGGAACGGTTCCAGCACCCCGAGCTGCGGGCGCTCGCGCTGTCGGTGCAGGCGGGGTACATGCCGGACCTGCCGTGGACGATGTCGGCCTACCACCTGTACATGATCCGCAACTACTACCGCGACCTCTACCTGCCCGCGGGCGGGTCGCAGGAGCTGCCCAATGCCCTGGCCCGGGCCATCGTCCGGCGCGGCGGCGATGTCGCCACGGGCACGCTGGTCGAGCGCATCGCCGTCGCCGGCGACCGGGCGACCGGGGTCGAGCTGGCGGGGGGACGGCGCATCGCGGCGCGGCGGGCGGTGGTGTCGAACGCCGACGCCCACCTCACCTACGACCGCCTGCTCGCCGGCGGCGACGCCCCGCCCGAGGTGCGCGCGTTCTTGGCCCGCGACATCACCCCGTCGTACTTCGTGGTCAACCTGGGGCTGGACATCGACCTTCCGGCCATGGGCTTCGACATCACCCACATCCAGCACTACCCCACCTACGACGTGCTGCGCATGTACCGCGACATACTGGGCGGCCGCATCCCCCCCGACTACTGGATGTGGGTCGGATTCCCATCGGTCAGCGACCCGCACAAGGCGCCGCCGGGCAAGAGCACCATGTTCCTGGCCATCTTCGCCCCGTACGAGTGCGAGGAGCGCTGGCATTCCGGGCCCGGCTACGCCTTCGACGGCGTCCGGCCGGCCGGGCCGCCGGCGGAATCCTACGCCGAGTTCAAGGAGCGCCTGGCGAACGACGCGATCCAGCGCGCGGAGTCGATCATCCCCGGGCTGGGCCGGCACATCGCTGTGCGGGACGTGCTGACGCCCATCTCCTACGAGCGGGTGACCCTCAACCACCGGGCGGCCTCGGTGGGGTGGCGGTTCGGGCCCCGGGAGCTGCGCCAGCGCGGCTCGCGCTTCGGCCTCCCCCGCCGCACGCACGTTGAGGGGCTGTTCCTGTGCGGCGGCTGGACGGAGACGGGGACGGGCTGCTTCCCGGTCGCGCTGGGCGGCGAGATCGCCGCCTACGAGGTGCTCGGCCGCTCCTGGCAGGGCCTGTACGGTTACAGCTGGGACGAGCGGGCAGTCAGGGAGGTCATATGATGGACGAACCTGGGGCGTGGGTGAAGCCGTGCACGGCCCTCGCGCCGGCCGGGTACCCGCTGGCCGGGCAGTGGCTGGAGGGCTTTCTGGGCGTGTTCCCCGCCCCGCATCGCGCCTACCTGGCGGCGGCCATCAGGCGCGCCGCCGCCGCCGGCGGGCCCGCCTTCTTCGCGCGGGCGGAGGACGTCGTCCGCGACATGGCGGCGGTGACCGGACTGGGCGAGGCGGCGGCCAGGGACCTCGGGGCCATGGCCGCCCGGCCGACGCTTGACGACCTGGCCCCCACCGCGGGGCCGGCCGGGCACGGCGAGCTCGTCGACCGCTTCTACGCCGCACACGAGTACCCGCTGTCCGAGCACGGCGTCTTCATCTGGCTCGACGCCACGGCGGCGCGCCGCGACTTCACCGTCGCCCGCTGCCGCGAGGTCGACCGGGCGGCGGGCGGCGCCGCCGCGACGGTCCTGGAGGTGGGCTTCGGGCCGGGCGAGGTGTTGGCGGCGGTGCTGGCGGCGTGCCCATCCTGGAGCGCCGCCGGCGTCGACATCAGCCCGGCGTGCCTGCAGTACGCCGGGCGGCTGCTCGAGCGGCGGGGCGTGGCGGGCCGGGCGCGGCTCATCGTGGGCGACCTCGGGCGGCTGCCGTTCCCCGACCGGTCGTTCGACGTCGTCATCGCCAACGAGGTGCTCGAGCACCTGCCCGACCCCTCTGCCGGGGCGGCCGAGCTGGCGCGGGTGCTGCGCGCCGGCGGGACGGCCGTCGTGTGCCTGCCGCTGCGCATGCCCATGCGCTCACACATGATCGTGTTCGACACCGCGGCTGAGGCCGGCGCGCTCCTGGCCGCGGCCGGGCTCACCCCGTGGCGGGTCGAGACCGTGGCCGTGCTGGGTCCGATGTCCGATGCCTTTCTGGCCTGCCGGGGAGGCGAAAACTGACATGGATGGCGCGAACTTCGTGGGTGGCGCTAGCTTCGAGGTGATTCGCGCCGGCGACACCTTTCCCAACTTTCATACCAGCATCACCCTCGTGCGCGCCGGCGGCCGGGTGATCCTCGTCGATCCAGGCTACATCTCGGACGAGCGCCACCTGTGGGCCGGGCTGCGCTCGACCGGCGTCGCGCCCGAAGCCGTCGACCTCGTCTTGAACACCCACTCGCACCTTGACCACTGCGCCAGCAGCCGCCACTTCCCCCGCGACCGCGTGGTCTTCCACCGGCGCGAGGTCGAGGACATGGCGCGGCTCTTGGCCCTGGCCGCCGCGCCCGGGGGGCTCGAGCGCACCCTGGCGCAGCGGTTCGGCATGACCGGCCGGCAGGCGCGGGCCTGCGCGCAGATCGTGGTCAGCGGCCGCGGGGCGCTCTCCGACCTGCTGGGCCCCGCGGGCACCGGCGCCGGGCTGGTCCTGCTCGACGGCGAGGCCGAGGTGGCGCCGGGGGTGCGGGTCATCGAGACGCCGGGCCACACCGCCGGCCACCTGTCGCTGCTGGTCGAAACGGCCGGCGAGGGGCTGGTGTTGGTGGCCGGGGACGCCATCGCCACCGCGACCGACCTTTGCGGGGGGCCGGTGCCGATGCTCACCGGCGACGCGGCGGGGTTTCTGGCCACGCGCCAGAGGCTTCTGGAGCTGGACTGGCGGGTCGTGATCCCCGGGCACGGGCCGCCCCAGCGCCGGGACGCGGCCACTGGCGCGGCCGGGTCCCAGGCGGCGACCGGGTCAGCGACGGGGGGGGGATGAGGTGCTGGCCAGCGTGATCGTGCCCACCCTGGGCGACCGCCACCGCCTCCTGGCCACCTTGCGCGCCCTCAGCCAGCAGACCGTGGCGGCGGGGCGGTTCGAGGTGCTGGTCGTCGTCGATCGCCCCGACCCGGCCGCAGCGGCGTGGGTCCGCGGGCTGGGCCTGGACTTCCCCATGACCGTTCTCACCAGCGACGCCAACCGGGGCCCCGCCCACGCCCGCAATCGCGGGCTTGCGGCGGCTGCCGGGGAGGTGGCCGTGTTTATCGACGACGATTGCCTGTGCGCGCCCGGCTTCCTGGCCGAGCACCTCTGGCATCATCAGGCCGCCGGCGGCCCGGTCGTGCTGGGGCTGATCCGCCACATCCCCGCCGAAACCGCGGCGGCGGCCCTGGCCGCGGGGCTTGAACCCAGCGGCGCGGCGACGCCGGTGACCGCCCTTGATGAGCACGTCCGTGAGGACGCCTACGCCAACCTGTCGGCGCGCATATTCTCGCGCGAGGAGCTGCAACGGGTGGCATGGGCCGGCTTCACCTGCGGCAACAGCTCGGTCCGCCGGGACGCGGTGCTGCGGGCCGGCGGGTTCGACGAGGGATTCTCCGGCTGGGGGCCGGAGGACGTGGAGCTCGGCCTGCGATTGTATCGCGCCGGGGCGCGGTTCGTCTTTGAACCCCGCGCCATCGATTTCCACCTCGACCACCTCAAGAATTTCGGCGAGATGGCCCGCTCGTCGGCAAAGAACCTCAAGCACCTGGCGCACAAGTATCCCGGCGACGAGGAGGTCCACCTGTACCTGAAGTTCGTCGGCCACGCCATGTCGTTGGAGGAGTTCGCGTGGCGGGCCGGGGGCTGCGCCGGCCCCCCGCCCGCGGAGCCTGGCTACTTCTTTCGCCCGTTCGGTTACCTGGCCGCCAAGTCCAGGTGAAGGCCCGCGGGACGGGAAAGGGTGATGCGCAGTGCGGCGCAGGGTGGTCATCACGGGCATCGGGCCGGTAGCGCCGATCGGCATCGGCAGGGAGGCGTTCTGGTCGGCCGTGCTGGCCGGCAAGCGCGGCGCGGCCGAGGCTGATTTCGACACCAGCGGGCTGCCCTGCCGGCGGCTGTGCCCGGTCACCGACCCGGACTACAAGGCGTTCATCCCAGCCGGGCGCCTGCGGCGCATGGACCGCTTCAGCCGCCTGATGTACGTGGCGGCGCGCCTGGCGGTCGAGGATGCCGGCCTGACCCTCAGCCCCGACCACGCTGACCGGGCGGGGATGGTGTACTCGACCATGCTCGGCCCGATCAAGGCCACCGTCAGCCACCTGGAGGTCCTGCTGGGCCAGGGGCCGGACCAGATCAGCTCGGCCAACTTCGCCAACACCGTCACCAACGCGGCGCTGGCCCACATCTCCATCGACTTCAACCTCAAGGGGGTCAGCACGGCGCTGGTCAACAGCAACGCCGTCGGCTACGCGGCGGACCTGATCGCCCACGGCAAGGCCGACGTCGTGCTGGCCGGGTTCTGCGACGAGGTGGAGCAGAACATCTACAGGAGTTACGCGCTGCTGGGCCTGCTGGCCCGCGCCGCCGGCGACCGGCCCGAGGATTGCTTTCCGTTTTCCCCCCAGAGCAGCGGCCCCCTGCTCGGCGAGGGGGCGGTGGTGCTGGCGCTGGAGGCGTTGGAGCACGCCGCGGCGCGAGGTCGCCAGCCGGTGGCCGAGGTGCTGTCGTGGGCCGGCGCCCACGACCCCGAGCAGACGTTCTACATCACCCGCAAGGACCCGGCGGGCCGCGCCCTGGCGGGGTGCCTGAGGCGCGCCCTGGCCGCGGCCGGGGTGGACCCAGGCCAGGTCGGCTTCGTCAGCGGCTACGCCCCGGGGGCGCCGGCCGCTGACAGCTCGGAGGCTGCCGCCCTGGCGGGGGCGGGGCTGGGGGTCGGAAGCGGCGCCACGGTCGCCCCGCTCAAGCGCCTCATCGGAGAGACCATGGGCGCCGCCGAGGGTTTCGCGGCCGCCGAGGCCGCCCTCGTACTGCGCTACGGGCAGCGGCCGGGCTACGTGGACTACCCCACGAATCCCGACCTGCCCATCCGGCTGGCCACCGGCGGGCCGGCCGCCGGGGAGGTCCGCTACGCCCTGGCCAACGCCGCCAAGCTGGGTGGCAACACGCAGGCCGTGCTCCTGGCCCGGTGCGGCTGAGGGCGGGGCGGCGCGCGGGGGTCGAAGTCGCGCAGGAGGATGATGCAGGGGGGTGCGTCGCCGTGTCCGAACTCTCGGGGCGGGTCGCCCTCGTCACCGGCGGCTCACGAGGCATCGGGCGGGCTATCGCCGTCCGCCTGGCCGAGATGGGCGCCGACGTCGCCGTGACGTACCTGAATTCGGCCGAGGGCGCCGAGCTGACCGCCGCCCGCATCCGCGAGCTCGGTCGCCGCGCCGCGGTCGTGCGGCTCAAGGTCCAGGACCTCCAGGATGCCCGGCGGGCCGTCGACGAGGTCGCCGGCGCGCTCGGGCCGCCCGAGGTCCTGGTCAATAACGCCGGGGTCATCAGGGACAAGTACCTGTTCATGATGAGCGAGGCCGATTGGCGTGACGTGCTGGATGTCGCCCTGGGCGGGGTGTTCAACTGTGCCAAGGCGGCCCTGCCGCACATGCTCAAGCTCAAGCGCGGCCGGATAATCAACATCGCGTCCACCAGCGCCCTGAAGGGCGCCCCCGGCCAGGCCAACTACTCGGCGGCCAAGGCGGGCGTCGTCGGCTTCACCCGTTCGCTGGCGCGCGAGCTCGCCCCGCACGGCATCCTGGTAAACGCCGTCTGCCCCGGCTTCATTGAGACGGACATGGCGGCCCAGCTCAACCCGCGCCTGGTCCCGGCGTACCTGGAGGCGATACCCGCGCGGCGCTTCGGCCAGCCGGAGGAGGTCGCGTCTGTGGTCGGGTTTCTGGCGTCCGATGGCGCAACCTACATCACGGGGTCGGTCATCGTCGTCGACGGGGGGTTGACCGCCTGAATGACCGCGCCCGTGGTCTACGTCACCGGGGTCACCAGGGGGGTTGGACGGGCCACGGCCCTGCTCCTGGCGCAGCGGGGGGCGACCGTCGCCGGCTGCTACCTGGAACGGGACGACTGTGCCGCCACGCTCCGGCGGGAGCTCGCCGGCCACGGCCGGTGCCTCGTGCACAAGGTCGACGTCCGCGACGGCGCGGCCGTGCGGCGGGCGGCAGCCGAGGTTGAGGCCGAGCTGGGCGGCATCGACGTGCTGGTCAACAACGCGGGCATCCTGAGGTTCGGCTACCTGAACTTCACCAGCCCGGAGACGGCCGCCGACGTGCTGGACACCAACCTGGGCGGGGCGCTGTGGTTTGCGCGGTCGATGGCGCCGGTCATCGCCCGCCGCGGGGGTGGGGCCATCGTCAACGTGCTCTCGGCCGTCGCCGTGGCCAACCCGCCGCGCGCGCCGTGCGCCGTGTACTCGGCGTCCAAGGCGGCGCTGGCCGGGCTGACGCGCGGCCTGGCGCGGGAGCTGGCGCCGCTCCATGTCCGGGTGAACGCCGTCGCCCCCGGATTCATCGACACGGACATGCTGGGGGCGGTCCCGGCGCCGGTGATGGCGGGCATAACCCGGCTCATCCCGCTGGGGCGGCTGGGGCGGCCTGAGGAGATCGCCCGCATCATCCTGTTCCTGGCGCTGGACGCGCCGATGTACCTGACAGGGGCCATCATCTGCGCCGACGGCGGATACGGGGCGCAAGAGCTTGGGGGGTGATCGCGTGGACGGGAGGCGGGTGGCAGTCACCGGCGTGGGCGCGATCTGCGCCGTGGGGCACGACGCGCGCGAGTTCGCGGCGGCCCTGGCGCGGGGCGCGGACGGGATCCGGCCCATTGCCGGTTTCGATACCTCCTGTTACAGCAATCACCTCGGCACCGAGGTGGTCGGGTTCGACCCAGCCGCTTACGCCGTCATCCTGCCGGGCCTGGAGCGCTACGACCGGGCCGTGCAGCTGGCACTGGTCGCCGCCCACGAGGCGCTTGCCGGCGCCGGGCTGCTCGGGCCCCCGGCCGCCCCCGACGAGGCGGGCGTGGTCGTCGCCACCTCGCTGGGCGGGGCGCTGGCCCTGGAGGAGTACGTCGCGCAGGCGGCGGCGGCGCAGCGGCCCGACCCCGAACTGCTGATCCGGCTGCCGCAGAGCACCGTTGCCGGGGCGCTGGCCTCGCACTTCGGGTTTTCCGGCGAGTGCGCCACTATCGCCAGTGCCTGCGCCGCGGGCACCAACGCCGTCGGCTACGCCTTCGACCTCATCCGCTACGGCCACCTGCGGCGCGTCCTGGTCGGGGGCGTCGACCCGTTCACCCGCCTGTCCTTCAGCGGGTTCCACGCCCTGCGCTCGCTGTCGCGCGACGGGTGCCGCCCGTTCTCCGAGGACCGCGACGGGCTGGTCATCGGCGAGGGGGCGTCGTTCTGCGTGCTCGAGGATCTCGAGGACGCGCGCGAACGGCGGGCGACGCTGTACGCCGAGGTGCTGGGCTACGGCATCAGCAACGACTGCTACCACACCACGACCCCCCACCCCGAGGGCGACGGGGCCGTGCGCAGCATGCTGGTGGGCCTGGAGGACGCCGGCATCGGCCCCGACGACATCGACTACGTCAACGCCCACGGGACGGCGACGCCGGCCAACGACCCGATGGAGGTCAAGGCGCTCGAGCGCGTGTTTGGGGGGCGGGCGCGGCCGCTGCCGGTCAGCTCGATCAAGTCCATGATCGGCCACGGGCTGGGCGCGGCGGGGAGCCTGGAGTTCGCTGCCTGCCTGATCGCGCTGCGCGAGGGGGTCATGCCGCCGACGCTCGGCTGCACAAAGCCCATCGCCGGGGGCTGGATCGACTTCCTGCCCCGGCCGCGGCGGGCCAAGATCGATACCGTGATGTCCAGTTCGTTCGCCTTTGCCGGCAACACGGCCGTGGTCGTCGCCGGCCGGCCGCGCGAGACATGAGCGGCGTGGTGGTGTTCTCGCCGCACCCCGACGACGCGGCGCTGTCTTTGGGGCCGTACATCGCCGGGGAGAGGCGGCGCGGGGTCGCGGTCACGGTGGTCACCGTGTTCAGCCGCGGCGCGCGGCCGGGCCCAGGGCGGGCCCAGGACGGGCCGGCGGACCGCGCCTGGGCCGGACGCTACCTCGACGGCCGGCGGCGGGCCAGGGAGGACCGGGACGCCTGCCGCGCCCTCGGCGCCCGGCACCTGGCGCAGGGGCAGACCGACGCCGCGGCCAGGCGCGACGCGCGCGGCGCAGCGATATACGCTGCCGAGGCGGCGCTGCGGCGGGCGCCCCCGCCGGCTGACGAGCCGCACCGCGCCGCGGCCCACGCCGCGATGGACCGGTTGACGCGGAGGCCGACCGGCCGGCTGTTCTTCCCGCTGGGCATCGGCGGCCACGTCGACCACGGCATCGTCGCCGGCTACCTGGCCGCGCGGCCGCGGCTGTGGGAACGGGCGTGGCTTTACGAGGATCTTCCTTACGCCGTCGTCGACCCCGGCGACGCCGGGCGGCGCCGGCGAGAGATGGCCGATGCGGGGTGGCGGGCCGAGTTCCTGGCGGTCGAGGAGGCGGACGTGCAGGCCGGCATCGCGGCGGCCCTCGCCTACCGGTCGCAGATCGCGGCCCTGTTCCCCTCGCCGGCGTCGGCCGCCGCCGTGATCCGGTCCCACCTGCTGCGCTGCGCCAGCGACGCCGCGGTTGGGGGATGGGCGATAAGATGCTGGCGCCATCCGGGCCGCGATGGGAGTGAGCCACGATGCTGATGATCCTGAGGACGGCGTTGCTCAACCTGCGCCGCCACGCGAAGAGGACCCTGCTGACGGGGAGCCTGCTCCTCGTGGCCGCCCTGGTGCTGGTGGCGACCGACGCCATCGGGGCGGCGGTGCGCCAGAACCTCACCGATACGACCATCTTCACCATCGCCGGGCACCTCCAGGTGCGGCACCGCGACGCCGCGGCCGACCCGCTGCGGCCCGAGGTGGGGCAGGTGCCCACCCTGCCCGCCGGCGCGGCGGACATCGCCCGCCTCGAGGCGGTGCCGGGCGTCGCCGCCGTCGCCCCCCGGCTGCGCTACGGCGGCGCTCTGGTCGTGGGCGACCGGCAGTTCGAGGCGCTCGTCGTCGGGGTTAGAAGCGACGCCGAGCGCGCCGCCACGCCGCGGCTGCGGGTGGGCCAGGGGCGGTTCCTGGCCGGCGGCGACGGCGAGGGCATCGTCATATCGGCCAAGGCGGCGGGGGACCTGGCGGTGGGGGTCGGTGACGCGGTGACCCTGTTCGCCGCCCGGCCCGACGGGCTGCCGGTGGCCGCGCCCCTGCGCGTCACGGGCATCGTCGACACCGGGGCCGCCGGGCTGTTCGTGGACCACATATCGTACGTCGACCTCCCCCGCCTGCAGGGGCTTTTAGGGATCGACGGGGTGAGCGAGTTCAAGCTCCTGCTCGCCGATGGCCAGGACGTCGGCGCCGCCGCGCGCGCCCTCGCCGCCACCCTGCCCGCGGGCCAGGTGGTGCGCACGTACAAGGACCTCGGCGGCGTGGTCCTGGGCATCGCCGCCGTGAGCGACATGATGTTCGAGCTGGTCTTCGTCATCCTGTCGGTCATCGCCATCGCCGGGGTGCTCAACACGATGCTGATGGCCGTCTCCGAGCGCCGGCGGGAGATCGGGGTGCTCTCGGCCATCGGCGCCCGGCCGGGGCGCATCCTGGCCCTGTTCCTCACCGAGGCGGGGATCCTGGCCCTGGGGTTTGCGCTGGTGGGCGTGGCGGTGGCCGCCGGCGCGACCGCGGTCCTGGCGCGGACCGGCATCACCGTCGGCGACGCGGTGCCCCTGATCGGCGCCGAGCGCCTGTACCCGGTGCTGGACGCCGGGCTCCTGTTCCAGGTCCCGCTGCGGCTGGCGCTGGTGGCCCTGATCGGCGCCGCCTACCCGGCGTTCGCCGCCTCGCGCCTTGACCCGGCGGCGTGCCTGCGGCAGTGACCCGAGGCCGTGACCCTGAGGCCGTGACCCTGAGATGGAGGCGGTGGCAATGCCTTTCAGTAAGTACGCGGCGTACGTGAAGATCCCGGGCCGCAACCTCGCCCGCCACCCGTGGCGGACGGTCATCACCAGCTTTGTGACCGTGCTCGGCCTCGTCGCCATACTGGCGGCGTCTTCTGTGCGCAACGGCATCGACCGCCAGATGACCTTCAGCATGACCGGCTCCATCTGCGGCGACATCGAGGTCGCCCGCGCCGCCGGCAATGTGTCAGGGGGCGGCGGGACGGGGGGCGGCGGGACGGGGGGCGGTGGCGTCCTGTCCCTG
>Ga0315274_10006837_pt1 | contig 16581 bp, 17 predicted proteins | sample YL17G02_20_MG_FD_203700 | JGI IMG/M metagenome (GOLD analysis project Ga0315274, IMG submission 203700) | Sediment microbial communities from Yellowstone Lake, YNP, Wyoming, USA - YL17G02_20 | ecosystem: Environmental > Aquatic > Freshwater > Lake > Sediment | place: USA: Wyoming | collected...
CTGGTCCTGTAAAAGCTAAAATTTTGAAAGGGAAAGAGGCAGATCTCAACCAGATTCCCTTCTGTCTCCATACACCAAAAGATGGGGGTCTCTATATTGGTTCTGGCATGTGTGTTGTCAGAGATCCGGACACAGGTGCACAGAATGTGGCCATGCATCGGATTCACATCAAGGGCGCTCATCGTGCAGCATTGAACATCTTTTCACCCCACACCAGGAGAATTATCCAAAAATACCATGAACGAGGACAGGCAGTTCCCATGGCAGTGGTTATTGGACACCACCCCTGCTTCGAGATTGCCACCAACTATTTTGGTCCTCACGATACCTACAGCGAACATGAGTTAGCAGGCTCCCTTTTAGATGAAACAGTAGATATGGTGAAGTGTGAGATGTCTGATATTTCTATTCCTGCTCATGCGGAAATCGTAATAGAAGGAGAGATTCCGCCAGGTGTGATGGAAGATGAAGGCCCCTTCTGCGAATTTCACGGGATCTATACAGCCGGGGTTGCAAAAAAACCGGCTTTGGATATAAAAGCCATCACGATGAGAGAAGACGCCATCTATCGTCACCTGAACGCCACCCCCTTTACCGATCATCAAAATCTTGTCGCCTTGCCGGGTGAGGCACGTTTGTATGATCAACTCAAAAGGAAAGGGGTAGATGTTAGGGATGTGCATATCCCACCATGGGGTGGTTTATTCATTGTGATTATCAAGATGGTACCTCAGGTCGAGGAACAGGTAAGAGATGTCCTCATGACCGCTCTCTACTCACCGGTATTGTTATTTACCAAAATTGCAATTGCAGTAGATGAGGATATGGATATTACCTGTGCAGAGGATATCCTCTATTCTATCGGGGTGAGAATGAATCCTCAGACAGATATCATCAGTATTGATCGAACCGTGGGACTTCCCTACGATCTTTCATGTACGGATCTCCCTGGCGCCCCACCGCTGAGAGTAGGGGGTAAATTAGGAATTGATGCCACTAAACCTTCTCTCGTGAGAAAAGAGTTAAGGTCAAAAATGGAAAGGGTTAACGCAAAAGGATGGGGAAAGGTTTTCCTGAAGGACTTTATGTGAGGTTTGGGAAAACTATTCGTAGGTTTATTGTTAAGGTTAGGTGAGGATAAATTGAAAGAAGGAGAAGGATCATGAATGGATGGACAGGTAAGGTTTTAAGAATTGATTTGTCAGAGAAAAGGCATGTAATAGAGGATCTGGATGAAGATTTAGCCAGAGATTATCTTGGAGGTAGGGGGTTAGCCACCAAGATCCTCTATGACGAAATTGACCCTAAGATTGATGCTTTTAACCCTGATAATAAACTCATTGTAGCGAGCGGTCCTTTAACGGGGACGGGGGCAATTGCAGCATGTAGAGCTGTAGTGGTTTCGAAATCACCCTTAGGGAATATTGGTTGTGCCAATGTGGGCGGCAATCTTGGATCTGAGATCAAATACGCAGGCTACGATCTGATTATCTTTGAGGGGAAAGCCAGTGAACCAACCTATCTGGTGATTGAAGATGAAAAGATTGAATATCTGTCAGCAGAAGCGCTTTGGGGTAAAGATTGTTATGAAACAGATGACATCCTTCGGAGAAAGATTGGAGACCCCTGGAAGGCTAAGGAGTATTCCATTGCCTGTATCGGACCAGTTGGGGAAAAGGGTACTAATATTGCCTCTGTTATTATAGACAAACATAATGCCGCAGCGAGGGGTGGTATGGGCTCGGTGATGGGATCGAAGAACCTAAAAGCAGTGGTGGTAAAGGGTACAAAAGGGGTTCGCGTGGCAGATCGCGAAGCCTTTATAAAAGCAGCAACTGAAGTCTTAGAACATGTCAAACAATCCCATGCCTCGGTAGAGTCCTTCCCCAAATTTGGTTCACCCTCAGTGGTCCACATTTACAATGAAGTAGGCATGCTCGGCACCAGGAACTTCCAAACTGGTGTCTTTGAACAGGCAGAAGAAATCGGCGGTGAGGCCCTGGCAAAGAAACATCTCAGGAAGATCAGGGCCTGTCTGACATGTCTACAATCCTGTGGTGGCATTTTGAAAGCAACCGATCCACGATTCATGGTTACTTCAGAGCGACCAGAATTTGAAACAGTCTGGGTGTTCGGAGCTGATTGTGGCAATAGTAATTCTTCTGCTATCTTGAAGGCCCATGACCTTTGTAACCAATATGGAATGGATACCATCGGGGTCGGAAACACAATTGCCATGTGTATGGAAATGTTTGAAAAAGGCTTTCTCAAGGAGAAAGATATCGGTTTTTCCTTGAAGTTTGGGGACCCAGAGGCAATGGTCAGACTGGTTGAAATGACCGGGAAACAGGAAGGCTTTGGTAAAGAGGTGATAAAGGGTGGATATCATGTATCTCATAAGTACAATCATCCTGAGCTCTTCGTTGGGGCCAAGAAGCTCGAAGCGCCTGCCTATGATCCCAGGGTATGCCAAGCCCAAGGTCTTAACCTGGCTACCGCTGCTCGAGGTGCCTGTCACAATAAAGGATACACCATGGGATCAGAAATCTTTGGACTTCCCTCCCTGGGAGGAAAGACAGATCCTTTTGTCACAGAAGGGAAGGCACAACTCACGAAAAACATCCAGGACGCAACCTGTGTTTTTGATGACACAGGAACCTGCCTCTTTCTCATCTTGGGGTTGTGGGCGACTGAAATCCATAAGCAATTGCTTCCAGCGACAGGTGTTGATTATTCCTTTGATGAGATGATTACCTGTGGAGAGCGAACCTGGATGATCGAGAGAATGTTTAACATAAAGGCAGGATTAACGGGTAAAGACGACAACCTCTCTCCACGTATGCTCAAGGAACCCATGCCTGAAGGCCCTGGCAAAGGTCGTGTTAATCGGTTGCACGAGATGCTCCCAGAATACTATAAAGTGAGGGGATGGGATGAAAATGGCGTTCCCACTGAGGCGAAACTCAAAGAGCTGGGAATGAGATGGTAAGCCTATTGTTCAAAAGGGGTATTCTACTTAAAGTTTCTTAAAGGAGACCACCATGGTAAGAAAAGAGATTAGAATCGATATAGAAAAATGTACCGGCTGCCGACACTGTGAATTATTCTGCTCACTGAAGCACAGTGAAGAAGGGGTAGTCAATCCTAAACTATCTCGCATAAGAATCTATTCAGACTTTGATCAGGAAATATCTCTCCCCATTATCTCTGGTCCCTATACTGACGCCAAGTGTACCTCAAAGTATAACATCATTATGGGAGAAAAAGAGTACGAGAGCTGTCTCTTATGTCGTGCTGCCTGTCCTATCCGGCCCTTCTTCTTTGAACCAGGTACAGAGGTTCCCTTGAAGTGTGATCTCTGTGGGGAACCACCTGACCCCAGTTGTGTTAAGTGGTGTGTTCATGGCGCTCTAAAGCTGGTTGAAGTAGAAGTAGAGGAAGGCGAGGAATCTGCATAACAGTTACCTGCAGGTAATTTTAAAAGCCAATAAAGCAAATATTTTCTATGCTATAATTGCCAAATGGACTCTGATTTGATAAATATGTATAAGCGCTATGAACACTGATTATGACATCGTGGTGATTGGTGCCGGACCAGCCGGTCTGATGGCCGCCAAGACTGCTTCAAAAGAAGGCCTCAAAGTTCTGCTGGTAGAAGCCAAGGAAGATCTGACCAAAGTTAAGCGTGCCTGCTGTGCAAATTTAATTAACGAACCAAACACTCATGGTGAGTTCATAACTATTAAAGATGACCAGATCCGGTTCCATATAAGTGATTTCAGTGTGAGATATACCGGTGGCTGGATTGAACTTGAAAAAAATATAAGAATATCACCAGGTGGAAGGTGTCTCACGTTACAGCGGAATATAGATCCCATAGCTGTTTCGTTCAACAAGGAAGTCCTCCTGGAAAACCTCCTCGAAGATACTCGGAAAAGTGGAGTTGAAATTAAAACCAATACCCTCGGGATAAAGGCTGAAAACATCCCTGATGGGGTGAAAGTGTGTTTGAGGAGTGGAGGAACAGATGTTGAAATAACCTCCCGCTACGCTGTGGCCGCTGATGGTGTTAATTCCCGGATTGTAGAATCGCTTGGGTTGAATAAGGAGAGAAAGTTGTTTGGCGGTTTCGGTGTGGTTTCGTACCTGATGGAAGATGTAGAGTGTCCTTATCCAAAATCGTGGCTGACCTTTGTAGGGAGGGGACATGTCAAAAGCGGAATGGGTCAATTGTATTTTAACTTCAAACCGCCCAGAAATCCCAAGGATCCACCTCAGTTTGAACTCACTTTTGGCTGCCCGGTTGATACATCACCGAAAGGAGCTATAGATTGGTTTATTCAAGAAGGAAGATTTTCGTCATGGTTTAAAAAGGCAAAGATAATAGAGACACGGACGGCTATTCTCTATTTCCGTACGCCGATTCCTGAGCCGGTTAAGGGAAGGGTGGTAATCGTTGGTGATGCCTCTGCGTTTATTGAAGTTTATGTTCAAGGGGCGCTGATGTATGGATACCAGGGGGCTAAAGCAATCATAAGGGAGATAGAGGGAGAAGAAGGTTTCCACGAATATATCAAGTCCTGGAAAAATACCTTTGAGTACAATTTCCCCGGTGAGATCGAAAAGACAACCCAGGCCTTTGGTCTTCACGTCCTGGAGGATGAGGAGCTTGATTATCTCTTTGGATTGACTGAGCATGACCGGATCAGTGGTTATCTGAATGAGTTCACCGACCCGGATCGGGTGATGGGTGGTATATTGAGGCATAAGGAGAAAATAAGAAAAGAAAGACCTGCACTGGTCAGGAAGATAGAAGAGTTTGGTAAAGTTTCCGTAAAAGAAGCGCTGCAGATACAATGAACGTGGATTTTTGATTGTGGAATGCGGGATTAAGAAATTCAAAATCCTAAGCACGAAACTCGAAACAATTACGAATGTTCAAACAAGCAATGATCTAAACAAAACATCTATCGTTTCGGATTTCGATATTCGAATTTTGGATTTGCTTTCATAAGGGAGGCACTATGGTGAAGGAAGAACTGATCAAGGTAGTGGGCAAAGGGAACGTGCTTGAAGACGAAGCGACCTTAAAGACCTACGCAGCGGATTTCAGTTTGCAGCCGGCCCGGAAGCCCATGCTGGTGGTGAGACCGAAGGACCGGGATGAAGTAGAGAAAGTAGTGAAGTTTGCGAACGAGCAGAAGATCCCTCTCATACCGGCCAGCTCAAAGGTCCACTTTCATGGCGAGACCATCCCCGAACAGGGAGGCATCGTAGTAGATCTCACCCGGCTGGATAAGATCCTGGAGATTGACACCCGGAACCGGAAGGTGAAGATCGAGCCTGGCGTCACCTGGAGGAAGTTAGAGGAGGCCTTAAAAGAGCACCAGCAGATGCCCCTGAAACCCCTCTTTCCCCATCCCCTGAAATCAGCCCTGACCAGTTCCCTGGAGAGAGAGCCCATGCTCATCCCCAAGTACGAATACGCCGGGAGCGTGCTCACCATGGAGGTCGTGTTACCCACCGGGGACATCTTCAAGACCGGCACCGCCTCCGCAGCGAAGACGGAGGAGGCCTACCCCGAAGGGCCTGGCATCGATTTCTTCCGCTTTTTCGAAGGGGCTGAAGGCACCATGGGCATCATCACCTGGCTGAATATCAAGACCGAGTATCTACCCAAGCACCAGAAGCCCTTTTTCATCCCCTTTTCTGCCATAGAAGAGGTAGCAGAGCCTCTCTACCGGCTAGAGCGGAGGCACATCGGGAACGAATGCTTGGTTCTGAACCGGACAGCCTTAGCCACGCTGCTTGCCGAAGACTTCAAGAAAGAGTACGAGAAGGTGAAACATACCCTTCCACCTTACACCGTAGTCCTGGTCATCGCCGGTGCACCCCGCAGGCCCTTAGAGCGGATTGCCTACGAAGAAGAGGCATTACAGGAAATAGCTTCAGAGCTCCTCTTCGAGCCCAGGAAGACCGTAGGAGGCGTAGCAGGCCTGGGAGAGACGATGATCCAGCTCCTCCGGAGTTCCCAGTCTGAGAATAACTACTGGAAGACCCGGTACAAGGGTTCCACCCAGGACATCTTCTTCCTGACCACCTTAGACCGTGTATCTTCCTTTCAGAAGCAGGTATTCATAACAGCGACCGAGCACGGGTATCCGACCGACGACATCTTAATCTATATCCAGCCCTTAGAACGGGGCAGGGCCTGCCACCTTGAATTCAGTTTCCCCTGCGACCTGAGTTCTCTCCAGGAAAAAGAGAAGGTAGCAAAACTCCACCGTGAACTCTCCCAAGACCTCATCAACTCTGGGGCCTTCTTCTCCCGTCCCTACGGTCCCTGGGCAGACATGGTCTACCGGAAGACCGTGGTCTATACAAACACTCTGAAAGAAATCAAGAAGGTATTTGATCCCCGGAACATTTTGAATCCCGGGAAGCTCTGTTTTTAGGAAAATGATCATGGAATCCAGAATCCAGAATTCAGGAGTCAGAAGTCAGGAGAAGAGTAGAATGATCTTCTGGATACTGTATTCTGAATTCTGGATTCTTATTTTTAGGAGGAGATATGGAATTACCCAAAGACTCGCGCTACTTAAAATACCCTGAAGAATTTGATCCCCGGTGGGTAGCCTATAACTGTTCCCGCTGCTCGGTCTGCAAGTGGGTAGACTCCTGGAGAGTAAAGAGCTGGAAGTATGCGAGGATCTGTCCCCAGCACAAACGGTACCTCTTTGACGCTTACTCCGGCCAGGGGAAATGCGACCTTGCCCTTGCCCTGATCGACGGGAAGATGACCTTAAAAGACGACCCAGCCATCAAGGACATCCTTTTCCGCTGCACCATGTGCGGAGGGTGTGATGCCATGGACAAGGGGATCCGGGACGGCGAACTGATCAAGCTTTTCAAGTGGCTCCGTCAGAAGTATGTCTCCGAACTCGGCCCTATCCCCGAGCACCGGGCCCTGCTTGACAGCATCAAGAACTATGACAACGTCTGGCTCCAGCCCCGCACCCGGCGGAATACCTGGGCCAAAGAGATGAACATCAAAGATCTGACCAAAGACAAGGCCGAGGTGATCCTCTTCACCGGCTGCACCTACGGGTTATCCCAGGAGCTGCAAGGAACCATCCAGGCAGTAGGGAAGATCCTGAAAGCCTGCAAGGTGGACTTTGGCATCCTGGGAGAGAAAGAGGTCTGCTGCGGCAGTCCCTTAGAGAAGATCGGGGCAGAAGAAGAGTTTACCCGGCTTGCGAAACAGAATGTAGAGACCTTCAATACCCTCAAATCCAAGATCCTCTTAACCCCCTGTGCCGGGTGTTACGGCACCATCGGCCTTGAATATGACGAACGGAAGCTCAAGAAGAACTTCAAAGTGCTCCACGTGGTAGAGTACTTGGAAGAACTCTTAAACTCAGGCAAGCTGAAGATCAAGAAAGAGATGTCCCTGAAAGTAACCTGGCATGACCCCTGCCACATGGGGAGATTATCTCGTCCCTATGTCCCTGGCAAGGAGATAGACGGGGTGTATGAAGCGCCCCGGAATCTCCTGAAGGCAATCCCCGGGGTAGAGCTCTATGAGATGGAAAGAATCAAGGAGTATGCCTGGTGCTGCGGTGGAGGCGGCGGGGTGTTTACTGGCTTTAAGGACTTTGCGCAGTGGACCGCGCTTGAGCGCCTGGAAGAAGCGAAGGACACCGGGGCGCAGGCAATTGTAACGAGCTGCCCCTGGTGTGAGTCAAACTTGGGAAATGCGATCAAGGGGATGGAAGAAAAAATAGGACTCAAAAACCTGGTCCAGATGATAGCGGAGACGGTGTAGAAAATTTTGTGTCACGAGGTGAAATATGGTAAAAGTTGACGTGGATAAATGTGTTGGGTGCGGAGGATGTATCGATCTCTGTCCCATGATTGCTATCAGCATGGTAAAGGATCAGGCCATGATTGACAACACACTCTGTGTGGAATGTAAGATCTGTGTAAGGGTTTGCCCGGTAAAGGCTCCCACAGAGATATTGTAGGCAGGTAAAATTGATGGCCTTATAAGGCAAGGAGGATACGAGAGTGACAGGAGCAAAGAAAACGCAAAAGAAGGTGGCGAAGGATAGCCAGATTGGCTGTTCGCTCCTCTGGGAGAGGAAGGTCAAGCCGTTTTCCCCGGCAAAGAGGGAAATGAAGCCTGTCTGGGATAATGACAAGTGTGTAAAATGCGGGCTCTGTTACCTCTTCTGTCCGGATGCTTCAATCAGAAAAGGAGAGGATGGTTATTTTGAGGCAGACCTGGATCTCTGTAAAGGTTGCGGGATCTGCAACCGTGAATGCTGGTTTGGCAGTATCAGCATGGTGAAGGAGGCATAATGGACAGATTCAGTTTATACGTTCCTAATTTTCTTCCCAAGGCTGAGTATTTTGGAAAGGGTCATACTGCCTGCATGGGGTGCGGGCTGGCTCTTGGTGTGCGTCTGGTCTATAAGGTGATAGGTGAAAAAATTAAAAAAGGAAAATGGGAAGTGCCCTGGAAGCTGGGGATATTCGGAGTTAAGACTGAGAGTGCAGAGACTAAAGGTACTTCGCTCCTGAACATCGACAAGGGAAATGGGGTAAAAGGAAAGATCACCATCTGCTTTGACTATGAAGGAATAAACGACCTCGAAGTGATAAAAAAACATATCCCGTCTCTCGCCGTAGCTGAGGACTTTGATTATGTAGGGACAGCATCCATCGGGTATCCCTTTGACCTGATTGACAAGGTAAAGACAGCCATGGAATCAACGGGGAGCAGTTTCCTCCATATCCTCTGTCCCTGCCCGACAAACTGGGGATTTGATCCGGACTCAACGGTTAAGGCAGGGAGACTTGCGGTGGAGAGCAATGCGTATCCCCTGTACGAAGTGGTAAAAGGGGTCTACCGTGTAACGGTAGAGATACCCAAGCCGAGAAAGGTAGAGGATTACATCAGGCTGCAGGGAAGATTCAAGAAGACCGGTGAAGAAGACATTAAACAGATATCCCAGACCGTAGCAAAGGAATTCCAGAAGATAAAGGAGAGAGTGTAATGGATGCTGAAGAGAAGAGAGTCCTCGAGCTGATTCTCAAGAAACAGAAGGGCAGTGCAGATCTTCTGGGGGTTCTTCAGGAGGTGGAAGGGAAGTACGGTCACGTTACGAGAGAAGCCCTGTCTTACCTAAGTGAGAAACTTGAGGTGCCACTTTCTACCCTCTATCATTTGGTAACCTTTTACCGTTGTTTCCACTTGGAGCCTGCTGAAAAGGTAGTGAAGGTTTGCGTGGGTACCACCTGCCACTTGAAGGGTGGAAAGGCCCTCTACCAGCAGGTTGAGGGGGCAGGGGGGTACCGGGTGGAAAAAGCACGGTGTCTTGGGTGCTGTAACACTGCTCCAGCGCTGGAACTTGATGGTGAGTTGATGAGCGGAGATGCTGGCAGGGAGCGGATGAAGGGGGCGAGATGAAGATCAGAGGAGAGAGAGAGCTCAGGACGATCAGGGAAAAGGGGACAAAACTGCTCTATCCTTCCGAACTGAAGATAACGATCGGTGAAGCCAGTTGTGGTCTTTCGCGCGGGGCAAGGATAGTGGAAGAGGGAATCCGGGAAGAAGTGAAAAGGCAGAAACCCGGTATTAAGGTTGGCACGGTTGGATGTAATGGTTTCTGTTCCCAGGAGCCGATTGTAGAAGTGATTGCACCGGGGAAACCAAAGATTACCTACGGCAGGGTAACGAGAGAACGGGTCAAGGAACTGGTGCAGGCGGCGATCCGCGGAGAGGTTGTAAAAGATCTCGTGGTTTTCCGTACAGACTATGGTGACATGCTGGATGAGCGGATTCCATATACTGAGCAGGTGCCTTACCCACTGAAAGAGGTCACCGAATATCACACCCTGCCTACGATAAAGAAACAGCAGAGATATATTTTACGGAACAGCGGTGTTATTGACCCGGAGAATATTGAGGAATATATTGCGCGGGGTGGCTACTCCTCTCTGCTGAAAGCTCTTACCATGAAGCCAAAGGATATTATCAAACAGGTAAAGGAGGCCGGGCTTCGCGGGAGGGGAGGCGGCGGGTTCCCGACCGGTATCAAATGGGAAGCCTGTTTTTCCGCCAAGGGCAAAGAAAAATACATTATCTGCAATGGTAGCGAAGGTGAGCCGGGGATTGGTATGCACAGAAGCCTGCTTGAATCCGATCCTCACAGCATCATCGAAGGGATTATCATTGCTGCCTATGCCCTGGGCGCACATGAAGGATACTTCTATATCAGGGACGGATATCCCCTGGCAATAAAACGGGTGAAGAAAGCAATAGAGGAGGCATCTGCACTGGGGCTCCTGGGTGAAAACATCTGTAACAGTGCTTTCAACTTTACCCTGAAAGTGAAGAGAGGCGGCGGAGTTTTCGTATGCGGGGAAGAAACTGCGCTGATTGCTGCTATCGAAGGAAGAGTGGGCGAGCCCAGGCAGCGTCCTCCCTTTCCTGTTGAATCAGGATTGTGGGGTAAGCCCACGGTGATCAATAACCTGGAAACGATGGCCAATGTTCCGTTGATAATCTCCAAGGGGAGTGAATGGTATAAGAAAATGGGGAGTAAGACCAGCAAAGGGACAAAAGTGATCTCGCTTACAGGGAACATCAAAAATCCCGGACTGATTGAAGTGCCCATGGGGACACCGCTCCGAGAAATCATTGAGATCGGGGGGGGGGCCGCCGGCAAGCTGAAAGCGATTCAGACCGGCGGTCCTTCCGGAGGAGTATTGCCTGCAAGCTATCTTGATCTCCCCTTGGGTTTTGACGAGCTTAAGCAAGCCGGCTCAATGCTTGGTTCAGGTGGCATGGTGGTGATTGATGAAGGGAACTGCATGGTTGATCTGACGAGATATTTTACTGCCTTTTTCGAGGATGAGTCCTGCGGCAAGTGTGTTCCCTGTAGGGAAGGGGTAACCAAGATGAGAGAGATACTCGATGAAATTGCTACCGGCAAAGGGGAAGAGGGCGACCTTGCCTACCTGGAACACCTGGCTCATCCCATGCAGGATGGAGCGGCCTGTGCCCTCGGCAAGACCTCGGTTGCTCCTTTCCTCAGCACGCTCAAGCACTTCCGCAAGGAGTATGAGGCACATATCAAAGAGAAAAAATGTCCATCGGGAGTCTGCAAAGAAGGGATGATGAAATGAGCACAATAACGATCAACGGGAAGAAACTGAACGCAGAAGAGGGGATGACCGTCCTCGAGGTGGCACGGGATGCAGGTATCTACATCCCCACCCTCTGCTCTCACGAGGCGCTGAAACCATATGGGGCTTGCAGGTTGTGTGTTGTGGAGGTCACGAACGGAAACGTGGTGAGCATCGAAACCTCCTGTACCTATCCGACGCTTGAAGGCCTGAAGGTGAAAACAGATACTGACCGGGTGAAAAAGGTAAGAAAACTGGTCCTGGAACTCCTGCTCGCCCGCTGCCCGAACCCGAAAGAACTCAAGGCGCTGGGCGAGGAGATGGAAGTCAAAGAGGCCCCTTTGCGGATGAGCCTGAAGAACGATTTCTGCATTCTCTGCGGGCAGTGCGTGAGGGCCTGTCACGAAGTGGTGGGGGCAGGGGCAATCAGTTTCACGAAGAGGGGGAACGAGAAAAAGGTGGATACCCCCTTTCATGAGACCTCAGAGGACTGTATCGGGTGCGGCACCTGTGTCTTTGTCTGCCCGACGGGCGTGATCAAGATGCGGGATGTGGCCGATGCAACCTTTTACTATCCTGAAGGGCATGATGACCTCGGCCCCATGCGGATGATGCAGAACTGGCAGAAAGAGCTCAAGCTCAAAGAGTGCAAGGCCTGCGGCAACCCCTGGGCTCCTGAATTCCTCCTCGAGACACTGGCTAAGCGTATTAACCTTCCTCAGACTGCCCTTGACCTCTGCCCGACCTGCCGGGAGCCAAAGAAAAAGTAGGAATTGAAAGGCGCCAAAAAAGGATTACCCCGCCGCCGCGGGGCATTAAGACCGAAGGCCGGTCCATAAGAGCGAAGCCCGCTCTTGCGGTAAGGTTTCTCCCCGAAGACGGGCCAAACGTTTTATGTAGGGGCGCGGTTCACCGCGCCCTTTCTGTTTGATCATCCGGGCGTATCACCATACGCCCTCCAGAAATATCAAGCCGCTATTAGTTATTTTAATATTCAAATTGTAAAAATCTTTGACAAGAAATGACAAACAAATTAATATATATATAGTTTGAGTGACACAGAGCCATGATCAATGAACAGGTAAAAAAAGAATCCTTGAACCGGATGAAAAAGATTGAAGGGCAGATCCGGGGTGTAAGCAAGATGATAGAAGGGGAGAAATACTGTGTTGACATCTTAAATCAGATTGCGGCAGTAAAGAGTGCCCTGGATGGAGTTGCCCGCAAGATCCTGAAGAGACATTTGGAAAGTTGCGTCACCGAGGCAATCTTAAAGAGGCAGGCTGAAGAAAAGATCGATGAATTGATGAACACTATTTTTAAGTACGGCAATAATCTCAGGTAGGAACTTCCATGTAACCCCCCAAGGGCCCCGGACCTTTCATAGGACGGGGCCCTTTTTTTTATGGGATCACGCTGTACTTCTTTTCTTTTACCTTCCTCTTGACGATCTCAAAGGATCTCAGCTCAGGCTTTTCACGGTCAAGAAGCGAGATAATGAAAAATGCTACGGTCGGGTAGAAGGCACGCATAATGTCCAAGGGAGAAGGGTAGGGGGGCGAGTGGGGGTGGGAGTGATAGATGCCGAGCAGTTCCAGGTTTAACCGCTCGATCTCTTCAAAAGTCTGAATCTGTTCTTTTGGTTCCATCCAGTATTTATCTGGATCTGCCTCAACATTCGTGAGTTTGAAAATACGGGTTATGAGGTTGCCCTTTCCGGCGAGGATACCGCAGCACTCCCTCGGGTCTTCCTGAAGGGCATGGGCTATTATTTCTTCGACTATGGGGTTCTTAATAGTAAGCACGGGTTCTTGTCAGCCGGGATTAATCTGGTATTTCTTCAGCTCTTCTTCAGGAAGGGGTGAAACCAGGAGGGTCTCTTCCCGCTCTCCTGGCAATCTCCGGCAGCCGATCCGTACCATTTTATCATTCTTTGCCTTGCTGTAATGGGCGGTGATGGAGGCAGTTAGTTCCTCGAACTCCCGATTGCTTTTTCCCCGGAGAAGGGTAATGGGACCGGGCAGATCGATGAGGCGGAAGATAAAATCGTCGTCCTGGGTAAAGGTCAGGATCTGCTCGTTCTCCCGCGCATTCCTCCCCACAACTGCTTTGAGTTCGGGGAGGAGACGAAGATGCCTGCCTGTTTTCAGGAGGTGGACATCATTGAGATCAAAATCGGGGTGGTATTTCATCAGATCCTTCATTCTCTGGGCGAATCCGGGGTCAGTAAGGAGGCATCCGCCAGCCGGGCAGGGATAGTCGTTGATCCCGAAGTGGGAAGCGAGTTCAATCTGTGGTTTCCGCGAACGGCCCTGGATGGAGAGCAGTTTTTCCCGGTCAACCCAGCACTCCTTTTCTGGGATAGTTGGAGATAAGAGTTTGGCTGAAAGGGGCCGGAGGATCAAACCTTCAAGGTCAGCTTCTCTTTCAATGATTCTCATGGCATCCCTTCTCTGGGACATGGGTCTTTCGCCCAGAACTTCGCCGGTAATGAGAAAGCGTGCCCCGGTCTCTCCCATGTAGTTCTTTGCCTTCTTCAGCATGAAAATCCGGCAGTCTATGCAGGGATTGAGGTTTCTGCCATAGCCGTGTTTCGGGTTTTTGACAATCTGAAGGAATTCCCGTGAGGTGTTTACAGTCTTGAGTTTGATGCCGAGGGTACTTGCAGCCTGTTTTCCTGCCGAGCACCCCATCTTTTTTGTGGTGCAGTTGCAGAAAACGGTTACAAAGTTGATTGCCTCAACCTCGATCCCCTGATCTAAAATTACTCTGACAGATAGAGTGCTGTCCAAGCCGCCGGAAAGCAGGGCAAGTGCCTTAATCAATCAGACCTCCTTTAGCAGGCTGCTGAAAAACGTTCATCTGCGGCGTTCCCCTCGATAAGACGTTTGGCCCGTCTTCGGGTAAATACTTTACCGCAGGAGCGGCCCAAGGTTTTATACTCCTCAGGATTTCGGGCGCCTTGCATCTGAACATTTTTGATCAGCCTTACAAAAGTTGCTTTTTCAGCAAACTGTTACATCATCAATACATAAATAAAATATCATAACCCGTATTCATCTCCAAATTGTTTTTGATGAAATAGGCAGGCAGATGCTCTCGAGCGGGGGGAAATATTTACAAATAACCTTGACATTGGTTTGAGGGTATAATAAGTAGTGTACTAATAATTAGTAGCAGAAATTTCTTTTGGTAATAGGGAGAAATGCATTGGCTGAAAGGAAAAAGAGGCCTGAAAAAAGCCAGAGTATAAAGCCCGCTCCAGAACTTGCCATTACGACGGATTTCCATACCAATGAGGATTGGCGGTTTGAAAAGCCGGTATGGGACAAGGAAAAATGTATTAAGTGCGGCGTATGTTACCTCTTCTGTCCTGACGGGGCAATCCACCTTGATGATGAAGGATATTACGAAGCGGACCTGACATACTGCAAAGGATGTGGTATCTGCAGTGCTCAGTGCTGGACAAAAAGTATTTCCATGGAAGAGGCAGTCAAGCGGTTGCCCTGGTTAATCAAAATATGAGAGAAAGGTGATCAATGGATCAATTCTCTGTCTATGTTCCAAAACTTTTACCCAAGGATGAATATTACCTCTCCGGCCGCCGTTCCTGCCAGGGATGCGGCAAGGCTCTTGCGGCTCGGATAGCCTGCAAGGCCATCGGGAACAGCTCGATCATTTCCGGCCCTGTCTCCCCATCCCGTTCTCCGCTGGCAGTGTCCCTTACTGCCCAGAGTTACGAATTTGATGATATCACCTATGAAGATATGACCTCATCGCTCCTGAGCGGTATCAGCCAGGTCAATGAGGCCGTACGGAAAGAGGGAAGGACAAACCGAAAGAGGATCAAGAAGACGGTAGTCGGGATTGACCGGCGGGTCTTGTTTGCAAACTTCCTGGCGCTTTCAAGGACGTTTGAAAGCAAGGAGGATACCCTCTATCTCTGCTTTGACAATGAGCCTTCCATGAATGTCCTGATTAATCATGCGTCGCCGCTCTCGTTCAATCTTTCGGAGGTTCCTCATCCTGCATCGGCACACGATGTAGAAAGAGCGGTCAGGGAAAAGGGCATTCCGGGTGTCGTTGAGGAAGCTGGTTTTTCCTATGTCGCAACTGCCTGTTCTGCCTTTCCCTTCGATCTGATGAACAAGGTCAAGAAGGCACTGGAATGCAAGGGAAGTGCTTTCATGTTAATTCTCACTCCCTGTCCCACCGGATGGATCTTCTCGCCGAAGCTGACTGTCAGGGTTGGTCTCCAGGCAGTAAAAACCGGATATTTCCCTCTCTATGAGATCGAGAACGGGAAGATGAGAATTACGGAGCGGATAAAGGCAAAAAAACCTTTGCAGGAATATTTGAAAATGCAGGGGCGGTTTATGTTATTCCCTCCCGGATTGATTCCGCCCATGCAGAAGGCGGTTGATGAAATGTACGAAGAACTCCTGAAGAAAGAAAGTCGCTGAAGGTGCTCTATGGAATCGTTTGATCGATCGGTGATTGGCGGGGTATTAAAGAAGCACGGGAATGACAGTGCATCACTCATTGCCATTCTGCGGGACGTTCAGGGTGAGTGTGGTTATCTTCCCAAGGAGGTACTCCAGTATGTAAGCCAGAAGCTGGATGTCCCCCTGAGCAAGATCTTCTGTGTCGCCACCTTCTTCAGTTCTTTTAGTTTAGAGCCGAGGGGGAAGAACCTCGTCAGCGTCTGTTCCGGCACTGCCTGCCATGTTAAACATGGTGGAGGCGTGGCGGACAGGCTTACCCGGCAACTGAAACTCAGTGCAGACGGAAAGACCACTGCCGACCGTGCCTTCACCCTTGAAAAGGTGCGGTGTATGGGGTGCTGCAGCGTTGCACCGGCAGTGCGGATTAATCAGGATACGTATGGTCATGTGACTCAGGATGCGGTGAACGAGATACTCAAAAAGTACGGGAAATCATAAGAGATGAAGGTTACTGGCAGAAAAGATTTAGAAAAGCTCAAGGATAAAGGAATGGCCTCTCTTTTCCCTGACCGGGTGCGAATCATGGTGGGGATGGCGACCTGCTGCATTGTTAATGGTGCAGATAAGGTGATGAGTGCCATAGCAGAGGAAGTCAAGAGGCAGGGTATCAAGGCGAGTGTGGTGCCGGTTGGATGCACCGGTCTCTGCTATAAAGAACCGACCGTTGAAGTTGTTCAACCGGGGAAACCCAAGATCACCTATGGCGAAATAACCCCCGAAAGAGTTCCTCGACTCATTGAGGCCATAGCAAAAGGTATGGTGAAGAAAGAATGGGCCCTCTACCAGACCGAACGGGAGGAACAGCTTGTACAGGGAGGGTATCATGCATACGGCAGGGGTACCCCGAAAGAATTGAAAGGAATACCGAAGCATTCAGACGTCC
>Ga0315274_10006838_pt1 | contig 16581 bp, 17 predicted proteins | sample YL17G02_20_MG_FD_203700 | JGI IMG/M metagenome (GOLD analysis project Ga0315274, IMG submission 203700) | Sediment microbial communities from Yellowstone Lake, YNP, Wyoming, USA - YL17G02_20 | ecosystem: Environmental > Aquatic > Freshwater > Lake > Sediment | place: USA: Wyoming | collected...
GGTGACAGGGCGGCCTTCTTCTTCCGCTTTAGCTGCTCCCTCAGGGCATAATAGGCGCCGCCGATGCTACCGATGAGGTAGCAGATGAGTATTAGGGCTAGGCTGCCAAGGTCGATGCTCTGTAACGTGGGGACCATGAGGAATCCTATGACGATGGAGAGGAGGGCGGTCTTCCCACCCGTGACGAGGTGGTTCTTCGTCGTCCTCATACAGACGAGATAGGTGGATACGCCCGCGGAGAGGAACCAGAGGGGGATGAGAAGGTACTGGAAGAGGAGTTCCCAGGCGGCGAGGTAAATGGCGATCGTCGCGAGACCATTGGTCAAGATGGCACCGGCGAAATAGTCGAATATCTTGGGAGTCCTCTCGGCAACCGTCAATTGGAGTCAGAACCAGATATGGTGGAGGGGATAAGAACTTGACGCCTGGCCGCCACGGGGGGTTAAATATTGGAGGAACTCCCTATCAGGTGAAGCGTCTTGAAAAGTGAGCGAGACTTCAGAAACTACCTCGCCGGCGCCGCACTCGCCTTCGGCGTCGTTCTACTGACTTCCCAGATACTCCAGCTCATCTTCGGCGGCGTGAGTGTGGGAGTGGGAGATGAGCTATACAACCTGATAGTGAACATCTACCTCTCCGCTCACCTAGTAGGGGGATTCCTCGGGGGGTACCTCGTAGCAAGGGTCAGACGCGCCGACTACATACAGACGGGGACCGTGACGGCGATCCTGGCTTACATCTTCGAATTCGTCTACAACATAGTCGTCGAGGCGGCGATGACTGACATCTATGCTGCCGTCAGCCTCTTGATAGGGGGCATCATCGGCGCCATGTTCTTCAGGGCGAAGACGGAGAGGGGGAAGATCACGTTGGCGAAGAAGCCCGAGGAACCCAAACCCGCGCCCGAGCCTCCTAAACAGGACTGAAAACGCGATTATCCCAAATGGGGCATCTTCTGTCGTATTTAATGCGTGTATGTCACAATGTATAAATGGTTGCCCTAGACTCATTCGGGCATCGAATAGGGGAAATCGTATGGCAAAGAAGAAGATCGTGCTCGCCTACAGCGGCGGCCTAGACACATCGGTCATGATCAAGTGGCTCCAGGAGCAGTACAAGAGCGACGTCGTCACCCTCACGATAGACGTGGGTCAGGGCGACAACCTGAAGAAGATCGAGGAGAAGGCTTGGAGCCTGGGGGCGGTCAACGCCTACACGATGGACGCCAAGAAGGAGTTCGCCACCGAGTACGTGGCGCCAGCCATCAAGGCCAACGCCCTCTACATGGACAGCTACCCAATCAGCAGCAGCCTCAGCAGGCCCCTCATCGCCAAGAAGATGGTCGAGGTCGCCGAGATGGAGGACGCCTACGCCGTCGCCCACGGCTGCACGGGCAAGGGCAACGACCAGATCAGGTTCGACATCACCATCAAGGCCCTGAGCCCGAAGACGAAGATCATCGCCCCCGTCCGCGAGTGGAAGTTCGACCGCCACGGCGAGATCCTCTACGCCAAGGAGCACAACATCCCCGTACCGGTGACGGTCGAGAGCCCTTACAGCGTCGACCAGAACCTCTGGGGCAGGAGCATCGAGGGCGGCGTCCTCGAGTACCCCGACAAGATGGTGCCCAAGGAGGTCTGGGAGTGGACCAAGGAGATCAAGGACACCCCCGACGAGGCCGAGTTCATCACCATCGGCTTCGAGAAGGGGATACCCGTGAGCATCGACGCCGTAGAGATGGACGCCGTCAGCATATTCCAGAAGATGAACGAGAAGGGCGGCCTCCACGGAATCGGGCGCATCGAGCACATGGAGGACCGCACAGTCGGCCTCAAGAGCAGGGAGACCTACGAGTGCCCCGCCGCCGAGATAATCCTCAACGCCCACAAGGACCTCGAGAAGATGGTCCTCACCATCCACCAGATGCTGATGAAGAGGGAGATCGACCACAGGTGGACCGTCCTCGTCTACCAGGGTCTCTGGGTGGACCCCCTCAAGCAGGACCTCGAGGCCTTCATCAACAGCACGCAGGAGAAGGTGACGGGGTGGGTGACGATGAAGCTCCACAAGGGGACGGCGAAGCCCGTGAAGAGGAACAGCGAGTTCAGCCTCTACGACTACAACCTGACGAGCTTCGACATCAACACGAAGTATGATCAGGGTGACGCCCTCGGCTTCATCGCCCTCTGGGGTCTGCCGAGCGTCACGGCGTGGAACCTCAAGCACGCCATGGATAGCAGCGAGCTTGAGAAGCAGGAGCAGAAGGTCCTGACGCCTTCGAAGACGAAGAGGGCGGAGTCCAGCCTCTAGGGGCACCCGGTTTTACCCTTTTTGTGCGCCGGTGAAGGCCGGCGCTTCCCCCCTCGGGGAGGGCCAGAAGCGAAGGGGGGTGGTTCTTTCTCTGTGCGGTGTTCTAAACCTTAAATGGGGGAATACATAGGGGGTGGTGTGGTCTACCCTCTGCGTACGTGGACTCTCGCCCTCGTGGCAGTCTTCGCCGCCCTCTACGCAGTCGGGAGCCTCTTGCCCGGCTTCCCCATGATCGGTGTGCCAGACTCCAAGATCGATGTAACGCGGGCCCTGGAGATGAGCTACGGGCTGATCCTGGGGCCGGTCTTCGGGCCCGCCGCGGCTTTCCTCGGGGCGGTCATAGGTAAGGGGATCACCGGCGGGGGTTCGGGGCTTCTGTTCACGCCACTCGCCCCGGTGACGGCCTTCGCAGCCTCCTGTCTCGGCAGGAAACGGGTCTTCAGGGTCCCGGGTTGGGTCCTCGGCTCGCTGCCCCTGGCGGTTTTCCTCCTCGTTTGGTTCGCGACGGATACGGGTAGGGTTGCGGCGGTCGCGGTCGTGCCCCATGTGGTCGCCCTGGGCGTCGCCCTCGTCCTCCGGGGGAAGACGGCTGAGTGGGTGAACTCCGGGGAGAGGGGAAAACTCGTCACTGGTGTCCTCGTTGTGAGCCTCGTAGGGACCATGACGGGGCATATTCTCGGCGGCCTGCTCTTCATCGTCCTCTTCAGCCCCAGCCCGCTTCTCTTCTTGACCATCCTGCCCGTGGTGATCGTTGAGAGGTCCGTGCTCGTGGCGATCTCGACGCTCGTGGGCGCGCCCCTGATCGTGGCTGTGCGCCGCTTCTACCCCTCGCTCAAGGACCTGTAGGCTCAGCTCCAACTCGGGTTTGGCGCCGTTAAGGCTCGCGTGGGTGCCAGAGTTCACGGGCCTCGCCGACTAGGAAAACTGAGCCGGCTACGAGGACGGCGTCGGCGGGCTCGGCGATCTCGAGCGCCCTCCTAACCGCAGAGGCGACGTCGGGCTGGACCTCGGAGGGCTTACCCAGTTTGGTGGCCTCCTCGGCTATGATTCCGGGGTCGGCGGCTCTCGACCTGACGCGGTGACTGGTAGCTATGACGTGGTCCGCCGCCCCGGCTATCTCCCGGACCATGGCGGAGATGTCTTTGTCGCCGCTGATCGCTATGACGACGATCAGTCTTCTCCGGGGGATGTTGTTGAGGGAGCGGCGCAGGGCCTTCGCTGCCTCGGCGTCCTTAGTGCCGTCGAGCAGGACCAGGGGGTTTCTCTGGACGACCTCGAGCCTCCCCGGCCAAGTCGTGTCCCTGATCCCCTCGACTATTGCCCTCTGGGGGATGTTGAATCCACGCCTGATCAGGGCCTCAGCGGCGGCGACCGCGGTAGCTCCGTTTACTACCTGGTACTCCCCCAGGAGCCTGGTCGAGAGGCTGTATGTGGCGAGTCCGCCGTCGACTCGGAGGGTCTGCCCATCGATGCTGCTGCTCTGTACCGCGTATTTGACATCGGTCCCCACGCGAGTGAGTGTTGCGCCCTCCTCGTGGCTTCTCTCACTGAGGAGGTTGTAGACCTCGTCGTTCGTCGTCGCGGTGACGACGGAGCAGCCGGATTTTATTATGCCCGACTTCTCCCGGGCTATCTTGAGGACGGTGTCGCCGAGCCATGCGGTGTGTTCCAGGCTCACGTTTGTGATGACGGCGACCTCGGGGCTGATGACGTTTGTGGCGTCGAGTCTTCCCCCCATCCCGACCTCGATGACGGCGAAGTCGACTCCCCTCTCGGCGAAGTGCTGGAATGCCGCGGTGGTGAGTGTCTCGAACTGTGTGGGGTGGCGGAGGCCCGGCGTCTTCGCCGTCTCCTCGCACTCGACCCTGATCCGCCCCATGAGGGCGGCCGCGTCGTCCCGGTTTATCTTCTCGCCGTCGACGATGATGCTCTCCCTCCATGTGCTCAGGTGGGGGCTGGTGAAGAGGCCGACGCTGTAACCGGCGGCTCGGAGGATGCCCGCGATCAATGCGGAGGTGCTGCCCTTACCATTTGTGCCGGTGACGTGGACGGACCTGAACCGTCTCTCCGGCGAGCCGAGGCGTTCAAGAAGCGCGGCCACCGCCTCGAGACCGGGCTTGGAGCCGAGGCGGTCCAAACCGAGAAACCACGTGGAGGCCTCTGTGTAGTCCATGGCTGGTTAGGGCGCGTGTGCGCGTTATTAGGGGTTGCCTGAAGTCCCAGGGGAGGGGTTTATTGTAGCTCGCGCCTGATGGCGGCGAGGTACATGTCGGTGATCTTCTCGATCATCCTCTCACCCGCCTCCTTGGTGGCGGGCCTCGGGTCGCCGAGGACGCCCGTCGGCGTTATCGCCCTGAAGCCCTTGCGCTGGTACTTGCTCGTGAAGGGGCCGATGTAGCCGGGCTTGGCGTCCTCCATCCTGACGAGGTCGGGGCGGGTGGCGAGTATTATGCTCGTCTCCCCGGCGCAGGCGTGGCCTCCCACGGCCTCGCGGGGTATCCCCATCTCGACGGCGGCCTCCTGCATCTTGCCGATGAGGCCCATGAGGTCCCCCATGGCTATGAGGTTCGCCTTGAGCTTCGGCGCGATCTCCTGGGTCACCGTGGCTACGGGAGCGAAGTTGCCCCCGTGGCTGGAGAGGAGGATTATGTTCTCGAACCCGTGGTGGTCGAGGCTGAAGCAGACGTCCCGGATGACGCTCATGAGGGTGGCTGGGCTGACGTCGAGGCTGCCCGGGAAGGCCATGTGGTGGACGCTGCACCCGGGGCGTATCACCGGGGCCACAAGGGTCTTGCCCATCTTCTCCGCGAGGCGCTTCGCTAAGGCTTCGCCCATGAGGGAGTCGGTGGCGAGTGGGAGGTGGTGGCCGTGCTGCTCTATCGAGCCGACTGGGACGAGGACGGTCCTGTACCCGTCCTTGAGGGCCTTCTCGACGAGTGGCCAGGTGAGCTCCTCAAGCATTATCGTGGTCGTGGTCATGGCAGGGTCCCTCTCCGCCGCATCCGCAGTCGTCGCCGTGCTTCTCGTGGAAATCGGGGTCGCCGCAGCCACAGTCGTCGTGCTCCCCTTCGCAGTTGGGGTCGCCGCAACCGCATTCGTCCCTGTAGGCGGGTGGCACCGGCAGCTTCTTCCACGTGTTTATGAAGTCGACGAGGAACTGGGTCGACTCAGCCGCCATGGCGTCCCCCTCCTCCACCGTCGCCGTGCGCGGGTCGTTGATGCTGTACTGTCCCGTCTTCGTGATGTCGTGGGTGTCGGGGCCGATGCTGGCGTTGAATATCTGGCTGACTATCTCGTAGTCAGGGCGATCGGGGTTTAGGAACTCCAGGAGGTAGTTGGGGATGACTGTGGGGTTCTCCCAGCCCTCGAGCCGCCACATCTCGACGAGTTCTGGGAAGTAGTGGAGGGCGTAGCTGGTCTCGCGGGCGCAGCTGTGGACCTCCAGGTACCTCTGCATCCTTTCCCTGATCTTCTTGGAGAGCTCGGTGTTGTTCGGCCCGTGGGGGGTAGCGACCATGACGCGGTACTCGCGCTTCGCGATCTGGGCGGCGAGGTTCATGATGTTCTCGTTTCCGCCGTGGTAGTTGATGAGGACGAAGCGCTTCACGCCGTGGTAGGATATGCTCCTGATGGTGTCGAGGAGGATGTTGAGGAGCGTCTCGTGGCTGTAGGTGACCGTTCCGGGGAACTCCATGTGGTGGGGGCTGTAGCCGGCCCACGTCGGGTGGAGGCAGACGCTGTTCGTCTTCTCCGCCACGTCGTGTATGAACTTGGCGACGCCTATGCTGTCGCACCCCAGCGGGAGGTGGACGGCGTGCTGCTCGATGGCGCCGATGCCGATGACGACGACTGGAGCCGGGTCGTTTGCGAGCCAATCCTCGAAGGCGGGGCGCGTCAACTCCCAGAGCCAGAACCTGGATAGAACACCGTTATCGCTCATGATACTCAAGGAAAGGAGGATGCCTTGAGCCTTAACTGTTACTAGGTACCCCAAAAATGATGTATATTATTTAAGAGGATTCCGATTAACCTCCTTCCGTATTTTGAGAGTATTTAACCCCTTATAAGCAAAGGCCCAGTCGAGACTGGGTTTCCCGGGTTATTCGGAATCCTCTTTAAGTTAAATTTCACTACGTGGCCGAGGTTTACCTAGACCCCAACATAATCATCATCGCCGTCGCCATCATCATGGCGACTGTTGGCTTCTTCGACTTCCTGCCGAAGGAGAAGAGAGCGAGTGCGGAGCCTAGGTTAAGCGGCTGATCTTCCGCCTCTTCGTGTTCTACGAGGGTTACAGGATTAGGCTCAGCAGGAAGAGGATGTACACGAGGGGGGTGACCCTCTCCATGATCAGCAGGAACCTGTTGCGGTTTGGCATCTTGTAGAAGTAGATCCCCACGCCGGCGAAGAAGACGACCGCCAACGATGTCAACGCCATATTTCCGAGAAGGTTGATTATGTAGACGAGTATCCCCATGTGGAGCCCCAGCAATCCATAGAAGAGGGCGTGGGCCTTCCCGTAGCCTATGCTGACCGCTGTGGTGTCGATGCGTGTCGCCGTGTCCTCCTCGATGTCGTCTATTTGGTTTCGAAGCTCGAGTATGAGGGAGAGGTTGTAGACGCTGAGAAGGATGGGCAGGGTGAATGGGTTGAAGCCCATCGTTACGACGACGCCGTATAACACTATCAGTGAGCCGAAGAATAGGCCATGTGAGGCCATGTCAAGTAGCGGCACCGACTTAAACCTGAGTGGAGGAGTGGAGTATGCGCCGCTCAAAAGCAGCATTATGGAGTAAATTGTGAGTGAGGCCACGCCGAAGCTGGCCCATGTGAGGGTTAAGCCTGCTAGGGCGAGTAGGCCGGAGAATAGTATGCCTCCGCTTACGCTGATCCTGCCGGAGGCGATCGGGTTTATGGCGATCTTTGCGCCGAGTTTGTCTCCCTCGTGGTCGAAGCAGTTGTTTACGGAGAAGGAGAAGCCTAGGTATAGGGCGACCGTCATGAGGTAGGTGGCGAAGTGGATGTACCCCGCCGAAGTCTGAGGAACGGTTTCTATCCCCTGTAGGTAGCCGAGGATGGCCATCCCGATGTAGCCGCCCCAGTCACGCATCCTCACATTATCGAGGTAAGAACGCGCAACAGTTAGGAGACTGAGGTCGGGCACATCCATAGTCTGAGCCACCTGAAGAGTTATGCAGAAAAGCGGATGGGTATTGATAGACGTTTTGGTCGGGGTGCTCCATGTCCCATCCACGTCGTTTCGCACCGGGAGTTGTCGCCACCGTTACACTTATCGGTGGACGGCGCAACCTCTCTTGATGGTTAATGATCCCGGGCACCCTTGGTAAGGTCCTGGATAAGCCGAGCTACGATAACCTCGAAGCCCTCGGCAACCAGCATATTATTGATCAGCTCGACGGTTTCGTCAAGCTGTGTAAGCCGGCGAAGGTCATGGTCCTCGGCGAGTCCCCAACGGACATCTCCTACATTCGTGAACTCGCGTTGAAGAATGGGGAGGAAATGCCCCTCAAGATGGAGGGGCACATGATTCACTACGACGGCTACTACGACCTCGCCCGCGACACGGGGAGCACGAAGGTCCTAACCCCGCCCGGGATGAGGTTGAGCAAGAACATCAACACGATAAACCGGGAGGAGGGGCTGAAGGAGATCCTCGGCCTCATGGACGGCTGCATGAGGGGCAAGGAGATGCTCGTCAAGTTCTACAGCCTTGGCCCGACGGACAGCAGGTTCAGCCTCTGCGCCATGCAGGTAACAGACTCGGCGTACGTCTCCCACAGCGAGGACCTCCTATACAGGCAGGGGTACGAGCAGTTCAAGAGGCTCAACGGTGGTAGGGAGTTCTTCACGTTCCTCCACTCCGCTGGGGAGCTCGACGAGAGGAAGGTCACGAAGAACTACGGGAGTCGAAGGATCTACATCGACGTCACGGATGGGAAGGTCTACTCGGTCAATAACCAGTACGCTGGTAACAGCGTGGGGTTGAAGAAGCTGGCGCTCCGCCTCGCCATCTACAAGGCGAACCACGAGGACTGGTTGTCGGAGCACATGCTCCTCATGGGCGTCCACCCGCCGGGGAAGAAGAGGGTGACCTACTTCGCCGGCGCCTACCCGAGCGCCTGCGGGAAGACGAGCACCGCCATGATCCCGGGGCAGAGCATCGTCGGGGACGACATCGCCTACCTTAAGGAGGATAAGGAGGGCTACTGCAGGGGCGTCAACATCGAGCAGGGCATCTTCGGCATCATACAGGATGTCAACTCCGTCGACGATCCCCTCATCTACATGAGCCTCACCAGCCCGAGGGAGCTGATATTCAGTAACATCCTCGTCTCGGACGGTGTTCCCTACTGGCTCGGTATGGGGAGAAGTGACATCCCTGAGAAGGGCATGAATTTCAGCGGTGACTGGTTCAAGGGGAAGAAGGACAAGGACGGTAACGAGATTCCCTTCGCCCACGGGAACGCCCGGTACACGATGCGGCTCAGTGAGTTGGAGAACGTCGACCCCCGGTACAATGACCCGGAGGGCGTCGTCGTTGAGGGCATATTCTATGGTGGGCGCGATAGCGATACGAATGTACCAATAGCGGAGGCGTTGAGCTGGGAGCACGGCGTCTACTTCGGGGCGACCCTCGAGTCGGAGACGACCACCGCCATCATAGGTAAGACGGGCGTGCGGAGGCAGGACCCGATGGCCAACATGGACTTCGTCGTCGTCCCACTCTCCACCTACATCACGAACCACATCAAATTCGGCAAGAAGCTCAGGCACAAGCCACGCGTCTACGCGACCAACTACTTCCTCCGCCGCGAGGGGAAGTACACGAACTCGAAGGTCGACAAGAAGATCTGGGTCCTCTGGGCTGAGGGCCGCGTCAAGGGGGACTACGACGCCATAAAGACCCCCATAGGCATGATCCCCCACTATGAGGATCTCAAACAGCTCTTCAAGACGGTCTTCAAGAAGGACTATACGGAGGAGGAGTACATCCAGCAGTTCAGTATACGCGTCTCCAAGTACCTTGAGAAGATCACGCGCATGGAGCAGCTCTATCGGGATGAGCTGAACATGCCGAGGGAGTTCTGGGACGTCCTCAACCAGCAGAAGAGGGACCTTCAGGAGCTGAAGGTACGCACCGGGAAGGATGCGCTCCCGCCCATCTCCTTCGTCTAGTCAAACCTTTTTACCGCCCACACTTCACCATTCATCCATCGCAGGGGATACAAAGTTTGGTGTTCGCGGGCAAGACTCCGAGGTCCAAGGAACTATACGATAGGGCGTGCAAGGTCCTCCCGGCTGGGGTTAGCTACGGCATCAGGGCGCTGCCGCCGTACCCGTTCTTCGTCAAGGAGGCGCAGGGCGTCAAACTCAGGGATGTGGACGGCAACGAGTACACGGACTTCTGGGGCGGCCACGGGGCGCTGATCCTCGGCCACAGCCCGAAGAGGGTCATGGACGCCGTGAAGAAGCAGCTACCCTACGGGACCCATCTGGGCTTCAGCCACGAGCTGGAGATAGAACTCGCGGAGCGCATCGTCAAGAACGTCCCATCCGCGGAGATGGTGCGCTATTGCGCCAGCGGCACGGAGGCGAATATGTACGGAACCCGCCTCGCTCGCGGCTACACGGGCCGTATGAAGATGCTCAAGATAGAGGGTGGCTGGCACGGCGGCTATGACAGCCTCCACAAGGCCGTGAGCTACCCCTACAACAAGTCCGAGTCCGCGGGACTCAACCCGAAGACCACCGAGGACACAGACGCCATCCCCTACAACGACCTCGAAGCCGCGCGGAAACGGCTCAAGGCCAAGGAGTACGCCTGCATGATCCTGGAGCCCGTCATGGGCGCGGTGGGTTTCCTCACCCCCGAGCCCGGCTACCTCCAGGGCCTCCGCGAGGTCTGCGACGAGACGGGGACCCTGCTCATCTTCGACGAAGTCGTCACGGGGTTCCGCCTCGCCCCCGGGGGCGCGCAGGAGCTATACGGCGTCAAACCCAACCTAACCATCCTCGGCAAGATCATCGGCGGCGGCTTCCCAATAGGCGCCTTCTGTGGCTCCGCCGAGATAATGGAGCGCATCGACCAGAGGAAGTATCCGAAGGCGGAGGAGCGCGTCGCTCACGGGGGTACATTCACGGGCAACCCGATCAGCATGGTCGCGGGCTGCGCGACACTCGACCTCCTCAAGGACGGTAAGATCTACATAGATATCGATAGGCTGGGGAGGAGGATGAGGGATGGACTTGAGGACATCTTCGGGCGTGGGAAGGTACCCGCGACGGTCACGGGCGTCGGATCAACATTCGCCATCCACTTCCAGACTAAGATCCCCCGCAACGCGGGCGACACGGCTAAGAACGACATGCCGGCGACGAAGGCTTACTTCGCCCACATGCTCGACAGGGGCATAATCTACCTCAGCCCGACAGTCAGTCACTGCTGGATAAGCAGCCCACACACCAAGGAGGACATAGACGCCTACCTAGTCGCGTCCGAGGACTTCGTCAAGGGCTACAAGTCTTAGCCCTTTTCGACTTTTCCAATCGACTCCTCTAGGATTTCTATGACGGTGTCGGCCTGTTCCTCAGTTATGATGAGGGGCGGGGCGACCCTGATGACTCGACCGCCGTAGCTGCCCATGCTGAGGACGTAGACGCCTCGCTTGAAGACCTCGGCGCAGATCGCGTTAGCCGCCTCCGGGTCGGGTGTATTCTTCTCCCTGTCCTTGACTATCTCGACGCCTATGAGGAGGCCGAGGCCACGGACATCACCTATCTTGGATGACGGTCCATGAGCTCGGTGAGCCTTCTCTTCATGTATATGCCCATCTTCTCGGAGTTCTCGCATAGGTGCTCGTCGCGGATGACGTCCATGGTGGCGTGGGCCGCAGCCGTGCCGAGGGGTGTGGCGCTGAAGCTCTGTGCGTGGATGGGGATGGGCTCAGGGTCCGTCGACTCGAGGAGGTCCCTGCCGAGGACGCATGCACTGATCGGTACGCCGCTCCCTATCGCCTTAACGAGGAGGACGACGTCGGGCTTAATCCCTCAGTGATCCATGCCCAGCCACCTGCCCGTCCTCCCGAAGCCGGTCTGAACCTCATCCGCGACATACAAAATATCGTACTTCTCGCAGAGCCTCTTCAGCCCTTGGTGCCACCCGGCGTCCCCCTGAACTGGCTCTACGAAGACTGCGGCGACCTCGTCGGCGGGGACGTAGCTCTTGAAGGCGACGTCCTCGATGTGGCGAGGCAGGCGAGGGCGCAGCCGGGATGCTCCAGCTTGAGGTTACACCGATAGCAGCGGGCGTAGGGGACGTGTACTATGCCGGGAAGAAGTGGGCCATAGTGCCTCTTCATGCTGGGGTCGTAGCCGCTGAGGCTTATGGCGCCCATGCTGCTTCCGTGGTAGCTGCCGGTGAAGCTCAGGATCAGGGGCTTCCCCGTGGCGCGGCGCACCGCCTTTATGGCGTGGTCGTTAGCGAGACTTCCTGCCTGGCTCCAGAAGACCTGCTTGGGTCCAGAGCCCAGCATATCCTCAAACCTACGGATCAGGGTGTATGCCTGTTCAGTCTGCCAGTGGATACTCCGATCCGCTTGAGTCTTCACCGCCTCCACGACCCTTGGGTGGTTGTGCCCCGTGTTGACGACGCAGCACCCCGAGATGAGGTCAACGAAGACGTTCCCATCGAGATCCTTGACGTAGGTGCCCCTCGCCTCGTCGACGATGGGGCTGGAGTAGGATGAGGGGTCTAGGCCGGAGTCGGTGAGGAGCTTTGTGACGCGGGGTCCTGGGGTCCCGCGACTATCCTTGGGCCTCGGAGGCTGGGCAAGAAGCTGCACCGGGTCTAGTGGCATCTGAGGGGGTTTAACGTTTATCAGCTAGGGGAGAGCGCGGCCGTACCTGCCAAATATCTCCCTGACCTGGTCGAGGGGGAGGGCGTGCTGGACGTGGCCCTGGTAGCCGGTCATCGTCTCCGCTGCGAAAAGGGCGTTGATGATTGCTTCCTCCGTCGCCTCGACGGTGGCCTTGTAGACGGGGTTGAGGAAGTCGTCGCCGCGCCCCTCGTGGGGCTTCTTGCCCGTGGTGAAGGCGATTGTGAAGTCGCCGCTTCCGTTGCTGCTGTAGGTGCCGGTGCGGGCGAGGCCTAGGGCTGCCCTCTTCGCTACCTTCCAGAGCTGCCGGGAGTCCACGGCGAGGTCGGTGGCGATAATCATCATTATGCTGTTGCCGGGACTGGCCGCGGGCTTGCTCGGTAGCTTGACCTCCCTGCCGACGGGGACGCCGGCGATTGTGAGGTCTTCCTTGGCGCCGCAGTTGAGTTGGATGAGGGCGCCGACGGTGAAGCCGTCTCCGACGCGGCTGGAGGCGCCTATGCCTCCCTTGAAGCCGTATCCTGTCATGGAGGTGCCGCCGCCGACGTTGCCCTCTGGGACCCCGCCCCTGCCCTCGGGGCTCCTCGCGGTGTCGAGGGCCTCGAAGACCTGCTCCTTGCCAACATGCCTGCCGAGGTTGTCGGTGAGGTAGCCGCCGTTCGTCTCCCCCACGACGACGTTGAGGGAGCGGGGTTCGAGCCCCATCCTGTCGCGGTGGTAGTCGACGACAGCGTCGGCGACCCTCCACGTGTTCAGGGTCTCAGTGAGCATTATCGGGGTCTCCAGGGTGCCCTCGTTGATGATCTGGGGGAGGCCCGTGGATTTCCCGTAGGTGTTGAATAGGTCGACGGCTGCGACGACCTTATCCTCGATTAGGTTCCCCGGGTGAGGGGCTATGGCGGTGACACCAGTTCTGATTGAGTCACCCTCGATCAGAGTGGAGTGGCCGACACCGACGCCCTCCACGTCCGTGATGGCGTTCAGCCTACCTGTCTCCATCGTGCCTAGCTCGATGCCGAATTCTCTCGCTCGCGGTCTCGTCAACTGGTTCCCCCGGGAGCTGAGGGGCGTTGAGGCTATAAATCTGTGTGGGGTCGTGGGAACGGTTAAATCGCCTCCGGATGAGAAGCGTCTCATGGGCGCCGGCTTCTTCCTCGACCGCTACAGGGCTATGGGGCACGAGTTGAGGGGCGACGAGAGGACTCGTAGGGCGATTAGGGTCAACACTCTACTGGCGAGCCGGGACGAGGTCGTGGGGAGGCTTGAGGCAAGGGGGGCGAGGCTGACGGGCATCCCGTGGCTGAGGGACGGTCTCTACGTGGAGGGGGGTGAGTCGAGCGCTGGGGCGAGCTTTGAGTACCTCCTCGGGCTCTACTCGATCCAGGAGGCTGCGGCTCAGTTCCCTGTCGAGGTGCTGGCACCGGAGGCGGGTGAGGTGGTTCTGGACATGTGTGCGGCGCCCGGGGGGAAGACGACGCAGATGGCGGCGTGGATGGGAAACAGAGGCGTCGTCGTCGCCGTCGACGTCCGAAGGGACCGCCTTTACGCCCTCGAGAATAATCTGGAGCGCACTGGTGTGGAGAACTGTGTAGCCTACTGCGCCGACGCCGCGGGGCTCGACTACGGCGGCACACTCTTCGATAGGATCCTACTCGACGCCCCCTGTTCGGGGAACTACGTGACTGACAGATCGTGGTTCAATAAGCGAAGCATCGGGGACGTGGAGGCTAACGCGGCGGAGCAGAGGAGGCTCTTCGGGGCGGCGGTGGGGCTCCTCAGGCCCGGTGGGACCCTCGTCTACACTACTTGCAGCCTTGAACCTGAGGAGGATGAGTTGAATGTCCAGTGGCTCCTCGAAAACCACGGCGTCGGGCTGAGGGAGGTCGGGGGGCCCGGGAGCCCCGCGTTGACGGAGGTCATGGGTAGGAGCCTGAGCCCTGAGGTTGCGATGTGCAGGAGGTTCTGGCCGGATGAGACGGGGACGCAGGGGTTCTTCGTGGCGAAGGTTGTGAGAATATGAGGGAGCTGAAGGATTTCCTCGAAGCCATAGGAGCCGTCTACGTGCCGGTGGGGGAGAGGGTGAATCTGAATGATAGACGCTTCGTGGTCGGCCTGGGGGTCGCGGCGCACATCCATGAGAGAGGGAGGCTCGTCTATGCTGGGAGGCTCCTAGGGCGTACGAGGGGGGAGTTCATCCCAAGCGCCAGTCTGCTACGTGAGCTTGGTAGGTTGCAGGGGCCGAATAAGGTGTGGGTCGACGACAGGGTGGGGTGGCTCTTCACCTGCGGGAGGGACGTCTTCGGGGAGAGTATTCTTAGGTCTGAGGGGGAGTTCGTCAAGGGGGCCTGCTTCCTCGTGATGCTCGGGGGGGACTGCCTCGGCTATGGAAGGATCGGGAAGTGGGAGGGGAGGATGATACTGAGGAACATCTTCGACCTCGGCGACTTCCTGCGCAGGGAGTGGGCCACACGGATGCATCCTATTAGTATCGCCGATGAGCGGCCTTGACAACGTTCCCAGTTACCACTTTGAAATAATCTACCGAGTCAAGCGCGCTATGAGGAAGGTAAGCATCTCATATGCCGTATAGAGGAGATCGAGAGGTACAACTGCCCCTCTAGGCTCCAACGGCGTCCTTCATCTCATCACCTCTGACTTATTGTAAACCTACGGATTCAACGGGATGGACGCCAGCTAGTTCGGAGGCTGGACTCTCAAGTCCGCCCTAGGTGTCGGCAGCTTGGACCGCTATCTCTCTGAGTTGGAGACGATGCTTCCCCAAGTTCCTCGTCAATCGGATTTTTAGGCTAGGTGGTTTACACTTTAGGCAAAGTGTAAGGGCGGGCGCTGACTTGTCCCGTTATTAGTGTAAAATGGTTTTAAATACTCTTTTATGCTCTGTGGAATTAGTCGATAATTTTACATAAATAAACGCCAATTCTAGGAGTCAATGGGCTGGAAAGAGACCGACGAACAACTCATACGACGAGGAGAACTCATCCTAGACCCCCCCATCCTAAAGAACCACAGAAAAGAATTAGAAACCATGAACAACCACAAAAGAGGACCCCACTACAGGACGGCCGCCAGCCACATACAGCTCCTCTCCGCCGTCCGCTACCTCTACGGATGCCCTACCGACAACTAGAAGGCTACACCAACGCACTACACCGACTCGTACCCGACATGTCCACCGGAGACTACTCAGGCCTCCGTAAGCGGATCCTAAGCCTAGACACCGACCCCTACCGGAGCCTCAGGGAGACGACGAAGCCGGTCAGCATCGCCGTCGACTCGACGGGGATAAAGGTGGAGAAGGCGGGTGGCTGGATCGAGAGGAGGCACGGCAAGAAGAAACGCTACGTGAAGCTGCACTTCGCCGTAAACACCGTGACCCACGAGGTCGTTGCGATGGAGATCAGCACCGACGACATGCACGACGTGAAGGCTCTCCCCGGGCTGGTGGAGGAGGCGGAGGAGAACGTCAGGGTGGCCAAGCTGATCGGGGACGGGGCCTACGACTCGGGGGAGGCCTACGATCTCCTGGAGGCGAAGGGCGTCGAGCCCGTCATCAAGCCCCGGAGGAACAGCGGGCTGGGTGCGGGGCCTCCGGCTCGGAGGAGGGCTGTCGCGTTGATCAGGGAGCTGGGGTACGATGCTTGGGCCCGGGTCACCGGGTATGGGCGGCGGTGGGCTGTGGAGGCTGTTTACTCGACGTTCTAGGCGGCTGTTTGGGGAGCTTAGCCTCGCCAGGAGTTTTGAGAATATTGTGAGGGAGCTTGTGGGTAAGGTGGCTCTCTATAATATGCTGGTGAACATGTGAGGGGTGGGGGCGATGTGGGCTTGTGTAGAGAGGCCTCCAAGGCTTTTAACTAAATCCACAATGCATAACCCTATCAAAATGATGCGCCTAAAAACGCTTGCCGACGTTTAAAATTAACACGAGTTTTTATTAATCCACAAAGCATTAAATATTATTTTTCAAAACACTTTTTATTTATTTAAAAAATGGCTGTGTGAAGCCGGGGATAGGTTCCGACATAATAATTGACTAAACATTTCTAAAAACTCTAAACCCAGTACCCACTGGGTTGGTTTGCTTCTAGAAGTATGTGAAGCCGTGGATAGGTTCCGATATCTCCTGTAGGATCGAGTCATGAATGCTGACATTTCGGGCTGTTGGGGGAGGCCGGCTGAGTGTCTCGACCGAAGTCTTGGCACGTACACCGCCTCTCCATCAAACCCGTCTTTTACGGGTGCCCTTCACCAGAACTTGCGTTCCGGACGGATGTCTATTTTTGGGAGCGGCTTCGGACTTAGATGCTTTCAGCCCTTATCCGCAGGAGCGTGGCTGCCCGGCATGCCTTGTCAGACA
>Ga0315274_10006841_pt1 | contig 16574 bp, 17 predicted proteins | sample YL17G02_20_MG_FD_203700 | JGI IMG/M metagenome (GOLD analysis project Ga0315274, IMG submission 203700) | Sediment microbial communities from Yellowstone Lake, YNP, Wyoming, USA - YL17G02_20 | ecosystem: Environmental > Aquatic > Freshwater > Lake > Sediment | place: USA: Wyoming | collected...
TGAGCGACGGCTGAAGCTCGCGGGCCAGGGCCGACAAGTTGATGATCCCGCGGGCCAGTCCTTCTTCCAGAAACGGGGTTTCGCTGACGATCTCGCGGATGGTTTCGGATACCGTGATCATGTTAAAAAATTAACAAAAAATATTGATATTGTCAATTAATTTGAAAAATTTTACATTTGCCGTCCGGCCCGGATATCCTGGCCCCCGATGACCAGTGGGGCTCCCGTTCCAACCGCCTCGGACGTTCGGGACGGGGACCCCCGCTAGTCCAAGACCGTCGTCAAGGAGGTGTCCGCCATGGCCGGCCAGGCGCAATGCCCGATCTGCGATGTTTCGATCGTGCTCGCTTCCGACGCTCAGGCGTCGGAGGTCATCAGCTGTCCGGATTGCGGCAGCGATCTCGAAATCAAGAGTCTCGACCCGCTGGTCGTCGCCGAGGCGCCCCGGGTCGAAGAGGACTGGGGGGAGTAGGACGATGAAAGAACGGATCGCCGTTCTCGACAGCACCCTGCGCGAGGGCGAGCAGACGCCGGGCGTCTATTTCGACGAGCATATAAAGCTGGCGGTCGCCTCGCTTCTCGACGAGATCGGCGTCGACGTCATCGAGGCGGGGCACCCGATCGTGACCGAGCGCATCGGCCTGGCGGTCCGCCGCCTGGCCGACAAGGGCTTCAGGGCCCGGGTCGGGGCGCACGCCCGTTCCCTGACCCAGGATGTCGACAAGGCCCTCGAATGCGGCGTCGGTTTCCTGGGCGTCTTCTATTGCGTCGCGGACGAGCGGCTCCGAGACCGCAGCCAGACCCTCGAGGGCGCGGTCGGCCAGATAAGCCGGGTCATCCACTACGCCCGGGAGCGGAAGGAAGACCTCGTCATCCGCTACACGCCCGAGGACACGGTCCGCTCCTCGTTCGCCAACGTGGTCTCGGCCGCCTCGGAGGCGGTGCGGGCCGGGGCCGATATCATCAGCGTCGCCGACACGACCGGATGCCTGATCCCCCGCTCCCGCAACAGCATGTTCGAGTACGTCTCGCGGCTTAGGGACGAATTGGACCGCCGGAACCTCTCGCCCCGGATCGCGGTCCATTGCCACAACGACAGGGGGCTGGCCCTGGCCAACGCTCTCGAAGGGTATCAGGCCGGCGCCGGTATAATCGACGTCTCGGTGCTGGGGTTGGGAGAGCGAGCGGGCATCGCGGACCTGGCCGCCCTCATGGCCGTTCTCGCCCACGATTTCGGGGAGGGCGAGCGATGGAACCTGACGAAAATCCCGGAGCTCTACCGGCTGGTCAGCCAGTACTCCGGGCTGCCGATTCCCGTCAACGCCCCCATCTGCGGCCTGAACGCCTTCACCCATTGCGCCGGAGTTCACACCCAGGCCGCGCTCCGGAATCCGCTCCATTACCAGAGCCTCGACCCGGCCATCGTGGGCCGGGTGTCCGAGATCGCCCTGGATCATATGGCGGGGATTTCCGCCTTGAGGCATTCCCTGGAGATGATCGGGGAAGACGATGTCGACGAAGAGCTGGCCCGCCGGCTCCTCTATAAGATCAAGGAAGTGGGAGAGACGGGACGCACGGTCGGGCTCGAAGAGCTCCGTCTGATCGTGCGCTACTTCAAGGAGCGGGAGGGCGTTGCCGTCCGGGAGGCCGCGGCGCCGGGAGGGCCTTGTTGAGGGTCGGTTTTCTGCATTCCATCATTCGCGTCGAGGAGAAGCTGCTCCTGGACGAACTGCGGTCGCGGCGGGGCGTCGAGGTCGTCATGATTGACGACCGCGAGCTGAGCTTCCGTCTGGATCGGCCCGGCCCGACGCTCGACGTCGTATTGGAGAGGAGCGTGAATTACGCCCGCGCCCTGTACGCCCTCCGGCTGCTGGAGAGCGCCGGCGTCGCCTGCGTCAACAGCGCTTCGGTGGCGGGCGTTTGCGGGGACAAGCTTCTGACCTCGGTCGCCCTGAAGGACCGGGGTGTCCCCCAGCCCGAGATCGCGGCGGCCTTCACACCGGAATCCGCCCTGGAGGCGATCGAGGCGATCGGCTACCCGGTCGTCCTCAAGCCCTGCGTCGGTTCCTGGGGGCGGCTCCTGGCCAAGGTCAACGATCGCGACGCCGCGGAGGCGATCCTCGAGCACAAGGCCGTGCTGGGCAGCTTCCACCACTCCATTTTTTACATCCAGAAGTACCTGGAGAAGAACGGGCGGGATATCCGGGTGTTCGTGGCCGGGGACGAATGCATCGCGGCCATCTACCGGACGTCGGCCCATTGGATCACGAACACGGCCCGGGGCGGCCGGGCCGGCCGTTGTCCGATCACGGACGAGCTGGCGGACATCTCGCTGCGCGCGGCCCGGGCGGTCGGCGGCGGCGTCCTGGCTTTGGACGTCTTCGAGACGGACCGGGGCCTGCTCGTCAACGAGGTGAACCATACCATGGAATTCAAGAACAGCATCGCCCCGACCGGCGTCGACATTCCCCGCAAGATCGTGGATTATGTCCTGCGGCGGGCCGAGGCCGGGCATGCCTAAAGTCCGGGCCGCGATCGCCGGGGGTTCGGGCTACACGGGGGGAGAGCTGCTGCGGCTGCTCCTGTTTCATCCCGAGGTTGAAGTCGCTCAAGTCACCTCCGAGTCGGAGGCCGGACAGCCGGTCGTCCGGACCCATCCCAACCTGCGCAAGTCGACCGGGTTGACCTTCTGCTCGCTCTCGGACCTCGCTCCCTGCGACGCGCTATTCCTCTGCCTCCCGCACGGCGAAACGATGGGGCGCGTCCAGGCCTTGACGGGGCTGTCCGAGCGGGTGATCGACCTCAGCGCCGATTTCAGGCTCAATAACCCCGAGGACTACGAGCGCTGGTACCGGACCAAGCATCCCTGCCCGGGCCGGCTGGCCGAGTTCGTCTACGGGCTTCCGGAGCTCCACCGGGACGAATTGCGGACGGCCCGGCTCGTTTCGAGCGGAGGATGCAACGCGACGGTCGTTATCCTCGCCCTTCACCCGCTCGTCAAGCACGGCCTGGCCGGAGGCCTGGGCATCGTGGTCGAGGTCAAAGCGGGGTCGAGCGAGAGCGGACGCCGGCCGACCGAATCCTCCCACCACCCGGAACGAAGCCGCTGCGTTCGCTCCTACCGGCCGACCGGGCACCGGCACGCCGCCGAGATCGTCCAGGAGCTGCGGTTGGAGGGGCGGCTGCCGCTTTATTTGTCGGCGACCGCTGTGGACCTGGTCCGGGGCATCCTGGCCACGGCGCACGTCTTTCCCGACCGGGCCGTTTCCGAGAAGGAGATTTGGAACGCCTACCGGGCCGAGTACGGCCGGGAGCCTTTCATCAGGATCGTCAAGGAGCGTTCGGGGCCCTACCGCTACCCGGAGCCCAAAATCGTGATGGGGACGAATTTTTGCGACATCGGGTTCGAGGCCGACGAGGCCGGACGCCGGATCGTGGTCATGGCGGCCATCGACAACCTGATGAAGGGCGCGGCCGGCCAGGCGGTCCAGGCTTTTAACATCATGCACGGGTTCGACGAGAGGGCCGGGCTGGAATTCCCGGGACTGCACCCGGTCTGAAAGGGCTGAAATGATCATCGTTAAAATCGGCGGAGGGGCGGGCATCAACCTGTGCGGCGCGGTCGAGGATCTGGCGCGGATCGACGAGCCCTACCTGATCGTCCACGGCGCCAACGCCCGGCGCGACGATCTCGCGAAACGCCTGGGGGTCCCGGTGCGGACCGTGACCTCGCTGTCCGGGCAGTCCAGCGTGTTTTCGGACGATGAGGCCGTCGACCTGTTGATGATGGCCTATGCCGGCCTCGCCAACAAGCGGATCGTGGAGCTCTGCCAATCCTGCGGCATCAACGCCCTCGGCCTGACCGGGCTGGACGGGCGCGTCATCCAGGGACGGCGGAACGCGGGGATCAGAGTCCGGGAGGACGGCCGGATCAAGATTCTGCGCGATCGATCCGGAAAGCCGGTCCGGGCCGACGCCGGGCTTCTCCGGCTGTTGATGGCCAACGGCTATGTGCCGGTCCTGACCGTCCCCCTCGTCGACGAATGGGGAGAGGCCATCAACTCGGAGAACGACGATGTCGTCGCCGTTTTGCAGCGCGACCTGGAGGCGGACGCCGTTATCATGCTGATCGAAGCGCCGGGGCTGCTGCGCGACGCGGGGGACGAGGCGTCGGTCGTGGCCTCGCTTCGTCCCGAGGATTTGGCATCTTGGGAACAGGCCGTGTCGGGACGGATGAGACGGAAGCTGAGGGCCCTGAGAAACCTGTTCGAGAACGGGGCGGCCCGCGTCATCCTCGCGGACGGGAGACGCGAACATCCCATCCTGGACGCCCTGGAATCGCGCGGCACCGTCATAGTCCGGGGCGACCGCCGCAGGCCCGCATCGGGAGTTTTCCGGACGGCGGCCGCCGTTTCTTTGATTGGGGCCGAGGCGGGGAACGATGGATATTAGCGCCCTGCACAGGAAATGCCTGGTCGCATCCTATCCCGATCGCAACCTTGCTTTGGTCCGGGGGGAAGGGGCGTATCTTTTCAGCGCGGCGGGAGAATCGTACCTGGACTTGATGACGAACTACGGCGTCAACATCCTGGGCTACCGGCATCCGGCCTTGGACAGGGCGCTGGCCGCTCAGATCGAAGCGCTGCCGACGCTTCATTGCAGCTTCTCAAACGATGTCCGGGTCCGGGCCTCGCGAGCCCTGCTCAGGCGGCTGGGCGGAGACTATGCGGCCTTATATTGGGCGAACTCGGGAGCCGAGGCGATTGAAGCGGCGCTGAAGTTCGCGGTCCTGGCTACCGGCAAGAAAAAATTCGTCGCCTGCCGAAACGGCTATCACGGCAAAACCTTGGGGGCGCTTTCGGCTACGCACGGGGCGAAGTACCGGGCGCATTTCGAGCCGCTGCTGTGGGAATTCGTCCACGTCGACTTCGACGATCCGGCCCAACTGGAGGTGCGGATCGACCGGAACACGGCCGCGTTCATCGTCGAGCCGGCCCAGGGGGAAGCGGGGGTCCTGTTTCCCCGGGACGGCTATCTCCGGGCCGTCCGGGAGATCTGCGCGAATAAAGGCGTTCTCCTCATCCTGGATGAGATTCAAACGGGTTGCGGACGGACGGGTCGGTTCCTGGCCTCCGGCCGCGAGGGTGTCCGCGCGGATATTCTTTGTCTCGGGAAAGGGCTCGCTGGCGGGATCCCGGTCGGAGTCGCGGCGGTGTCGGCCGAGGTGGCGCGGGCGATCTCGAAAGGAGCCCAGACTTCCACTTTCGGCGGGAATCCTCTGGCCTGCGCCGGCGTCTTGGCCGTCCTGGACGTCCTGACCGACGAATTGTTGGCCCGGATCGAGGACCTTGGCTCCTGGTGGATCGGCTTCCTGAAAACCGTCTCCTCCCCGGCGATCAAGGATATCAGAGGCAGGGGCTTGATGATCGGGGTCGAGGTCGAGGGCGAGCGGGACAGGATCCTGCGGGACCTGCAAAGGAACAGGATCCTGGCCATCCCGGCGGGCGACGACGTCGTCAGGTTCTTGCCCCCCTACATCGTCGATAAGCAACAACTCGTTGCGGCCGCCGATACGCTGGCCGGCGTCTTGGCCGGATAACGGAGGGACGCCGTGTGCCGATTTCTATTAATGAAGGCGAAGGAGAAAATCGACGTCGGCCCGCTCCTCAAGGGATTCGCCGGAATGGCCAGGATGAGCCGATCCCCCGACGGCGACCGGCAGGGCGACGGCTGGGGAATGAGCCGGCTGTCGGACGCCGGGGATTGGAGCCACCACAAATCCCTCAAGCCGGTCTGGGAGGATCCCGCGGCCGCGGCCCGGATTCCGCGAACCAGGGCCCTCGTCCTGCACGCGCGGAGCTCATCGTTTGTTCGCGACAGGGGGACTATCGGTTTCAATCAGCCGTACGGAGAGCACGGCTTCGTTTTTGTCTTCAACGGCCTGCTGGAGGGAGTCCGTCTGCCCCGAAGGACGGAGGGGGAAATCGGAGCGCAGAAAATCTGGTCGCTTTTAAAAATCTTCTTGCGCGGGTCTCCTCCGGACGAGGCCATGGTTCGGCTGGCGGCCTGTCTCTACCGCAATGCGCGGCGCGTGTACGCCCTGAATCTCGGCCTTTGCGACGGGCGGCGTATTTATTTCTATACGTCTTTTGATCATGCGCCCGAATACTATCAACTTCACTATGCCGTATGCGGCCGTCTGTCGATCGTGTCGTCGGAGCCCATCGAGGGTTATTCATTCAAGCCGGTTCGCCCCGGCTCCGTTCAGATCCTTTGACCCGTTCGCCGACGCTAAGCCCCACCTTTCAACACTCATAAGCCGGAAACGGCTTATGAGTGCCGGCATTCATGCCGGGGAGTCGAAGGGTTGACGACTCCGTTTGCTCCGGTCCGGCCTCCATTATTTCGACGGCAGCAAGGCATAGCCGAGTTCTCGGGCCGGGTCGGCGAAGCGGAGGTAGTACCCCCAGCCGCCGGCGCCCTGGAGGACTTTGATCAGGACCTTGTTCCAACCCTTGCGGAGCCGGACCTTGACCGTATCCTGGTCGGGATATGCGCCTCGGTAGGCGGGATTGGAATGGACGAGGGCGTCGTTGATCCAGACGCGGACACCGTCGTCGCTCCCCAGGAGCAGCGAGGCGTCCCGGTCATCGGGCGATTGAACGTAAGCCAGCCCGTAGGCAACGGCATATTCGTTGGGCTTGACGAGTTCGGTCAACCGGATATATCCGGACGGGTCGGCTTTGATCGGCCTCCAGCGGACTTCGACATTTCCCTTTCCTTTGTATCGGGCCGAGAGATCGGTCTCTCTCTCCGGAGGATAGGCTACGGTCAGCGAATCCATGTCGGGAGCGTCGAACGGGCCGATGAGGTTCCAGTCCGCGACGAAGCGGCGCGCCGAGGGCGTCAGGCCGAACCCGACGAACGCCATATCCATGCCGGCGGATTTTTCCGCTTTGCCCATGACCTTGAGGACGACCGTGTTCGTCCCCTCCCGGAGGAGAATATCTTTGAGGCTCAGCTTGGCGAGAGTCTTTTCCGGAGCGTACCCCGCGAAAACCGCGTCAGGGAGGGGCGCCCTGGCCGCGCCCGGGACGATTTCCGCGGCGCGAACGTCCCCCATCGCCGGGCCGGTCAGAAAGTAAAGGTCGAAATCGTAGCGCTCGGCCGTTCCGACCGGGAAGGAGAGCCGGGCTTCCGAGCCGGAAACGGCGTTTTCCGTCGCGAGGAACGGGAAGCGCGATCCGTCGGGGCCGTAAAATGACGACAACCCCAGTGTGAGCTTTTCCGCCTCGAGGCGAATCCCGGCTTCCGGGTCCTCGAAGGTGGCCCCGCCCTTTTCTCGCGCCCCTTCCTTGACCTCGCTCCACTTGGGCGCCATGAAATTTTCCGGCGGCTCGAGGGCGAAGGGCAGCCGCTCGCGGACCGGGGCCATCGCCGGAAAAGCCTTGTGGGGCTCGGCTTGGTACCAATAGGCGACCGATGAGAAATTGTCCGAACGGTCGTTGGCATGTCCGTGTTCGATCGTGACCCGGATCGACTTCCGGAACGGTATCGGGTCGGGGATGTGGAAGCGATAAACCGTGGCCTTGGACCCGGCCTGGAAATCCTCCTCCTGGAGCGGGCAGCCGTAGAAGAGGTTTTCGTCCTCCCTCATCCCCCAAGCGTCCGAGAAATAATCCTCGGAGCCCGTGCCGTGGAGGGAGGGCTTGCCCTCGCCGTCGACGAAGATCATGTCGTCGCCCTCGCCCCACCAACCCATGGCGCGCTGGAGGACGCTCAGGTTGCAGCCGACGTAATGGCCGCGGCCGACGGCGTCGAGGAGAAGATAGTTCCCGCCGCTCGCGCACGGCGTTTCCTGCCGGTATTGGGCGTGGAAGGTCGGCGTGTCGGCGGGCAGCGAGGGGAGCTCCTGGTAGTCAACGTAGTAATAGAACGCCGGGACGGCCTGGGAGCCCTCGTTCGTAACCGTGATTTTCGCGCCGCTCCGGAAGGGCATGGACCAGTAACAATTCCTGGCTCTTCCCTCCGATGAGCAGGCGACGGGGAGCGAAGACAGATTCCGGTTGAGGCCGTGCCCCACCCCGAAAAAATCCCCGATCGGCGCCTCGACGGACGGGGCCGCCTCCCCGTCCCAGAACATGCGGAGGACGATCTTTCTTCCGTAGAACGGCTCGGCGGCGATCGTGACCCAGATGTGGTGGATCGCCCCGGGGCCTTTAATATCGGCCAGAATCGCCGTCGTGCCCGGCTCGATGGTCAAGGAGTCTTTATTCCCGCCCGTTCGGTCGTAGGACGAGACGCGCTTCGAGACGAAGTCCTGACGGTGCCCCAGCTTCTCGAGGAGGTCCTGGCCGGAGGATGCGGCGGCGAACGAAATCAAGGCCAAGCACACGATCAAAAGGGTCGCTTTATTTTCCGGTTTCATAGCCACCTCCTAAATAAAAGCATAGACAGTAAATTTCCTCAAGCTAGGGCGAGGACCACGTGGAAGAGAAGGCCCTCGATGAGTCGAGCGGGCATGGTGCGAGCCCCCCCTTGTTTACCCGTTCGCCGACGCTAAGCCCCGCCTTTCAAGGCGGGGACGAGAATCGAGGCTCAGGGTTAACCCCGAACAAGCCCCGGCATTCATGCCGGGGAGTCGAGGGGTTGACTTCGCCGGGAGCCCCGGCTTTTTGAAGAACTCCTCGGCCGGCGCGATCCGGACGTCGGCGGGCTTGACGTTGAGCGGGAAGGTCCGGCAGATCAGGTCTTCGTCGAGGACGGCCCTAATCACGGATATAGGTGAGCCATCTCTCGTAGGCTTTGTTCCGTCCGCCCACGATGTCCTTGTAGGCCTTGGTCATTTCGAGGGTCACCGGGCCCGGGCGGCCGTCGCCGATGACGGCGTCCTTGACGGTTTGGTTCGGGTCCGAGGCGTCCCTGGCGCGGACGATCGGGATGACCTCGACCGCCGTGCCCGTGAAGAACGCCTCGTCGGCCGTGAAGAACTCCTCTTTGCTGATAGGCCCGACCTTGGTTTTATGGCCGAGGTCGCGGGCGATCTCGAGGATGCTCGTTCGGGTGATTCCCTCCAGGACGGATTCGGATTTGTCGTTTGTCTTGAGGACGCCGTCCGTGACGATGAGGATATTCTGGCCGGGCCCCTCGGCAATCCGGCCCTCCAGGTTGAGGAAGACGGCTTCGTCGCAGCCCTGGGCCCTTGCCTCCAGGCCGCAGATCGTGGACTGGACATAGACGCCGCCGAGCTTGGCCGTCATCTGGAGCTGGCTGTGGTGGACGCGCCGCCAGGGCAGGATGTAGACGCAGATGCCCTGCAGGGACTTTTCGCCCAGGTAGGCGTCCCATTCCCAGCAGCCGACGGTGAGCTCGACCGGCGAGGCCTTGGGGACGAGGCCGAGGTTGCCGTAGGAATAAAAAAGGAGGGGCCGGATGTAGGCGGCCTCGAGCCCGTTCTCGAGCATGGTCTGCTTGATGGCGGCGACGACGGCCTCCTTCGTGTAGGGGACGGTCATCTTGATGACCGAGGCCGAGTGGAAGAGGCGGTCGTTATGCTCGGGCAGACGGAAGATGGCCGGCCCCCGGGCCGTGCCGTAGGCTCGGATGCCTTCGAAAACCGAGGTCCCGTAGTGGAGGCCGTGGATCATGGGATGGAGGACGGCTTGAGACCAGTCGTAAAGCTTGCCTTCGTACCAATAGAATTTTGCTTTGGGAAAATGGGTGTTAAGAAACATGGCGGACTCCTTGCAGGGATTTGAAAAAAGTTTGTAAATATCCCCCTCGCCGGCTCCCGAAGAGCCGCGACCGGTTCGCCGTCTTTTCTACAAAGAAGACCGACCTCTGTCTGGAAGACTTCTTATATCATATCTCGGCAAGAAAAAAAAGATCATTCGCGGCCTGCCGGAGGTCCTCCCCGGGCCGGCGGATTCTACCGGGCTTCGAAGTATCGGCGGCCTTTGTGGGAGACCGGCCGGGCCCGGCCTTTTCGGACAAGGGCCGCGAGATGGGCTTGGACCTCATGGGCCGGGCGGCCCAGGGCAAGGGCCAGATCTTTGGGCGTGACCGGCCGCCTCTTGAGAACGGCCAGGACGTCCTCGCCGCGAAGGGCGGAGGCGTGCGACCGCCCCAGCTTTTTAAAGTCGGCGATGATTTCGCTGTCGCCGCCGAGAAGGGCCCTGGCGCGCTCGATCGCGGTCCGGCTGAGGGGGCGGGCGTATTTTTCGGCGGGTGGGCGGACAACCGTGTTGATCTGGACCCGGTCCGGGCTCAGGGCCTCGATAAGCGGCCTGAGGCGGCGCAGGTGGGCGGGATGGTCGTTCATCCCTTTAATGAGCATGACCTCGAGCCAGATCCGGCCCGGGAATTCCCTCCTGAACGCATGCAGGCCGCGCAGGATCCGGTCGAAATGGAGGGAAGCGTGAGGCCGATTGACCCGGGCCAGCACGGCTTGATCCGCGGCGTCGAGGGTCGGGATGACGATGTCGGCTTCGGCCAGGCCGCTGCGGACGGCTTTCCGGTAGAGGAGGGAACCGTTGGTCAGGACCGCGACCGGGAGGCCGGAGGCTTTCTTGATTTCCCGGATGAGGGTCCCCAGCGACCGGTAGAGCGTCGGCTCGCCCGTCCCGGACAGGGTGACGCAGTCGATCGTCTTTCCGGCCCTGAGGGCCTCCCGGACCTGAGCCAGGATATCGGCGACCGGGAAGAAATCCCGGCGCCGGACGGTCTTTTGAGTCGTGCGGCCGACCTGGCAGTAGACGCAGTCGAAGGAACAGTTTTTGTGGGGGAGCAGGTCGATCCCGAGCGAATAGCCGAGCCGCCGGGACGGAACGGGGCCGTAGACGAACCTGGGACTATCCGGCAGGGCGCGGGGCGCGATCATGTCCGTCCTTGGACGGTCTGGACGAACCGGCGGACGGACCGGTCATAGGTTTTTTCCACGGCGTCCGGGAAGAAGCAGGCCGGGAGTTCGTCGTTCCGGCGGTGATAGTGCAGACATTCACAGCAGTTCCCCTTGCGGGAGCAGGGCTCGTAGCTGCAATTGCAGCGGCCCCGATTTATGGCCTGGAGACATTCGGTCATGGCATCCTCGCTTGACGTCCAATATTATACAACGGAATTCGGGGGACACATCACTTAATTCGCCTCCTGTCAGAGGCGGGGGGGGTGAATTAAGTGATGTGTCCCCCGAATTCGAATGTTTGTGTCCGGGCCGGGTTTTCGGTAAGATAGCCCTGTTTCAAGGAGTAAGCGCCATGTCCCGCTATACCGAGAAAGAGGCCAAGGCCGGGCTCGCCGCCAGGCTTCCGTCGCTCGAGACCTTCCCCAACCAGTATTCCGGCTACGAGATCCTGATCGAGATCCCCGAGTTCACCTCGGTCTGCCCCAAGACGGGACTCCCCGATTTCGGGACGATCACGATTCGCTATATCCCGCGGACGCGCGTCATCGAGCTCAAGTCCCTCAAGGACTACATTCTGGCCTACCGGAACCTCGGGATCTTCTACGAGAACGTCGTCAATCGCATCCTCGAGGATGTCGTCAAGGCCTGCCGGCCCGTTCGGGCCCGCGTGACGGGCGCCTTCAAACCCCGGGGCGGGATCCGGTCGACCGTGGTCGCGGCCTATCCGCGCTCCAAGGATTTCTCCGGTTGACCCGGCCGGACGCTTCTTCCAACGGACCCGGTCCGGGCCGCGCGGCCAACGGCCGGTTCGGGCCGACCGATCTGTTCATGATCCTGACGACCCTCGTCTGGGGCATCAACCTCTCCCTGATCAAGATCTCGCTCAGGGAGCTCCGCCCTCACGCCTTCAACGGAGTGCGGCTGACCGTCTCGGCCGTCCTCTACGGGTTCGTGCTGCTGGCGAGCCGCCGCAAAGCCCCCGCCTTGGGACGAGACGCCTGGAAAATCATCGGGCTCGCCGTCCTGGGCGTGACGCTCTATCAGTGGCTGTTCATCCAGGGGATCGAGCATACCGGGGCTTCGACGACCTCCTTGATCCTGGCCATGTCCCCGGTCTTCATCGCCGTCCTCAGCACGATCCTGGGCACCGAACGGATCCACTGGGCCGCCTGGCTGGGAATCGCCGTCTCCATCGCCGGCTTCTACGCGGTCATCGCCGGGCCGGCCTTGTCGTTCCGGCTTTCGGCCGCGGCGCTCCGGGGCGACCTGCTCCTTATGGCGGCGAACATGTGTTGGGCTCTGTACACCGTCCTGTCCAAGGGGCTTCTCGAACGGATCGCTCCGCTGCGGTTGGCCGCCTTGACGGCCGTTCCGGGAACTCTTCTCTATCTTCCCCTGGCCGCCCGGGACATGGCCGCCCAACGATATACAAACGTCTCATGGGCGGCGTGGGGTGGGCTTCTCTACTCGGCGGCGCTCGCCATCTTCGCCGGCACCATCGTTTGGTACTCCTCGCTCAAGCGGGTCGGAAACGCCAAGACCGCGATCTACACGACGCTCAACCCGGTTTTCGCGGTGCTGTTCGCGGCGCTGTTCCTGTCCGAAAGGATCACGCCCGTTCAGGGCGTCGGGGCCGCCGTCATCCTGGCCGGCGTCTACCTGACCCGCTCCGGCTACCGACTGTTCAGGTGAGGGACGGTCGCGAAAACTTCGCTTAAAAATCCCCCTTTTTCTGTTACCTGATAGCGATAGGGAATCTTAGCGCCAAGCCCTCACCTTATCTTATAGATTTTGTGGAGCTGGAGGGTCAGGCGGAGGTTGGGGAGGCCCGCTTTCATCGAGCGCCGGAGCAGTCGGAGGGCCCTGTCGCGGCTGTCCTTCCGGTTCGACTGCGGCTGCAACAGGATGGGCGTTCCGGGCGGGAATTCCCCTCGCAATCTTTCCACGACGGCCCATGTCAGGTCCCGGCTGACGACGAGCTTGACTTCCTTGGCCGGCCGGCGCCAGCGGGGTTGATAGGAATAGGCCGGAGGCTTGGGCGAAAGCGTGATCCAGTCGAAGGAAACGGGCTGGAAGAGAGTCCCGTTCGTTTCGACTTGAACCTTGAATCCGCAAGCGTGAAGCCCCGGCACGAGGCCGCTCAGGTCCTGGAGGAGAGGTTCGCCGCCGGTCAGGCAGACCCATGCGGCGGGGAAGCCGCTCCGGAGGGCCTTGAGGAGGCGAATGACGCGGGCGGGCGTTTCGACCCGGCCCCCGTGCCGGGCCCGCTTGGTGTCGCAGAAAGAGCAACGGAGGTTGCAGCCGGCCAGCCTGACGAAAAGCGTCGGCTCGCCCTGGCGAAGCCCTTCGCCCTGGACCGAGGCGAAAACCTCAACGATCTTCACGGTAGGAGGCCGACGCCTCGTCCGATTCCCAGACCGTGACGGCGGTGACCGGATAGCGCGTCTTGAGCTCGCGGTAGAAGTGGCGGGCCAGGTTCTCGGCCGAGGGATTGAAGGGGAGGACGTCGTTGAGGAGCGTGTGATCGGGCAGGATCGCGGATAGGCCGGCCTTGATCTCGGTGAAGTCGATCCCGATGCCCGTGGCGTCGAGCTCCCGGACCTCGATCTGAACCTCGACCTGGAAGGTGTGTCCGTGGACCTTTTCGCACTTCCCCTTGTAGCCCTTCAGGAAGTGGGCGGCCTGGAACTTGTCTTTCACGCGCAGAAGCCAGCTCATAGGCGTCCCTCCTTTTCGAGTCTGACGATAAGCGGATCCGGACGGCCGACTTCCTCCCAAGCCCGCCGCCTCAGCAGGCAGGATGAACAGCGGCGGCAGGGAACCTCGTTGCCGGCGTAGCAGGAAACGGACTGCGCGTAGTCGGCCCGCAGGGCGAGACCGCGGCGGATGATCTCGGATTTCTTCATCTCCGCGAACGGGGCCAGGATCCGGATCCGGGCCCGGTCCGAACCGGGCCTGGTCCCGGACCGGACGGCTTTTTCCATGGCCTTGACGAAAACGGGGCGCGTGTCGGGATAATAGGGGGAGTCGATGACGTTGAACCCGCAGACGATGTCTCTTATGCCGCGGGCCTCGGCGAGGGCGGCGGCGAGGGCGAGGAAGATTCCGTTGCGGAAGGGGACGTAGGTCGCCGGAACCCGGGGGCCGATCTCGCCGACCCGGCCGTGGAGGGGGAGCGGGATGGAAGAGTCGGTCAGGGCCGAGCCGCCGATCCGGTCCAGCCGGATCGGGAAGACCTCGTGCGGGATTCGGAGCCTTCGGGCCGCCGCGCGGGCCATCCGGACTTCGACCCGATGGCGCTGTCCGTAATCGAAGGTCAGGGCCCGGACGGAGTCGTAACGGGCCCGCGCCCAATAGAGCGCCGTCGTCGAATCGATGCCGCCCGAATAGAGGACCAGGGCTCGTTTCATGCCGTTCGCTCCCGGCCCGATCATAAGGAATCGGACGCTTTTTTTCAATCCCCTCCGCGGGAAAATCCTGTCGCTTTGTCGTTGAGCAGCCGGGAAAGACCCGCTCCGGGGACTATCAGGGCTTTGTCCCCTCCGCGGGAAAATCCTGTCGCTTTGTCGTTGAGCAGCCGGGAGGGACCCGCTCCGGGGACAGGCGGCAGCCTTGCAGTACTCATTGAGCCGTATCAGCGGCTCCATGAGTGCGGGTTCGGCCGCTTGACTTCCGGAGGACCGGGTGTTATCTTGGCCTCCCGATTCAGAGGCTTGATGTTATGCCGCACCAGGACCGCGCCGGATTCAAAAAAAACGAGGTCCTGTTCCGCGACGACCAAATCGATCCGCTCCGTTTGACCGACGAAATCCGCCGGTTGGGGAAGTGCGGCCGCAAGGCCGCCCTTCTCGACACCGGCGTCTTTGGGTTGATCGAGCTCGAATGGCTGGCCAAGGAAGGGCTTCGCCTTTATACCTCGGACGAGGCCGGGCGATCCGGTTCCGACCTCCTCCGGATCGGCGAGGACATCGGCAAAGCGGGAGGCCGGGTTTATTATTTCCATCACGGGGCTTGGGACGGGGATACCGCTACCGGCCGGCCCTCGTTCACGGACCTCGTTAACGCGGGGCGGAGCGGGATCGATATCCATGTCTCCAACCGCGAGAGCGGCCGGGATCCGGCCCGTCTCTGCGAGCTCGCCCGGGCTTGCCGGGAGGGCCGAGCCTGGCTCGTTTATTATCACACGGGACCGCTCAGCGCCGGGATCGAGGACCTGGCCCGCTGCGGCGCTTGGATTCATCTGACCGAGGGATGTCTATCGGGAGCCGGGGATATCCTTATTGTCAAAGATGCCGCCGCCGCGGCCCGGCGCCGGGGATTCAACGTTATCCTTCATGTGCCGGCCGTCCGGGATGTTTCCCGGATCCGTGATCTTATAGAGGCGGGAGTCCTGATCCGCTGGGAAACCCCGCCCAGCGATTACCGTTCCCCCCTCAGGGAGCTCGAGGCCGAGTCCAAAAAGGCCCGCCTCAAATCCCGGATGTATTATCTCGATCCGACATTCCTCCCTTAACCCGTTCGCCGGCGCTAAGCTCCGCCTTTCAAGGCGGGGACAAGAAGCGACACTTTTGTACTCAGCCCCTTTAGAGGGGATGGGGCTGAGTGGGCTCAGGGTTAACCCCGAACAAGCCCCGCCTTGCAGTACTCATACTAAGCCGTTTCCGGCTTAGTATGTGTGCCGGCATTCATGCACTCACGAACCGGAAACGGTTCATGAGTACTGGCGCTCCAATGAGTATTAGTCCGTGGAGCTTCTGCCGGGGAGTCGAGGGGTTGACCCATCCACGATCTTCGTAATTGTGTCTTCGCGAATCTGAAAGCGCGATTACAATAGCATTATTTACTAGTCGTTATTCTGCGCCGCGGGTGTTCGAAAGCATTGAGTAGACGGATTCAATTAAAACTAAGCGTATCGCGTATATTCCCGGAATTATCACCCAATATTAAAAGTGCTTCGTTCGCCCTATTTGTGGGGGGCTTTAGGAGCCTATCCACTAATTGTTGGGTTAAAAATAAAAAAAATGAAAAAAGGTATTGACATTTACTAAAATTTGTTTAAATATATGTAAGTGAAAGACGGAATTCGAACATGGAGCGTAGCGGAAAGATTGAATACGGCGCAAATAAAATGAGAAATTCCGTACGTAATCGAGAAACGACAAAATGAGGATCGCTTTAGTTTATAGTTCCAAAGAAGGAATGGCCGCCTCCCTCCGCCGGGTCCGTCCGGACGAGAAGCGCGAGGACGAGGACGAGCCCCCACCCGATCTCTACGCCGAGTGCGATTCCGACGAAACCATCGCAGCGGTCCGGCGGGCTCTCGAAGAAAGATATAACGTCGTGGCGGTCGAGTCCGACGACCGCGCCTATGAATGCCTGAAAAAGGCGAAGCCCGACCTCGTCTTCAACATCGCCGAACGCTTGTACGGACCAAACCGGGAATCCCACATCCCGACTCTCTGCGAGATTCTCGATATCCCCTACACCGGCTCCGACCCGTTAACGCTGGGGATCTGCCTCGACAAGTCTCGGGCCAAGGAGATCCTATCCTACCACGGAATCCCCAACCCGCCGTTTTGGACCGTATCCTCTTATCTCGAACTTCCCAAATCGGTCGCCCTGCCGGCCGTCGTCAAACCCCTGTTCGAGGGTTCGAGCAAGGGGATCAAGGACA
>Ga0315274_10006843_pt1 | contig 16573 bp, 16 predicted proteins | sample YL17G02_20_MG_FD_203700 | JGI IMG/M metagenome (GOLD analysis project Ga0315274, IMG submission 203700) | Sediment microbial communities from Yellowstone Lake, YNP, Wyoming, USA - YL17G02_20 | ecosystem: Environmental > Aquatic > Freshwater > Lake > Sediment | place: USA: Wyoming | collected...
GGCGGGCTTCTGGCGCAAGCGCGTCGCCGCCGGCATGCAAATCACGGTTCCCAACCGCGACCTCAGCATGTTCCACCGCGCTCACCTTACGCACATGCTCATCGTCAACGACCGCGAGCCGGGCTCGGATCGGCGTGCTCCGCGCTGCGGCGGCTTCCACTACGGCAACTTCCCGGACGAGGGCGTAATGTGCACGACCGACCTCGACCGGCGTGGCTACGTCAAGGAAGCCGAGAAGTGCCTGGAGATCATGGCTCACTACCAGGGCACTGTGCCCTTGCCCGGCACCTTCGAGACGCAGTACGGCGTGCTCTACGGCTCGGGTGGCTACCAGAGCGGCGGCTACAACCGCGGTCAGGGCTGGGCGATGTACGGCTTCGCCGAGCACTACCGCTACACGCGCGACAAGGAGTGGCTGGGGCGCGTCGCGCCCGCGCTGGTCAAGGCCTGTGACTGGATAACGCACGAGCGCGAGCGCACCATGGAGATCAATCCCGATGGCAGTAAGCCCATTGAGTACGGCTTTCTGCCTGCCGGATCGCTTGAGGACGTGCACGACTACTGGCAGTGGCTCTCGACCAACGCCTACGCCTACTGGGGCTTCAAGTGGACCGCCTGGGCTCTTTCCGATATCGGCCACCCTGAGGCGGAGCGCCTCCAGGCCGACTGCCGCGCCTTCTACAACGACCTCATGGCCGGCTTCAACGAGTCGCGCTACCGCTCACCCGTGATCAGGCTGGCGGATGGACGCTGGGTGTCCTACTACCCGCCGCGCCTGCAGCGCCGTGGGCGCGACTTCGGCTGGCTGCGCGAGGTGCTCGAAGGGAGCATGAACCTGCTAGTGGCGGAGATGATCTCGCTCAGCGATCCGGCGGCGCAGTGGATCCTGGACGACTACGAGGACAACCTCTACCTGTCCGAGCGCTACGGCTACCCCGGCGCTATGCCGGAGTTCGACGAGAGGCGCTGGTTCGACTGGGGCGGCTTCTCCATGCAGTCCAACCTGCTGCTGCACCCGGCGATGTACCTCAAGCGCGACGACGTGAAGCCTTTCTTGCGCACCTTCCTCAACGGCTTCTGCTCGACCTTCTACTCGGACACGGTGATGTGTTGCGAGCATGACCTACCGACGTTGGCCGAGTGGGCGGGCGACCACTTCAAGACCTCCGACGAGGCGAACGTTACCCACTACCTACGCCTGCTGCTCGTCGAAGAGCACGGTGACGACCTGATCCTGGGCAAGGCCATCCCGCGCGAGTGGCTGGAGCAGGGCAAGACCGTGAAGGTCGAGCGCGCCCTAACCTACTTCGGAGAGATGGGCTATGAGTTGCGCTCCAGAGTCGACGATGGCCTGATCGAGGCGGACATCGAGCTGCCGCGGCGCAACCCGCCCGCGCGGGCGACCCTGCGGCTGCGGCACCCGTGCCGGGCGCCGATCGCGCGCGTCGAGATCGACGGCGAGGACTGGAAGTGTTTCGACGGCAGTGGCGAGACCATCTCTCTGCCACTGGGTCGCGGGGCACTGAAGGTGAAAGCGTATTACGGGTAGGACGGGGCCCTCACCCCCCTCTCCCGCCGCGGCAGGAGAGGGGGGACGGACGGGCGCACAGCAGTGCGCCCGTCGGGGGACACCGATATGGGAAGGACAATGGCTAGCATAGCGCTGGAAGGCGAGTCCTGGCAGGCGGCCTGGCTGCCGGAAGTGGGCGGCAAGATGACCTCCTTCCGCAGTAAGGCCGGCGGCTTCGAGTACTTGTGGCAGCCGCCGTCGGGGGAATACCCGCGACCGGCGTATGGCATCGCCTACGACGCCGAGTATGCGACCGGTTTCGACGAGTGCTTCCCGACCATACTGCCCTGCTCATACCCAGATGGGCCCTGGCGCGGTACATCCGTGCCCGAGCACGGAGAGGTGTGGGCGCTGCCCAGGCAATGGCAACGCGGTCACGACCACTACGATCTTGCTGTTGAGGGGCGGGCGCTGCCCTACCGGTTCGCCAAGAAGGTGTCGGTGGCCGGCGAGGCCGTCCTCTTCGAGTACACTCTGGAGAACCGCGGCGGGGACGTGCTGCACTACCTGTGGAGCGCCCACCCGCTTTTCAACCTGCGTCCGGACACGATTCTCGAGATAGAAGGCGCGCCCGAGCTCGTGATCGGCGACTCCCCGGACGGGCAGTTGGGGCCGGTCGGTAGCCGCGGCGCCTGGCCGCTGGCCGGTGGGATGGATCTGTCGTGGCCTGGGGGGCGGCCGAAGGCAGCCGACAAGGTGTTCATAACCGGCCTCCGAGCCGGCCGCGTCGCCATCCGCCATCGCGAACTTGGTGAGGGCGTGCGCATCGAGTGGGATGCCGAGCAAGCGCCCTACCTCGGGCTGTGGTACAACTTGCGCGGCTGGCCGGAGAGTGCGCCGCAGTACAGCCTCGGCATCGAGCCCTGCACTACCGCCTCCGACGTGCTCACCGACTCGGCGGCCTGGCTGGCGGCCGGCACGACCGCGAAGTGGTGGATGCGCTGGACGATAGAGGGATGATGGCCGGGTGCGCTGAACCGCTCGTGGAGGTGGCGGCAGGTAGATGAGCGAGCCGGATCGAGTCGTGCTTGCCGAGATTCTGCGCCGAGTTGTGGCGGTCGCCGAGCCCGAACGGGTGATAATGTTCGGCTCAGCGGCGCGCGGAGAGATGGACGCGGATAGCGACGTCGACCTGATAGTGGTCAAGGGTGGACCGGTCCATCGAGGTCGGCTGGCCGAGGACATCTATGTAAGCCTTGTAGGCGTCGGTCAAGCGGTAGACGTCATCGTTGTCACGCCCGAGGACGTCGAGCGATTCGGGAAAGTGCGGCACTTGGTGCTTGAGCCGGCGCTCCGCGAGGGCAGGGTAGTGTATGACCGACACGCGGCTGACGCCTGACGACCCTCGCGAGTGGCTGAACCGCGCACGGAGCAACTTGGCGTTGGCGCGCGGCGGAGTTGAGGGCGTGTACCTCGAGGACCTCTGTTTCGACGCTCAGCAGGCGGCTGAGAAGGCACTCAAGGGCGTGCTGATACACAGCCGGATCCGCTTCCCTCTCGTGCACGACTTGGCCGCTCTCGTCAGCCTGTTGGAGACGGCCGGCGTGACGGTGCCCATCGATATCCTGCAGGTGGCCAGGCTGACGCGGTACGCCGTGCCGGCTCGATACCCGTGGGTGTCTGAGTCGGTGACCCGTGATGAATACCGCGAAGCTCTGGCGCTTGCGGAGTCAGGAGTGCGTTGGGCTGAGGCGGCGATCGGCAACGTGGCGGCGGGGCAACAAGGGGCATGAGCGAGCACAGCATAGGCCACCCCCGGTTCTTCGACGCCAACTGCCAGGTGGGCCGGCACAACCAGCGGATTGAGGGGACGCCGTACGCCCTTGGCGATCTCATCGCGGACATGCGGGAACAGGCGATCGCGGCGCGCCTGGTGCACCACGCCATGGCCAAGGAGAACGACACGGCGGCCGGCAACTCGCGGCTGATGCGGGAGATCACGGGGCAGGAGGGGCTTTACCCCTGCTGGGGGCTTGGTACTTGGGTCACCGGTGAGATGTCGCGACCGGCGGACTTGCTCCGGCAGTTGCGCGAGAGCAACGTCCGCGCGGTGCGTTTCTTCCGCTACTCGTACGCCATCCCGCCCGATGAATGGTCCATGGGCGAGTTGTGGACGGCGCTCGAAGAGCATTGCGTGCCGCTCGTGCTCGATCTCGGCCAGCGCTGGGCGACGATGGACGAGCTGGGCGCGCGTGAGGTGTGGGAGCTGTGCCACGCACACCCCAACCTGCCGGTGATACTCACCAAGCACCGCATCCGCTTCAACCGGCAGGTCTACCAGCTCTTCGAAGCCTGCCCCAACCTGCGCCTCGAACTGAGCGGCTACTGGCACTATCGCATGGTCGAGGACATTTGCCTGCGCTTTGGGCGACAACGGCTGCTCTTCGGCACCAATTGGCCGTACATGGATTCCTCGTTCGCCATCGCAGCGGTGATGTACGCTGAGGTGAGCGACGAGGATCGGGTGGCGGTGGCGGGCGGCAACCTGCGCTCACTGCTAGAGGCGGTGCAATGGTAGCCGTGCCCTCCCTAGCCGAGATCGCCCACCGCGGTCTGCCCCTTGGTGGCGAGCTGGTGATCGACGCGCACACACACCTGGGCACGCTCAACCAGTACTACGTGCCACGCCCTGGTGCGGGCGATCTCGTAGCCTACATGGACCGCTACGGCATAGGGCGGGCTAGCACCTTCGCCTTCGCCGGCGTCAATTCCGACTTCGTCTACGGCAACGATCTGGTGGCCGAGGCGGTGCGAGCCTACCCCGATCGTTTCATCGGTTACGTGACGCTGCACGTGAACTACCCGGAGGAGCTGATCGGCGAGCTGGCGCGTTGTGAGAGGCTGGGCCTGCGCGGTATCAAGCTGATCACCGCCTACCAGGGCGTCTCTGAGGAAACCGAGCGCTTCTTCCCGGTCTACGAGTGGGCGGACGCCCATGGGAAGATCATCCTATCGCACCAGTGGGGCGCGGCCCGGTTCCTGGACGAGATTGCCTGCCGCTACCCGCGGATCAGCTTCCACATCGGCCACCTCAGCTTCGACTATGCCGAGGTGGTGCGCAGGCGCGGCAACGTCTACACCACCACGACGTTCGTCCCCTGGCCAGGGGCAATCGAACGGGCGGTGCAGGCCTTCGGTGTGGAGAAGATCCTCTTCGGCAGTGACTTCCCTGACCTGGATGTCTCCCTCAACCTCGGCCCGTTGCTGACCGCGAGGATCAGCGACGAGGACAAGCGGCTGGTCCTGGGGAAGAACATGGAACGGATTCTGGCGGAGCACTAGCCACGGAGGACACCGGCAGAACCGCCGCGAGAGCCTCAGTGTTCTCCGTGTCTCTATGGCAGTCTTGGAGGCGTTAGTGATGGCGAACTGGGCGGTGGACCGGCTCCGGCAGCGAATGCGGGAGGAAGGGATCGGCGCCGTCATCGTCGCCGACCCGGTGAACGTCACCTATCTGAGCGGGTGCCTCATCGGCGGCTACATCAGCCAGGGCAACCCGATCGGCTACTTTCTGTTGACTGAGAAGGACGCAGCGCTGGTAGTGCCCGAGCGTCTGGAGTTCCGGGCGCCGGGCTGGCTGCGCCTGGTGCCCTACACCGACCACTCGGCCATCCGTGACGTGGATGTGGCGCTGGAGGCGACCGCCGGCTTCTACAGGGCCGTAGACATCGTCAATGGCGCCGGCACCATTGCCACGGAGCTATCCCTGCTGCCCGCCGCCGCTTACCAGGCGCTGAACGAGTGCCGGGGCATCGAGAGCATCGTCGACGCCAGTCCGACCATGCGCTGGCAGCGCGCGGTCAAGGGCCCGGGCGAAGTCGAGGCCATCCGGCTGGCCGTGCGCGCTGCCGACGCGGCCTTCCGGGCCGTCGAGCGGGACATCCGCCAGGGCGCGAGCGAGCTAGACGTGTATGGCGTCTGCGTGGATGCCATCTCGCACGCCAGCGGCGGTTTGGCGGTGCTCGAGGGTGACTTCGTCTCGGGCGAGCGCGCTGAGGGGGCCGGCGGCCACCCGGTTGCGCGTCTGCTGCGCCCAGGTGATCCTCTCATCGTGGACATCTACCCGCGCCTCGGCGCCTATTGGGCGGATGTGACGCGCACGTTCGTCGTCGGCGAGCCGACGCGAGCACAGCGCGAGCGCCACTCTCTTCTCGAGGAGGCGATGGCGGCGGGTGAGCGCGCCGCCAGGCCGGGAGTGCCCCTCCGCGAGCTTTACCGGGCGGTGCACGGCGTCTTCGAGCGCGAAGGGCTGGGCGGGCGCTTCCCGCACCACGCCGGCCATTGCGTAGGCGTGCGACCCTGGGAAGAGCCGGCGATCGTGCCGGAGGGAAAAGGCACCCTGCAGGAGGGCATGGTCTTCACCCTGGAGCCGGGGCTGTACGCGCCCGGAGAGGGAGGCATGCGCCTCGAGGACAACTACGTGCTTACGACGGACGGGCCTCAGAGCCTGTCCCAATACCCAAAGAGACTGGTGACGCTTGGGTAACGGTTCACCGCCTAGACGCGGAGAGCGCAGAGGCCATCATGCAGTCCTCTCTGCGTCCTCTGCGTCTCTGCGGTGAGAGGTCGTTTATGCTGACGGAAGCCTGGGTTTGGCGAGAAGACAGGCAGTTGCACCTGGAGCCTTGGGACATCGCGGAGCCAGGGCCGGGTCAGGTAGTTCTCGCCGTGCGCGCTGCCGGCATCTGCAGCACCGACCTCCACGTGCTGCAAGGCGGACTCAGCTTCGTCTCGCCGCCGCACGTCATGGGCCACGAAGGGGCAGGCGAGGTCGTCGCCGTGGGATCGGGCGTGTCGCCTGAGCTAGTCGGCGGGCGCTTCGCGGTGGACACGGTCATCGGCTGCGGCGTGTGCTGCTTCTGCTTGGGCGGGCGCAAGCACCTTTGTCCTTCCGTGCAGGAGATCGGCCAGACGGTGCCGGGCATGTGGGCCAGACACGCACTCGTGCCCGCGGCCAATCTGGTGCCGCTGGCAGACGGCGTGTCTTTCGCTGCAGCGACGCAGATGGAGACGCTACATTGCGTGCTCGGCGGCGTGGACAAGATGCGGTTGCTGGCCGGGGAGACGGCGATCGTGCTCGGCTGCGGCATCGCCGGCGCTCTCTTCACCCGCCTGCTCAAGCTGCAAGGGGCGAGCCAGGTGGTAGTCACCGGCACGCGTGAGCAGCGCCTGCAGGCGGCTCGCCTCTGCGGCGCTGACGAGACGATCAATGTCCGCGAGCGAGACCTACAAACGGCGCTCGGGGGCAGGCGCTTCGACGCCGTGGTGGAGACGGTTGGCAGCCGCGAGAGCATCATGCTGGCCGGCTGCCTGGCCGAGAACGGCGGGCGCGTGGTGCTCTTCGGCATCCCTGCCGGCCACAGGGCGGAGATCGACGTCATGGATGCCCTTTGGCGGGAGATCGTGTATATCCCCACGGGCAACGCGCCTCAGGTCTGGCCGCGTGTGGTGGCGTTGGTGAACGGCGGCCTCGTCGACCTCGAACCGCTCGTCAGTTGCCGCTTCCCCTTCGAGGAGCTGGACGGTGCGGTCCGCTTCGCGAGGGAGAATCGCGACGAGTGCATCAAGGTGGTAGTGAGTGACGAGTGATCCGTGAAGCGTGGTCCATGGGGAGGGCGCAGCAAGCAGAGACCCTACAATAGAGCACGGATCACTCGTCACGCATCACTCGTCAGGCATAGGGGAGGTAGCATGGCGGATTCCGACATTCTGAACGGCCTGCGGCAGGCCATCATCGATGGTGATGCCGACCAAGTGCGCAAGCTGGCGCGGCAGGCGCTGGACGCCGGCATGAACCCGATGCAGGCAATCAACCAGGGGCTCATCCCCGGCATATCAGAGGTTGGCCGGCTCTTCGAGCGTAAGGAGTTCTTCCTGCCCGAGTTGATGATGGCTGCCGACGCGATGAAGAAGGGCATGGCCGTGCTCGAGCCGGCGATCACCACTGGAGGCGGCAAGCGGGATACGCTGGCTACTGTCATTCTCGGCACGGTCAAGGGCGACATCCACGACATCGGCAAGTCCATTGTCGGCACCATGCTCAGTGCCTACGGCTTCAACGTCATTGATCTCGGTGTGGACGTGCCGGTTGAGAAGTTCCTGGACAACCTGCAGAAGAGCAACGGCACCGTGCTGGCGATGTCATCCCTGCTGCCGACTACGATGCCCTACATGAAGCGCGTGATCGATGAGTTGGTCGCGCGCGGTATGCGCGGTGCTGTGAAGGTGATCGTGGGCGGCGCGCCGGTGACCCCCGAGTACGCTAAGCAGATCGGCGCCGACGCCTACGGCGACGACGCCATCGGCGCCGTGCGCGTTCTGCAGAACCTGTTGGGCGTAGGGGCCTGACCGGTAGGGGCGCACTGCTGTGCGCCCACCCCGAGCGCGAGGGATGCAGGGGCACGCGATAGCGCGCCCACCCCGATACGCCCCATGCGACCGATGTAGGGGCGCACAGCAGTGCGCCCGCGACCGCGAATCAGGAGGACCTCATGCCCAGAAGAGGCTATCGCGGAGGAATGCTCAAGTTCATCCGCGAGGACAACCTGGATCAGATAAAGTACGCGATCATCGAGGTGCTGGCTGAAGTCGGCGTCCTCATGGAGTACAAGCCGGCCCTCGAGATGCTGGCCGACCACGGTGCTCAGATAGACTGGAAGAACAGCATCGCCAAGATCCCGGAATCGCTGCTGAACACGGCGCTGCTCAGCGCTCCCAGTCGCTTCACCCTCAATGCCAAGACCGCGGAATACGACGTTAAGGTGGATCCGGAGCGCGTCTACACCATAGGCGGCTCTTGCGCTCTCTCCGTGCTTGACCTGGACGGCGTGCATCGCGCGGCCGTGCGCCAGGACCTGGTTGACCTAACCAGGTTGCTCGAGGAGATGCCCAATCTGGACATCATGCACCAGATCGTGGTACCGAGCGACGTGCCCGAGCTGGGCTATGAGCTGGCGAACTTCGCCACCTGCTATTCAGTCAGCAAGCGCAACTATTACTCCCAGGCACAGAGTGCCGAGTCCGTGCGCGATCAGGTTAAGATGGCGGCCGTGTTCCAGGGCAGCGAGGACCAGGTGCGCCTCCGGCCGACCTTCACCGAGGTCGTCTGCATGATCAGTCCCTGCAAGCATGAGAAGCAGAACTCCGAGGTGCTGATGGAGTCCGCAAGGTGGGGCATTCCTCTCTACATCGAGGTCGACGCGCTCTGCGGTGCCACCACCCCGGCGCCCATCGCCGGCACGCTAGTCGAGGAAGCGGTGAACACGTTGGCGGGTGTGGTGCTGGCGCAGTGCATCAACCCCGGCACCCCCTGCATTATGTCCATCGCCTCCGGCATTATCGATATGGCAAGCGGCGCATATTCCGGTGCGGCGCCCGAGACGACGCTGATCCACGCCGGCACGGCGCAAGTAGCGCACATCTTCGGTTTGCCCTACCAGGGCGGCACAGGTATCGATGCCAAGCTGCCGGATGCCCAGGCGGGCTATGAGCGCGCCTTGCAGGTGCTCACCAACATATTGGCCGGCACAAACTTCGTCCACCTCTCCTATGGCATGATGGAGCAGATGCTGCTCGCCTCCTATGAGCAGGTGCTCATCGACGAGGAGATCATAGCCGCCGCCTTCCGGATCGCGCGCGGATTCGAGGTCAACGACTATACGCTTTCGGTCGACCTTCTCTCCCGCGTCGGCCCGCTGGGTGGCCATTTCCTGGCGCAGCGCGAGACGCGTGACTTCTACCGCAAGGACCGCTGGATACCGACTCTCAGCAACCGCGAGCCGTGGGATACCTGGATGGCCGGCGGCGGCAGGGACATGCGCCAGGTCGCCAACGAGAAGGCGCGCGCCATCCTGGCCGAGGACAAGCCGTGGGCGGTGTCCAAGGAACAGGTAGACGAGATCGAGCGCATCTGCCAGGCCGGTGTGGCCAAGGCGCAGGAGCGCAAGAAGGCAATGTAGCGAGGAGACAGGAGATAGGAGTCAGGAGACAGGAGGTGCATTCATGATCTCTCCTGGATTCTGGCTCCTGACTCCTGGCTCCCACGGAAGGACGTGTGCATGTACTTCGGAGCCGAATACTACGTCGAGGAGTGGCCGAGGGAGCGCTGGGAGTACGACGCTCAGCTCATGGCCAACGCCGGCTTCAACGTCGTGCGGCTGGCCGAGCTAGCCTGGGCGCTGATCGAGCCCAAGCCCGGCCGTTACGAGTTCGGCTGGCTGGATGACGCCATCGAGCTGTTGTCGCGCCACGGCATAGGCGCGTTGCTCGGCACGCCTACCACGGCCCCGCCGCCCTGGATGCTGGACTTGGATCCGGACCTGATGCTGGTGCGGGAAGACGGCTACCGCGTCCCTTACGGAACCTGGGGCAACGTTTGCCTGAACAGCAAGGCGTTCCGCAAGCGCACGAAGAGGATCGTTGGGGCCATGGTCGAGCACTACCGCGATAACCCCGGCGTGATCGGCTGGCAAGTCGACAACGAGTTCGGCGTCTTCGACCGCGCCCGCTGCTACTGCAACTACTGCAAGGCTGCCTTCCAAAGGTGGCTCAAGCGCAAGTACGGCTCCCCGCGGGTGCTGCGCGAAGCCTGGGGCGACAGCTTCTGGAGCCACGTCTACAGCGAGTGGGAGCAGATTCCCCTACCGCGCAAGACGACTACGAGCAAGAACAACCCGGGGATGGTGCTCGATTTTGCACGCTTCTCGTCGGACACGACCTACGACTTCTTGGAGCTGCAAACGGATATCCTGCGCCGGGTGGACCCCAAGCGCTTCATCACGCATAACTTCGTGAACGCTGGCTACTATCGGCTGAACTACTTCCGGCTGGGTGAGTTGCTGGACTTCGTGGCCTGGGACAACTACATACCGCTCGAGCAGCACACGCAGGCGGCCCTGTCCCACGACATCTACCGAGGTGCGAAGCGGCGCAACTTCTGGGTGCTCGAACAACAATGCGGCAGCCTCTTCTGGACGCCCTACTCTGCGTTGCCACCGGGTGTCGTGCGGCTGATGAGCTACCAGGGCATCGCTCACGGGGCCGACGGCATGGTTTACTTCCGTTGGCGCTCCGGCCTCATCGGCGCCGAGCAGATGCACGCCGGCATCTTGCCGCACGACGGTCGCCCCGGCCGCACCTACGAGGAGATACGTGCCCTCGGCCAGGAGCTCAGGCAACTGGCCCCAGACCTGGAGGGGACGACGCCGCGGGCCGATGTCGCCTTCATCCTCAGTTACGATTCACTGTGGGCGCTGGAAAACCAGCCGCATCACGCCGACCTCGACAATCCCTATCAGCACTTCACCTCCGCCTACGAGCACCTTTCCGCGTGCCGCATCTCGGTGGATTTCGTGCCACCCAAGAGCGACCTGTCCTACTACAAGTTGGTCATCGCGCCGGCGCTCCACGTTGTCAGCCCGAAAGTGGCGAGGACCTGATGCGCTACGTCGAGGGCGGAGGTACTCTATTGGTGACGGTGCGCAGCGGCATGAAGGACGAGCACAATCGCGTCGTCTTCCAGCCGCTGCCGGGCCTGCTGGCGCCGCTACTCGGGGTCACCGTCCGCGAGTTCTCGTCGCTTCCCGCGGGTCAGCAGTACTCCCTAACGGTGCGTGAGTCGTGGGGTGGGCTCGAGTTGGTGGGTGATACCTGGGCCGAACAGCTCGAGCCAGAGGCGGCCGAGGTGGTCGCCACCTATGCGGACGGGCTGTTCGCAGGGCAGGCCGCAATCACTTGGCGGCAGGCTGGCGAAGGCGGCGCCATGTACTTGGGCGTGATGGGCGCGCAGCCCACGGCCTACATCCTGGACGCGCTCTTGGCGCGCACGAAGGTGCGCCCCCCCGTTGAGGTCGATGCGCCGCGTGACATCGAAGTTGCCGTGCGTGAGGGCGACGGGCGCAGGCTCGTCTTCCTGATGAACTACAGCGACCAACCGCGGGCGGCCCGCTTCGCGGCCGGCGAGACCGTGGAGCTGGAGCCCTACGGCGTACGAGTGTTGAAGCAGCGCATGGGCGAGCGCGGCTAGGCTGGATCGGTCAGCCGCGCCCACGTTCGCCGGTGCCATAGATCGGAGGTCATCCCGGATGAGTCTCCCCAATGAAGTGCTGGTCCATCGTGACTGGCGGCGGCGTTTTCCGAAGGTGGTGCGTACCGAAGGCATCTACATCTACGACGAGGACGGCCGCCGCTATATCGACGGCTCCGGCGGCTCCTCTGTTGTCGTCACCATCGGCCACGGCGTGAAGGAGATCACTGAGGCCGTGGCCGCGCAGGCGGAGCGCTTTTCGTTCTACCCGGCGCACGCCTTCTCCAATGACGAGGCGCTGAAGCTGAGCGACCTGATCGCTGAGAACGCTCCCGGCACCATGCGCAACGACTGCAAGGTTTGGCTAACCGTGACAGGCACAGACGCGGCTGATGATGCAGTCAGGTTGGCGCGACAGCACTTTGTCGAGAAGGGGGAGGCTTCGCGCTATCTGGTCATCTGCCGCTGGCAAGCCTTCCACGGCAACAACATCGCCGTGGCCGGCTTCTCGGGCATCACCGGGCGGCGCAGCATCTTCCAGCCCATGTTTGTCAACATGCCGCACATACCGCCCGCCTACTGCTACCGCTGTTCCTACGAGAAGAGCTGCGACACTTGTGGACTGCTCTGCGCGCGGGCCCTGGAGCGGGAGATACGGCAGCAGGGCGCGGAGAACGTGGCTGCCTTCATAGCAGAGCCCGTGGTGGGAGCGTCGCTGGGGGCGGTGGCGGCGCCCGAGGGCTACTTCCAGGCAGCGCGCGAGATCTGCGACCGGTACGGCGTGCTGTTCATCGCGGATGAGGTAATGACGGGCTGGGGTCGGACGGGCAAGATGTTCGGCATCGAGCACTGGGGCGGTGTCACGCCCGACATCATCGCCACTGCCAAAGGCATCTCCTCCGGCTACGCACCCATCGCTGCCATCATCGCCAGGAACGAGGTCTGGGAGCCGCTGCAGAGGAAGGGGAGCGTTTTCAAGGCCGGGCACACGCTCAATGCTAACCCCATCTCCTGCGCCGCGAGCAACGCGGTGCTTCGCTACCTGATAGCGAATGACCTCGTGGAGCGCAGCAAGGAGGTGGGTGAGTACTCCTTGACCCAGATGCAGGGGCTACTCGAGCACGAGATCGTGGGGGATGTGCGCGGCAAGGGGCTCATGCTCGGCTTCGAGCTGGTAAAGGACAGGGACACGAAGGAGCCGTTCGACGCCAGGCTTGCCGTGAGCAAACGAGTCGAGGAGGCGGCTTTCGAGAGGGGGCTGGTCATCTACCCTTGCACGGGGTCGGTGGACGGCGTCCTGGGCGACATGGTGCTCATGGCGCCGCCGCTCATCATTAGCAAGTCACAGGTGGATGACGTTATCGCCATCCTGCACCAGGCGATCGCGGCCGTATCAGCGGACCTGAGGGCCGGCCGCTAGTGCGACTGGCGCTCGTTGTCAGCACGCCCGAGGTGTCACCGGCACCGCCCGTGGTGCTGCTGACCGGCTCGTTCGAGGAACGGCTGACCAAGGCCGCGGCGCTCGGCTGCGACGGCGTCGAGCTGATGTGCACGGATCCTGCTCAGCTCGACCGCGAAGCGGTGTATCACCTGGTTGGGGCCCATGGTCTGGCGGTGCCGGCCCTCGGCACCGGCGCTCTGTTCCTGAACGAGAGGCTCACGCTCTTGCATGCCGATCCTGAGGTGCGGGCTGCCGCGGCGGAGAGAGCGATGCGGCTGATCGACTTCGCCGCGCCGCTGGGCGCCATGCTCACCATCGGCAGTTTCCGTGGCCTCGTGTCCTCCATGGGTGGCCCGGCATCGGGCCTGCCGGCCCTCGCTGAGACGCTGAACGCCCTCGCGGCTTACGCGGCGCCGAAAGGAGTGCGGATCGCCATCGAGCCACTCAACCGCTACGAGGCGGATGCGCTGAATACTGCCGCCGAGACGCTCGAGTTCGTCGAGAGCCTCGGCCGTGACAACGTGGGGCTCTTGCTCGACACGTTCCACGTCAACATCGAAGAGGCCGTCGTCGCCGAGGCCGTGCGTACGGCGGCGCCGCGACTGTGGCACGTGCACTTGGGCGACTCCAACCGCTGGCCGCCCGGCCAGGGCCACTTCGACTTCGCCGGTTTCGTTGCCGCCCTGCGCCAGAGCGGTTATAGCGGCTACCTATCTGCCGAATTGCTGGCCAAACCCGATCCCGACACGGCGGCGCAACTGACAATCGAGCACATGAGGGGCGTAATAACTACAGATGAACACCGATAGACACCGATAGGTGATCTGCGTACATCCGTGTACATCGGTGGTTCCAGTGGAGGCAGTATGGAGATCAGCGCGCTCGAGCGACTGGCGCGGTGCAGTAGTCAGACCGAGATCTGGTGGGACTCCTCGCCGCTCATCTACCCGCGGTGGCGGGCTAGCTTCGGCGGCGCTCACCCAGAGCTTGGAGAGCAGCTTGATGCGCTGTTCCACCCGGAAGGCGAGCCCTGGGGCTACTTGCGGGGATCCACCACCAACCAGCCGATCACCCTGCAGGCGCTCGATGCCGACCCGGACACTTGGCGGGCCTGGGCGGTGGAGACGGCGGCCTTAGGCGGCGATCCTGACGCCCGCCGGCTGGCGGCTCAGGCGTTTGGCGAGATCGTGCGCCGCGGCGCCGGCGTGCTCTCCGGCCTTTTCGCCTCGTCGGGAAGGCGCTTCGGGTACATCTGCGGCCAGGTCGATCCGCGCCTTGATGACGACACGGACGCGATGGTGCAGCAGGCGATCGCGCTGAAGGCGCTGGCGCCCAATATCATGATCAAGATGCCTGGCACGGCAGCCGGCATTGAGGGGGTGCGACAGCTTACGGCGCACGGCATTGCCACGACGACGACGCTGTCGTTCTCGGTGCCGCAGCTTGTGGCCGTGGCCGAGGCCGTCGAGGCCGGACTGCGTCTGGCGCGCGCTCACGGGGTGGACCTCTCTTCCTGGCGCGCTACGGGTGTCATGATGCTGGGGCGCTTCGAGGATCACCCCGCCTTCAGGCAGCAGGCGTCGGAGCACGGTATCGACCTCAGCCCGGCCGATATGCGTTGGGCCGGCATCGCTATCTTCAAAGAGGCCTATCGCCTCTATCAACGGCATGGCTATCAGGCCAAGCTTCTCGCGGCCTCGATGCGGATCGGCCCCGAGATCGCCGGGCGCGAGTACATTTGGCACCTGGAGAAGCTCGCGGGGGCGGACGCCGTGCTCACCATCTTCCCCAACATCATCGAGGGATACCTGCTCGGCTACCGCGACCGTACCGTGGAGCCGATGATCGGGGAGGAAGTGCCTCGACCCATCCTCGACCGGTTGCTGCGCATCCCCTATTTCCGCCAGGCCTACGAGGAAGACGGGCTGAAGCCGGAGGAGTTCGCCTCCTACCCGCCCGTCGTGGCCACGACCGAGAGCTTCACCAAAGGGATGCAGGACTTCGAGTCGCGCATCGCGGCGTTCGCCCAGGGCTGAGGCTGGCAGTCGGCGGCTTCGGGGAGGTTCGAGCGTGCGGATCGTGTAGATGCCTCGGTGCTGATAGCTGTAGTGTCTAGCGAGCCCTCCAAGGCAGCAGTGATAGGGGCCACTAGAGGCGCTGAGCTGATCGCCCCTCCGTCAGTCCCCTGGGAGATCGGCAACGCCCTGTCCGCGATGCTCCGCCGCCGTCGAGTCTCGGAAGAGGAAGTGCTCAAGGCTATCGGGGAGTTCGAGCGAATCCCCCTGGCTCTGGTAGATGTCGAACTTGACGAATCGTTGCGACTGGCCAGCCAAATGGGCATCTACGCCTACGATGCTTACCTCATACGGTGTGCGCTAAGATATCGGTGTCCGCTGTTGACGCTGGACAGGCGCCTCGCTCAACACGCCGGAAGGCTGGGAGCGCAGCTCGTGGAGGTGGGCGAATGACTGCACGCGTTCGTGCCTTGGGCCGGAATGACCTTGATGCCCTGCTGGCTGAAGCGGCGAGCGAGGGCGAAGCTAGAGTGACCGACCGGAGCGGCAAGGTGTTCGTGATCCGCCCGGAGGCGGGAGGTCAGTCGCCGCTCGATGTCGAGGGTGTTGATCTTGGACTGACTGCCGCCGAGATAGTGAGCTTCGTCCGCGAAGGCCGCCGGGGCACCAAGGAGTGAATGCGGCGCGCGTCGGAGGGCACCGTCACCTTCATCCCCGGAACGGCGCGCAGGAGGCACTGTGACTCTGCCCATCAGAAAGGTCGCCATCGTCGCCGTGTCGGACGGGCGGGAGCGGGTGCACCAGGGGCTCCTGCCGGTGATCGCCGGGCACGCCGAGCGCCTCGAGCGCTTTCTGGTGGACAGTGGCGAGGCGCAAGTGCTGCGCACTCAGCCCATCCACCATCCAGAAGAGGCGCGCGCAGTCGCGGCGCGGATTCGCGCCGAGGGGGTGCAGGCCGTCATCTTCTGCCAGCCGGTATTCGGCTTTCCCCACAACGCCGTCTCACTCATCCGCGATTTGGGGCTGCCCACGCTGCTCTACGCTCCCTGGGAGCCCAACTACCCGGCGCTCGTCGGCGTCCTCGTCATCGGTGGCGGGCTGTCGCAGATGGGTCTGGCGCACAAACGAGTCTGGGGGGACCTGGCGGATGCCGAGACGCAACGACAGCTACTCGCGTTCGTTCGCGGCGGCGCGGGCGCGACGGCTCTGCGGGGACGCGTGGTCGGCCAGCTCGGCGGGCGCAGCATGGGCCTGTACACCACGGCTGCCGATGGCGCCCTTTGGCAGTCGGCGTTCGGGGTCGACCTCGACCATGCTGACCAGAGCGAGATCGTGCGCCGAGCCAATGGCATCGACCAGGAGCGCGTCTGGGTTGGCGTGCGATGGCTGCTCCAGAACGCCGAGGTGCAGCTCGACGAGCAACAGCTCACAGAAGCCAAGCTGCTGGCGCAGGTCAAGGCCTACCTGGCGACCAAAGACATCGTGCGCGACCTGGGCTGGGACGCGCTGGCGCTGAAGTGCCA
>Ga0315274_10006844_pt1 | contig 16572 bp, 13 predicted proteins | sample YL17G02_20_MG_FD_203700 | JGI IMG/M metagenome (GOLD analysis project Ga0315274, IMG submission 203700) | Sediment microbial communities from Yellowstone Lake, YNP, Wyoming, USA - YL17G02_20 | ecosystem: Environmental > Aquatic > Freshwater > Lake > Sediment | place: USA: Wyoming | collected...
CCGCCACCGCCGCCGCCGCCGCCGCCGCCGCCGCCGCCGCCGCCGCCGCCGCCGCCGCCACCGCCGCCGCCCTGGTGCTGGCCGACCGCCGCCGTAGAGCCCCGGGCCCCGACAAAGATCTCCAGGCGCGGCGCGAACGCGGCGGCGGCGGCACCCCCCCCGGCGCTATTCAAGCCCCGGGCGGCATGCGGGGAGGACGAGGCGCACGCGACCGCGGCCGCGACCGCGGCGAGGACGCCCGCCGCCGGGGAGGTGGACCCGCCACCGCCCCGCCCGCTGAGGCTGGTCATCGTCGTGCCTGTCGTTGTCGCGGCCGCTGTCGCCGCGGTCGCCAGGGCACGGGCGGCAGAGACGGCGGCGGCCAGGGCGGCCGCGGCGGAGGGCGTGAGGACGCCGGCCAGGTTGGGCGTGGCGGGGGAGGGCGGGTGGGGGCAGCCGCCACCACCACAGCCCGCCTCACTGGGGCGGTGCTGTTTGGGGCCGGGGCGGGTGGGTGAGCCAGAGTCGGGCGCGGAGCGGGGGCGCTTGGAGGCGGCGGAGGAGCCTAGGAGAGGAAAGAGAGAAGGAGGGGGGGGGGGTGAGACAAATAAAGAAAAAACGCGCGCGGCTTTTGGCTTGTTTTGCGTCCCCTCGCGTCTCTCCTCTCCTTTTTATAATAATCTCGCCCCCTGGCAAGGAAGGGCCTGTCTGGTCGCGCCCTCTCATTGTAAACACGCGCGATGGGCACAAGATCTGCTGCAATATCGGCCTGGTGGGGTGGAGGGAGGGATCGCCCTGGCAAGCGCGCCCCGGCCGGCCCTGCGATTCGTCTCTTTCCCCTTTTGCCGCACAAGGCGTTTTTTTTCGTTCTCTTTGGACCGACCAAATCGACGCGTCCCCCCTCTCCTCCCCCCCCCCTCTCCCTCTCTCCTCCGGCGCCCTTCTCTCCCCCCGTACCTCCACCCATGGACTCCACGGTCGAATTAAGCTCGGTCAGGGCCGCCGAAATGCCGGCGATGGCGGCGTGCAGGCGCAGGCGGGAGGCGAGGGAGGCGCTAGGGAGCGCGCTCCCGGCAGCAGCGGGCGTGCCGGCCGCGCCCTCGCCGCTCCCGCCGAGCGAGAGCGGGGCGGGCAGGGGCAGGCACACGGCGAGGGGAGGGGCCATCCTTGCTTGCCACTCGGCTATTTATGCGTACCACGGATGTGGCGAGGCAGCGGGGTGCGGCCGTGGGTGTGCGTGCCGTGTGCCGCGAAATGAATTGAGAGTGACAGAGACAGAAGGTGCGACCCCCCGGAGTTCTGACGCTGCCTCTCACTTTCTCCCCCATTTTTTTAAGACGACTTTGGCGCGCCAAAAGTCGTCTCCCTGCCACGCACGCACACACTACCCCTCTCTCACCATACCCTCTCACTCACTCCCACACGCCCTCGCGCGCGCGCGTGTGTGAGAGTGACGCGGAGAGAGCACGCGCCTCCCTTTTCTCGCTCGCTCGCGTGACGCATCCGCCATCCCCTTCTTCTCTCCCACGACAATGGCCCCACTCCTCCTCCGCCACGCCTCCGCCCTGCTGGGCACCTGGCCGGGCAGGCTGTTGGCGACGGTGAGTCTGAAAAAGATGCGAGAAGAATGCGCAAGCACACGCAACACTCTCTATTTCTCTCTCTTCCAACCTCGCCTTATCAACCCACCCACCCACTCTCTCTCTCTCTCTCTTCTCTCTCTCTCTCTCAAGGCCGCCACCCTCGCCAGCGTCGGCATCGGCCTGCTCGTCGCCTTTCAGGAGCGCCTGGTGAGTGTGTGGATGACGTGACAAGGATGAGAGAGTGACGAAAACGCACACACTGCCGGCCCCTCTCTCTCTCTCTCAACCTCCAACCTCGACCATTTCCATTTCCTTCCTCGTCTTTTCTCACTCACCTTTTCTCTCCATTTTTAGATCTACCTCCCCCGCATCCCGGGCGTCCCCGACGCCTTCCCCTTCTACCCGGACCGGTTTGGGCTGGAGTATGAGGACGTGTGGCTGACGGCGGGCGACGGCGTGAAACTGCACGCCTGGCTGCTCAAACCGCCCGGCGCGTCCGCCGCGTCCGCGCCCGCCCCGCCCCTGCCCGTCGTCCTGTTCTTCCAGGAGAATGCGGGCAACATGGCGATGCGGCTCCCCTTCCTGCGTGCCCTCATCCGGGCCCTGGGCTGTGCCGTCCTGGCGCCCTCGTACAGGGGGTACGGGCTGAGCGAGGGGGCCCCCTCCGAGGCCGGCCTGCGCCTGGACGCCCAGGCCGCGGTGGACCACGCCTTCTCCCGGGCAGACCTGGACCCGGCGCGCGTCGCCCTGTTTGGGCGGAGCCTGGGCGGCGCGGTCGCCCTGGCGACGGCGGCGGCCAACAGGGAGCGGGGGCTGGCCGGCGTGGTCGTGGAGAACACGTTCCTCTCCATCGAGGCCGTCGCGCCCGCCCTGCTGCCCGTGCTGCGCCCCTTCCTGGGGCCCGGGAAACCCCTGGGCCGCCTGCTGCGCTCCAAATGGCGCAACGACGTCGAGGCGGCGGCCCTGAGGGTGGGCGGCGGGGGCGGGGCCGGCGGCACCCCGACCGGCACCCCCCCGCCCCCCCCTCCCGTCCTGCTCCTGTCCTCCTTGAAGGATGAGATGCTGCCGCCCGCCCACATGCGCCAGCTCTGGTTCGCTCTGGGCGGCGGCGAGGAGGGCAGTGACGGGGCGTGTGTGGGCGGGGTACCCCTGCGGCAGGATGTGCCCGCGGCAGGCGGGGCAGGCGGGTCAACCCCTGGAAACGGCGATGGACGCACGCCGCCTTCCTCCGCCGCCGCCCCGCGCGTCCGTTGGGTGGCCTTTGAGGAGGGCGGCCACCTGGACGCGTACGATGCGTGCGCGGCCCAGTATTGGCCGGCGGTGGTCGAGTTCGCCCAGGTGTGCGGGTTTGCAGCGGTGGCGTGAATGGGCGGAGAGTACCCGAATGGACAGGCGGACAACGGACGGTACCGGGGGGCGTGAAAAAAAAAAATGACATGGAACGGGGATGGATGCATAGAGAAGGGGTCGAGGTGAACTACTGTCGGACTCTCTTCCCAATTGAACGCGGCGCCCCGGGGCTCTTCGTGGTCTCTGCTTTTCTTTATTTCAAGGGCTGCATCCGATTCGCGCCGTCCGTACCCCTGCAAATGCACGCCGCGCAGCCCCGGCCGCTCCGCACGGGCGCGCGGGCGCCGCTGGTGCAACTGCGAATCGGCCGACCCACCCGCCGCTCCCTCCTCCTCCCCCCACCCGCCGCCACCGCCTTCCGCCCCTGCATCGACATCCACCAGGGCGTGGTCAAGCAGATCGTGGGGGGGAGCCTGCGGGATTTGGATGGGTGAGGAGATGGGAGAGAGGAGCGAGCAGAGGGGTGCGGGGCCTTCTGCGACCCCGACCGCCGCTCTCATCGTCCATCGATCACCTTACTCTCAACCTCATCATTCTTCTCATTTTTGCACAAACACCAGCCCCGACGCCGCCACCACCCCCATCACCAACTTTACGGCCGCCCTGCCCTCCTCCCACTACGCCCGCCTGTACAAGGACGCCGGCCTGGGCGGCGGCCACGTGATCATGCTGGGCGCGGACGGCGCGAGCGCGGCCGCTGCGCGCGAGGCGCTGGCCGCCTTCCCGGGCGGCTTGCAAGTCGGGGGCGGCATCACCCCGTCCACCGCGCCCGCCTGGATCGACGCGGGCGCGGCCGCAGTCATCGTCACCTCCTACGTCTTCGTGGACGGGCGCTTGGACGAGGGCCGGCTGGAAGCCATGGTGGGCGCGGTCGGGCGGGAGCGGTTGGTGCTCGACCTCTCTTGCCGCAAGAGGCAGAGGCAGGGGGCAGGGGCGGGGGCGGCAGGCGACGGCACTGCTTCCCCTCCCTCCCCTTCCTCCCCTTCCCCTCCCTCGCCTGCCTGGGAGTACGTCGTCGTCGCGGACAGGTGGCAGACCTTCACCGACACGCCCGTGAACGCGGGCACGCTGGGGGCGCTGGGCTCGGCGTGCTGTGAGCTGCTGGTGCACGGCGTGGACGTGGAGGGCATGCGCCTGGGCGTAGACGCCGACCTGGTGGCCCTGCTGGGCGCGGCCTGCCCCGTGCCGGTCACGTACGCGGGCGGCGTCGCGGTGATGGGCGACCTGGAGACCGTGGCGTCTGCCTCGGGCGGGCGCGTGGATGTGACGGTGGGGTCGGCGCTGGACATCTTTGGCGGGGACATGGCGTTCGAGGAGGTGGTGGCCTGGTCGAGGAGGCAGCAGGCGGGGGCGGGCGGGCGGGTGTAGAAGAGAAGAGGGGCGGCGGGCGTGTGTGGGTGAAGGGCAGTGTTTGATAAAAACGAAGCTCCACAGCAACTCACCCCTTGTTTTCAATGTCAGGCCCCGCCGCCTCCTCCGGCGCCTACTCGGCAGAGGAGACCCTCATCGTCAACCAGGCCCTACGTACGCACCGGGACACCACCCAGGCCGCGGAGCGGGCGCTGAAGGTGCGTTGGTGTGTGTGTGGGGAGAGACGCCCGCCCACGCTCCTCGTTTCTCGTTTCTCGTCACGCCTTCTCTCACACCGCCTCACCTCCACACAGACCGCCAACCGGACCAAGGAGGTGGCAGCTGCCACGCTGGGAGACCTGGAACGCCAGGGTGACCAGTTGGGGCGGGTGCGGGGCGACCTGAACACGGTAAGGGAGAGAGAGAGAGAGAGTTGAGGGCCCGGAGAGATGGATGCGCGACCGCTCGGTCCATCCATCCTCATCCACCCCCTGTTCCCTCTTTTTTTCCCCCTAAACAAACAATAGATCGACGCCGACGTCGAGGAGTCCCGCTCCATCGTCCGCTACATGCGGCGGTGCTGCCTCTTCTTTCTGTGCTCCTGCTGCTGCGAGTGCGACCCGGACGCGGACCGGGACGCGCAGCGGGCGGGGCGGGTGAAGGCTCGCAAGGCCGCGCGCGCAAAAGCAGGCGCGGCCCGGGCGGAAGCCGCGCGGCGCCGGGCGGAAGGGCGGGGGGCCGGCCTGGATGGGCCAGCCCTAGACCCGCCGACCGAGGCGGCCGCCCGGTCAGAACTCTTCGGGCGGGCGCCGTCAGGCAAGAAAGGCGGAGGAGGAAAAGCTGCCACAAACCGCTCGGCCGCTCCCTACCAGATCGGCGGCGCCCTGGCGGGTCCCGAGAAGGAGGCCCTCGCCGCCGAGACGGACGCCCAGGAAGAGTACCTGGACAAGATCGGGGAGGCGCTGGGTGACCTGAAACGGATGGGGCAGGTGAGCGAGAGGGAATGGAGAGAGACGGGATAGAGAAAGAAAAATGGAGGAGGGGGTGACAGAGACGCGCGCGCTTTTTCCTTGTCCTCACACCCCGCTCTCCACTTCCGCACGCCCAAATAGGAGCTTAACGCGGAGGTCACCCGCCAGGACTCCAAGATCGACGGCCTAGCCAACCACGCGGCCCGGGCGCGAGATGATATTCTGCACGTGAACCGGTCTGCAGTGAAAGGCTTCAAAGTAAAGCCCGCCGGGCCCGGGAGCGCCGTCGCCGGCGGGTCCGCGGGCGGGGCGGCCCAGGCGGCGGCGGCGAAGACGGCGGGCAAGGCCGCGGCGACGGCGGCGAAGGCGGCGCTGAGGATGTGAAGAGCCGGAGAGGTGGAGAGAGGGGAGGGCGGGTTGAGGGAGAGAGAATTGAAACATTTCGGCAGTCTCCAATCAGCTTTGTAAAAGTAACAGTAATGCAGGGAGTGCGCGTGGGTTCCAACGTCGTCCCCTCTAGAAAATCAGGTGGTGGTGAAAAAGTGTCCGCGGGCGCGGGAGCCGCGTGGAAAAAGGGGAGGGGTCGGGAGGCAAAAAAGACTAGAAACAAAACAATGATGGTGGACGGGGGGGGGGGGGGGGGACGTGCCGCCGCTTTCTCTTATCCAAACGCCGCTGTTATCAAAAGCACGCACATCCGCCCGCTTGATCTCTCTGCAGGGAGAGGGGAGCGGGGGATGGGCGTGTGGGAGGGGGCGACAAATAAAGAGAAGAAAGTCTGCCGCCTCGTTGGTGGGGGGTTTGTTTCAAAAAAAAGTCTGCCGCCTCGTTGGTGGGGGGTTGGTTTCAAAAAGACAAAGTAGGTGGCGACAGGCCGCTGCGGGGAGGGGACCGCATTCAGCCCGCCTGCCTCATGTATCAATAGCTTTCAGCAGCTTCTCCTTCAGAAGAACAGGCGCTGAAAGCCGTCGGCCCGTGGCGCGGACGCGCACGCGGACGCGCCAGCAGACGTGGCGGGTGCTCCTTTCTTGAACGGGGCGACCGTCTCGACCCAGCCGGCCGGGGCGCGGGCCAGGCAGGCCTTACCCGCGGTGGAGGTCGCGTTCGTGGAGGCGGCCTTGGTGGCGGGCGAGCGTGCGGCGGCCTTGGGGGCGGCCTGAAGAGGGGGTGGGTGAGGTTAAGAGAGGGTGAGATAGATTTGCAAGAGCGACGCGCCCGTGCGTGGGATGCCAAGACAAAATCTGGTCCACACACCCCGCCGCGCCCCACGTCCGCCCTCTGAACCTGCATGCATTGCAAGTCAATCAGGCTGGGCATGCGTTGGGCGGATGGGTGGCTGTTCCAGGACACTGCCCGCGCCGGGCGGGGGCGTCAAAGCTCTCCCGCTGTTTTTTTTTTCCCCTCCAGAAAGCGCCGCATCTTGTGGGGCCGCGCCCGGCCGGGGCGGGCTGAGAAGGGCTCCGCGACACGCCCGGATGTGTCTAAGGCTTCACCGAATACCTTGGATAAGGTGTGAGCTAAGCGGGCGAGGGCGTGGGAGGCGGTCATGGTGGGGAGAGAGAGGGGGGTGTCGGAGGGAGATGAGGGCGCGTCGGGTGAGGGCGGCGTCGGTGGTGTGCACAGTAGGCGTTGTGATCACTGTCTTTTTTTTGGCCGGGGGGTCCAAAAGCCGGCCCGTGTGTCGCGCTCGCTGTCTCAAAACACCTAACCCACACACACACACCGCACTCCCCTGCCCCCACCCATCTATCTCACAAATCGCCATCGCAGTAGGCGCCCACACACACTGAGAAGCGGCGCGTGTGTGTGGAGACATGCGCTCCAGTGGCGGCGGCGGCAGCGGCGCCGCGTCTTCGACCCCCGCCCTCCTCCTCGCCGCTGCAGCCGCCTGTGCCGCCTCCTTCACCGCCGGCGCCGCCCTGGCCACCCTCTACCACTCCTCCAGGCGACGCGAGACAGACGACGACGCCACGTACCTGATCGCCCCCGACCTGCCGTCCCTGGTGGGGTCCACCCCGCTCCTGCGGGTGGGCTCCCTGTCCGACGCGACCGGCTGTGACATCCTCGTCAAGTGCGAGTTCCTCAACCCGGGCGGCAGCGTGAAGGACCGGGTCGCCAAGGCCGTCCTGGAGCTGGCGCTCAAGGGTGGCACCCTGGCCCCCGGCGGCCTCGTCACAGAGGGCACGGCGGGCAGCACGGGCGTCGCCCTGGCCACCCTGGCCCCCGCGTACGGCCTGTCCGCCGCGGTTTGGCTGCCCGACGACGCGGCGCCCGAGAAGGCCGCGCTCCTGGCGTCCCTGGCCGCCCGGGTGACGCGTGTCCGCCCCGTCCCCATCGCCCACCCGGGCCACTTTGTGCACGCGGCGCGGGCGGGCGCGGCGGACGCGACGGAGAGGCTGGGTTTTCCAACCTCGCTGTTTTCAGACCAGTTTGAGTCGCCCGCCTCCGCGGCCGTCCACGCCTCGACGACAGGCCCCGAGATCTGGCGGGGAACAGCCGGACGCATCGACGCCTTTGTATGCGGGGCGGGCACGGGCGGCACGCTGGCGGGCGTGGGGGCGGCGCTGCGCGCCAAAAAACCGTCCGTCCGCCTGGTCCTGGCGGACCCTCCCGGCTCTGCCCTCGCGGCCGCCGTCACCCGGGGCGTCGCGCACGGGTGCCACGACGCCGAGGGCCGGCGCCGCACGCACCAGGTGGACACCGTGACGGAGGGGGTGGGCCTGAACCGGCTGACGCCGGCGTTCAGACGCGTCTTGCCGTCGCTGGATGGGGTGGTTGAAGTCTCAGATGCGGCCGCCATTGAGATGAGCCGCTTCGTCCTCGCCCACGACGGCCTGTTCCTGGGCTCCTCATCCGCCCTCAATCTGTGCGGGGCGGTGGCGACCGCCCGCGCGCTGGGCCCGGGCCACACGGTGGTCACCCTGGCCTGCGACGGCGGGGAGCGGCACACCAGCAAGTTTTGGAGCCAGGCCTTTTTGGATGGGTGCGGGCTGGGCGGGGCGGCGCGGGGGCCGGTGCGGGGGAGAGGGGATGTGCGGTTTGTCGGGTAGGAGTAGAGTCAGATGTAGAGAGATGTAGAGAGATTGCAAAGCCTCTCGTGTTAGTGGAGGCAAAATAAAGGAGGTTGGAACACAGCAAACTAAATAAAAAACCACGCTCTATCATTCTCTCACGCGACCGCCCTCTCTTTTCCACCGTCCAAGAGCACCTCCACCACCACCACGCCCCAGCTGGGCAGGCCCAGCTGAAAGGAAGATGCGCCGGGTGTGACCGGGATGGTGGCAGGCACGGGCGACACCGCGTCTGGAGCGGCAAAAGAATTTGAGACCTGCCCCCCAGCATCAGCCCCATCACCCTCAGCCTGGGGCGGGGCGAGCAGCGTTGCGGCCAGGGCCCCGCCTGCCAACGCCGGCGCCCGCGCCGGCAGCCCTCCGGGCAACCTGAGCTGGACGTCGATGGACGTATCGTCCGGTGAATAGTTGACCAGCTTCAGCCAGAGCGCGCCCGCGGCGCAGGCCGGGTCGGGGCAGGAGACGGAAGCGGCCACCCCCCGGGCAGCCCGCGCGCCCGCAGACGTGTTCAGGCCGCCCACGCTCCACACGCCGACCCGGGGCGCGAGGCCGGCCCCGCTGGACTGCGCCCACATGCGCTGGACGTGGTAGGACGGGGTGGTGATCGCCCTGCCCGTCGCCCTGTCGAACACGATGAGGGCGGTCGGGCACAGGCCAGGCTGGCGGGCGGCGGCCAGGAGGGGCGCGTACGCTGCCGCCCCGACCCGCCCGCCGCCCGCCGCCGCTTCCAGGCCCGTCAAAAAGGCCGCCTCCGCCGCCGCCCCGCGCGCGCACCCGGCGGGCGAGGTGGCCACGCCCCAGTCGAAGGCCGCCCACTCCGTCGCCCAGGCAGGGGCTGGCGAGGGCGGTCGATGGCTCCCTGCCCCGCCCGGCGAGGGCGGGGGCATGGGCGGGGCGCCGCCCGCGCCGGGGGCCAGGCCAGACGCGCCCGCCAGGAAGAGGGCGTCCGACGAACTGTACCAGTGCCAGTCCCACGCATCGGGTGGCGGGCCCGCCCACCACCCGCGCCCGGGTGGTGGGGTTTCCTTTCCTTCCACCCCGTCCCCGCCCGCCGGGTCGCAGTCGATGATGAGCCGGACCTGCGGGTAGGCCACCCGCAGCGCGGTCGCCATCGCGGCCGCCGCGCCCGCGTACCCCGGCTTGCCGCACCCCTCGTTGCCCAGGGCAACCGCAAAGAGGGGGAAGGGGTCCGCCCGCCCCGCGCGCGCGCGCGCGGCCCCGCCAGCCGTCGTGCTGGCATCGCCCGTAGCGTACTCGAGCAGCCCCAAAACGTCGGCCACCAGGGAGGACACCGCGCCGGGCGGGAGGCCGTCGCCATGCGCAATGCCTGTCGGCGCGACCCACAGCGGCGCGGCGCCCAGCTCCCCGGCCAGGCTAAGGAATTCGAGTGGGCCGAGGCCGTCCGTGCTCCAGTACCCCCACACCCCGTTCCAGTGGCCGGGACGGGCCAGGGGCGGGCCGACGGCCGTGGCCCAGGAGAAGGCGTGGGCCAGGGTGTCGCCCTCGGCGTAACAGCCGCCGGGCACGCGCAGGAAGGCCGGGGCCAGGCCCTTGAGCAGGGCCAGCAAGTCCGGGTCGAAGGGGGAGGCGGCGCCGAGGGCGCCGTTCCCGGCGGGGAACAGCGAGGTCGGCCCCAGCCAGAGGGCGGGGTGGCGGGGAACGGGCAGGGGAGAGGGTGGCCGTGGTCGCGGCGGGCCCGGCGGCGGCGGCGGCGGCGGGAGCGGCGCGGGCGGCAGGAGGCGCACGGTGAGCGCGGCCGCCACCCCGCCCGCCGGCACGCCTCCGCCCCCACCCACGACCAGCGTCGCGTTGACGGGCACGTAGGACGGGACGCCCACGTCGCTGGGCAAGGACGGCCGGACGGGCACGAGGACCGCCGCCAGGGGCGGGAGGGACCAGTCGGGCGCCCAGGCGGCGGCGGCGGGGTCCGCCCCTCCAGCCAGGAGGAGGAGCGGGCGCAGCGCGAATTCCACCACCCTGTCGGGCGGCGGCGTGTGGTGCCCGCCGCCCCCCGCGCTCCGTGCCGCCGCCCGCGCGTCCGCGACCCCGCCCTCCACCCGCACCCAGGAGACCAAGACAAAAGACGCGCCGGCGCCTGGGACGTGCATGCCCCAGTAGCCCGGGTTGGACAGCGCCGGCGGTGGCGGCCAGGGCAGCGCGGGGCGGGGTCGGGGCGGCGGGCGGGGCGGGTCGTCGGCGCCGGCGCCGCCGGGCGCCCCTTCCTCCTCTGGGGGCAGGTGTGGGGAGGACGAGAGGCGCAGCGCGAGCGCCCGCGGGCCGGTGGAGGGCGGCAGGGCGGGATCAGGCCCGACCCAGGCAAGCGTCCCATCCGCGGGCGCCCAGGCGCGCGGGAGGGGGGTGGTCGGAGGGTACGGAGGGCCCGCCTCTGCTGCTGGCTGGGATGCCTTCTTGCCCGCCCGCCCCGCTGCGGCGGGCCAGCGGCGGGCGGCGGCGCCCGCCGCAGACGCGGCGGCGGCCGCGAGGGCCTCGTCGCTCGGCAGGCGGGCGAGGGACGAGGGGGTGAGACCGCCGCGCCCGCCACCGCCACCACCACTCCCTCCGATCAGGCCCGCGTGGAAGGCCGTCCCGCCAAAGGCCCGGTCCTGGACCAGTTCTGCGTAGAGGCCGCCGTCGCCTGCGTGCTGGAACTGTGCGTGGTGGGGGCAGGGCGTGTTTTGATGAGGTTTGGAAAAAAAAAAACTGGCCTTCGTTTTCCCCCGACATCATCATGCACGCACCTCCTCAAAGAATGCACCGACCAGGCCGCCCGGAGGGCCTGGCACTGCGTAGCTGAGGTCGACGGAGACAAGGGACAGGGGCGGGGAGGTTGGCGCGAGTGAGCGCGGAGAGATAGGGGATGGCTGCGCTGTTGTTGCTGCGACCACGGCGCAATATGTGACAGCGAACAGGAGGGCAACCCAGTATGGTGGCATGTGCGGCGCCATGTCGGGCGGGGGCTCGCCACGGGCACACACACCCCGGAGAAACGAAGAATGGGATGTCATCGATGCGAGCCATTCTTGTATCCAACAAAAAAAATGGCCTCCCTCTTTTCATCCGCCCGCCCACACCTCGCCCCGCCCCGCCCGGCGCCCTCCTCAAGGGCTATCAGGGGTACGTGTACGCCCCGCGTGGCGTGCGGCGCCCGCCCGGCGCACTCGCCTCCACAAGCCGCGCACAAGTGGCGCCGGCGCGCCCCGCCTCCTTCAACCCCGCCCACCCGCTTCACCCTCGCCCTCCGCGCCGCGCCCTCCAACCCACCGCCCACCACCCTCCCGCCCACCGCCCTCCTCCTGGAGTGCGATGGCGTCGTCCTGGACGCCCACAACGACGCCCACCGGGTGGCATTCAACCGCGCCTTCGCGACGCTGGGCTACCCGCGCACGGTCTGGACGCCCGCCCTGTACTCCGACCTCATCCGCGTCGGGGACGGCTCGCCGGAGGGCCTGCTAGCGGTGTACTATGGCACGGTGGGGTGGCCAGACAGCCTGGGCGACACGGACAGCCCCGCCACCCGCCAGGCGTGGGCGGACGCGGTGGGGGCCGCCAAGAACGCCGCCCTCTCGCTCATGGTGGCCGACGGGTCCATCCCCCTCCGCGCCGGCGTCCTCGACCTCATTGACGAGGCGGCGCAGTCGGGCTGCGTGCTGGGCCTGCTGGCCGCGACCGCGTCCGCGCCCGGGGAACGCCTGGTGACGGCCGCCCTGGCCGGGCTGGGGCGGGACCGGCGCGCCGTCGTCTTCACCGTGCCCGGTGGGGATGGGGCGGGCGCGCTCGAGGGCAGTGGTGACGACAGCGACGGCGGCGGCGGCGGCGCGCCCACGCGCGACACCCCGCCCGGGACGAGCCTGGAGATGGACTTTGCGGCCGCCGCCGCCCGGCAGCGGGCGGGCGCGGCCGCGGCGGCCGCGGCGGCGGTCGCACAGTCCGCGACCTCCGGGCGGCTCCAGGGTGGCAGCAACGGCGTCCGCCTGGACCCCACCCTCCTGGCCGGCGCGTCCGGTGTGGGCGCCCGGGCGTCCCCGCCCTGGCTGGCCGCGGTGGCGGCGTCCCTGGGCGTCCCCTGCGCCCGGTGCGCGGTGGTCGCGGCGGGGGTGGGGCTGTTGAAGTCTGCAAAGGGCGCGGGCATGACCGCGGTCGCCGTCCCGGGCCGCCGGGCGGGCGGGGGCTCCTTCCCGGGCGCGGACGCGGTGTGTGACGGGTTTGGGCCGGGGGGCGGGGCGACTTGGCGGCGGGTGCGGTCGTTGATCGATAAGCGGGCGCAGGCGTGGGAGGAAGGGAATGGTTGATGGAGGGAGAGGGAGAGAGAGAGAGGTGGTGTTGACTGCTCACTTGGAGACTGAGACCCCATGTATGTCACGTTTTTTTCATCAACAGCACGCCCACTCCGGCGTGTACTCCACTCCTTCCGGCAGGCTCAACCCTCCCTCCCTCACCGTCAGCGCCCGCCACGCCGCCAGCAGGCGCATCGTGTAACAGTCCCGCCCCACCGCCGACAGGTGGCGGCGCGCAAAGGTAGACGCGGCCGCGACGATGCGGCCCACCTCCGCCGGGTGCGCCTCCGCCCACGCCACCGCGGCCTCCAGGTCCACATGTGTCGCGTTGGCGTGCAGCGGAATGTAGTGCACGCCCGGGCGGAGCAGGGGGTAATACCACTCCACCTCCGGGGACACGACCTTCAGGACGAGCGCGTCCGACGCGAGCTGGAGGGCCAGCCGGACCGAAGCGCAGTTGCCGGGCGCCCACACGAGGTACCGGTACGTGTCGACCTGGTCCCGCACGCTCAGCGGGGGCTTGACCCGCTCCGCCATGGGGCCGTACGCCGCGGCATCCCATTCGGGCGCGGCAGCCGCGTCGATGATCACGCCCGCGTCCAGCAGGTCGGGGCGGGCACCCCCCAGAGCCAGCAGGGCCGCCCGCCCCTTGGCCAGGCCGCCAAAGCCGCCGGTCGACCCCCGCCACACCGCCCGGGGCTCCCGGGGGTCGCCCGGGCCGGCCCGTGAGGTGGTCGGCCAGCCCCCGGGCAGGCGCCCCGCCGCCCTGGCGGGGGCCCGCACAAACACGTCCCCCTCGATCGTGTTGGGCAGGGGAATGTCGGCGAAGGCGGGCGTGACGCAGAAGGAGAAGACAGGGGGTGGCGGGGGGGGAGGGGCGGCCTTGCCTGCCGCCCCCCTCCCGCTCCCCCACCCCGCCTGGGGCTCGTCCGCCGGGTTGAGCGGGAGGGCAAGGTCCGGCAGCGCCACCCGCAGGCGCAGGCGCTGGAGCATCGCGTGGAACGTGGGGGTCAGGCGGGACCGGGTAGCGCCGGGGGAGAGGAAGACGCGGCCGCCCTTGAAGTAGAGAGTGGTGTCCGCGGCGGCGGCGGCGGTGGCGGGGTCGTAGGGTGGGGCGGCCGCCGCCAGGGCGACCGGGTCGGGGAAAGAGAGGTGGTGGTGGTGGTGGCCGCCGCCGCCGCCGCCGCGGCCGCCGCCGCCGCCGACGCTGCCGCCGACGCCGCCGCCGCCGACGCTGCCGCCGCCGCCGACGCCGCCGACGCCGACGCCGATGCTGCTGTTACTGCCGCCCCCGCGCCCGGCCGCCTCCGCCACCCCGCCCGGCCCGGCCCGGCGGGGGATGGCAGAAAACGCAGTGGACGCCGCCCCGGCCCCCCCCTCTCCTCCTCCCGCCCCCACCCACGGCGCCAGAGACGCCGCGATAAGGGGGCCATGCTCCTCCGCCAGGTGGCTGCACCGCCCGGCCAGCGCGCGCTCCAGGCTCGGCCGTCCGATCGTCACCGCCCGCCACCTCCGGGCCGCGATGTCTAGGCGGGCGGCGGCCCAGGCGGGGGTGGCGTCATAGTTGGCCGCGACTTCGGCGGCCTGGGGAGAGTGAAGGGGAATGATGAGAAGAGAAATGAAAGGAGAGAGGCTAGGGCAGGGTTGCTCTCTCCCACCCACCCACCCATCCATCCTCTCTCTCTCCTCTCCATCACCTCACCTCCCACGCATCCCAGAACGCCGTCTCTGGGGGGTGCCACATCCGGAGGGCCAGGCGGGGTGGGGCATCCCCGAAGCGCAGCGCCAGGGCGGCCAGGGCCAGGCCGAGGAGCAGGCGGCGGTGGGTGGTGAGGAGGCCCGCAGAGAGGCGGCCGAGCGCGGCCGCCCGAGCGCCGGCGCTATTGCCTGCCCGCCGCCGATCGGCCGGCCGGCCCCAGCCCAGGGGGGTCCCCTGTCCCCCACCCTGGGGACCGCTGCCTGGCCGCCAGGCGGTCAGAGTCCAGACGGGCGAGCGGGGACGGCCGCCCGCCGGCGGGTCGGTGCGTTTGGGCGGCGTGGTTGCGGTGGAAGGCGGGGGAGGGGAGAGCGGGCGGAAAAAAAAAAAAAAAAAAAAAAAAACGTGCCCCGGGATGTTCGTGGGACGGCGGACACGCAGGGCCGTGTCACCCCAGAAATATCACAGCTTCTGCACGACAGCCTCGGTGTGGCGCGTCTAGGAAAGGGCGGTCAGGGCCACGACAGGCCCCACAAAAAAAAAGCAGGTGGGTGTGGGGAGAGAGGCGCATTTCCTTCTCTCCACCCAGCCCCCGCCCGACCCAATATTCATTCAGGAAACCAACCGAAATCCTCCTTCCTTCTACATGGCGCGTCACACTCACACTCACATACCCCTTTGTCAGAAGCACGCACACACGCGCGGCGGGGGGCACAACCACACACAAACTCCTCCTCTCCTCACCTCTCTCTCTCGAAATTTCCATCCATTTGCGTCCGCCAGAGTTTCTCCCCTCCTCCCCCCCGTCACAGCTTGGCCAGGATGTCGTCCGCGGAGGACACCGTGAACGCGCCGCCCTCCTCCAGGTTGAGCACCTTGACGACGCCGTCCTCGACCAGGGCGGCGTACCGACGGGACCGGATGCCGAGGCCCTTGTCGGTGAGGTCGAGCTCGGCGCCGACCGCCTTGGTAAAGAGCGCTGACCCGTCCGCCAGCATGAGGACCTTGTCGCCCGCGTCAACGGACTTGGCCCAGGCGTCCATGACGAAGGGGTCGTTGACGGAGATGCATGCGATCGTGTCCACGCCCTTCGCCCGGAGGTCGTCCGCCCGGGAAATGAAGCCGGGCAGGTGTTTGAGGGAGCAGGTTGGCGTGAAGGCGCCGGGGACGGCAAAGAGGACGACCTTCTTGCCCTTCGTCAGCGTGTCGAGGGCGACCTCCTGCATCGTGTTCTCCGCGTCAAAGTAGGACAGCTTGGCGTCGCCCGGGAGCTGCGCAAGGGAAGAGAGGGAGGCAGGGGATGGGGATGGGGATGAGAGAGAGAGAGCGCGGAGGTTGGGCAGAGAGAGAGATGGGCGTCTGGACAGCGGCCCGCCTCGCCTGCACGCGCCTCTGCACGCGCCGTCCGCCCCTCACCCGGTCTGCCCGCCGCCCAGCCAGCGAGGCCGATCTCGTGGTTGACCCGAGAAGGGGGGTGCGGGTGCGAGGGTGTGAGGGGTGGCCTCCGAGGGGCCGCGTGGTGCGTGGCCAAAAAAAGACGACAGCGGATAGAGTCTCGGCGGCCCGCGGGCGCGAGAGAATTTCTCTCTTCTCTTCTTTTTTACCTTGTCTCCCACCGCCAGCGCCCGGGGCGCGACCACGCCGACCCGGCGGGCGACGCACCGCCGCCGGACAGAGCGCAGGGTGGTGGTGGTGGTGGAGGCGGACAGGCCGCCCCGGGTGGCGGCGTGGAGCATGGTGAAGAGAAACGAAAGGGGGGCGGGGGGCGAAGAGAAGGAAATGAGGAGCAAGGTCCTCTCTTCTCCACTTCTTCCTCCTTCCGTCAAGTCTAGCCCTCGCACCCGTCGATCATGCTCCCACCTCGCCCCATCTCCTTACTGCGCCCCGGCCTGCATCCTCGCCTACCGTTCCGGTCGCCCAAGACCAAACAGACGAGGAGCGGCAATGGAAATGGCGGGCGGGCGTCGGCCATCGGTCTGTGCACGGGCTCGCTCCCGCCCGCCCCGCTCACGGGCTTGCTGGCCGCCAGCGCCGGGGCGGTAGGCATGTCGGGCATGCTGGCTTTCGCTGGGGCGGCTGTGACGTGAGTGTGGGGAAGGGGAGGAGGGAGGGAGAGGGGAAAGGAGACGGGGACAAAGGCTGCCCCCCCCCCCTGCAGGCCCTGTGCCTCTTTTCTTTTTCCAACCTTCTCCATCTCTCCCTCTCCGCGCCCCGGCGCTTGGAGAGAGAGAGAGAGAGCGGCAAGGGAGCAGGTGCACGCGGCACACGCCCCACTCACCCCTCACTCCCCCCCCCTCC
>Ga0315274_10006846_pt1 | contig 16568 bp, 15 predicted proteins | sample YL17G02_20_MG_FD_203700 | JGI IMG/M metagenome (GOLD analysis project Ga0315274, IMG submission 203700) | Sediment microbial communities from Yellowstone Lake, YNP, Wyoming, USA - YL17G02_20 | ecosystem: Environmental > Aquatic > Freshwater > Lake > Sediment | place: USA: Wyoming | collected...
GAGGATGTCTTTCTGTGGACAAAGTCGCCTGAAAAAACACCGGCCCGGCCTGCTTATCTGGAGATTGGCTTTAATAAAGGGATACCGGTAAGCTTAGATGAACGAAAGTTAGAGCCTGTTGCCCTGGTCCAAAAGGTCCATAGTCTGGCTGGGAAGCATGGCATAGGCCGGATTGATCACGTTGAAAATAGGCTGGTGGGCATAAAATCAAGGGAGATTTATGAAGCGCCGGCCGCCGTGGTCCTGCTGAAAGCTCATCAGGCCCTGGAGGGCCTGGTGCTGACCAAGGGGCAGCTCCGCTTCAAGGCCAGGGTCGCCGCTGAGTATGCCGACCTCATCTACAATGGGCTGTGGTTTACCGGTATGCGCCAGGACTTAGCCGCCTATGTGGAAAGCACGCAAAGGTACGTCACCGGCACCATAAGGGTAAAGCTTTTCAAAGGTAACTGCCAGATAGTGGGTAGAAAGTCGCCCTACTCCCTTTACGATTACAGCCTGGCTACTTACGATAAGGGCGATGTCTTCGACCAGAGTGCCTCCCCTGGTTTTATCCATATCTGGGGCTTGCCAGTGAGGACCCAGGCCAGGGTGCAGCCAGAACCACCCGAATGACGGTATTCTGGGGACATAATGCCTAATCTATAGCAGGCCCAATTAGCGTGGCGTCCCGGGAATTCTCCGGGGAGAAAGGGTGACCTTCTCGCTCAAAATCAGGGAGATACTCTTCTGCTGCCCCCATTTCCTGCACCCAGCCGTTTTCTATTCCCAGGTCAGTTAGTAGCTGCAGAACCGTTTCATACTCAGCAATGGTGATCTTCCGAGAAAGCAGTGGTATTCGCGACGCCCGATGCATCGGCATGTATTGAGACATTATGCTAACTGTCACCGTGGGAGAAAGCTCCCGAACAAGCCAGGTTAGCGATTCCTCACTGCTTGCCAGACCGTTGGGCAGAATAAGATGACGCACTATCAATCCTTTTTGTGCCAAGCCAGATTCATCTACCACCAGGTCTCCAACCTGTCGATACATCTCCTTAATAGCCTGACGAGCCCGCGCTACATAATCTGGGGCGTGCGAGAACTTCTTAGCCCACTTGTCAGAGGCATATCTCAAATCAGGCAGGTAAATACGTATGACACCGTCCATCTCTTTCAGAGAAGAGCTAGAATCATAGCCACTACTGTTGTAAACCAGCGGCAGCCGAAGCCCCATGGGCACAGCTTCCACAACTGCCCGGAGAAGCTGGGGAACAAAATGGGATGGCGAAACGAAATTGATATTGTGGCAGCCCAGTTCATCCTGAAGGTAGAGCATCCTTTCAGCCAGGGTGTGGCAGTCTATTTCCTTGGACTTTTGCTTTTTCCAGTTCTGGCTTATCTGGTAGTTCTGACAATAAACGCATCTCATATTACAATTGCCCAGGAAGACCGTCCCTGACCCTCTGGCCCCTGAAATAGCTGGCTCCTCACCGTGATGAGCGCACGCCGCCGAGACTATGGGCAGACGCCCGGAATGGCAATAGCCCAGCTCGTCCTGTAATCTATTGACCCGACATTCCCTGGGGCAGATATCGCAGGAGGCTAATCGAGCCTCCAGTGCTTGCGCACGACGCTCCAATTCGCCAGAGTGGTATAGCGTAACGTATCCTGGTTCCATAGACGCTGCGAGGCCGTAACTGAACGTGGCACAACTCGCTGACTTACACTTTAGACGGCTGACATGGTGCTGTCAACTTTCCGCCCACCGATGACTTGGAATTGTTGTGGTATTCTGGGGAAACAATATCTAATTTGTAGGAGGCCTAATTGGTATCGTGTCCCCAGAATTCCCAGTTTAACGCCAAACTGTCTCTGGCACTTCTGTCGGTACCGGCTCGCTAGTAGCATTCAGTGATGAAATCTCAAAAGCGTATGATGGCTCTAGTTTGTTGAACCGATGACGGAGGTCAATCCTTGCCCAGTCGTATGGAGGTATCATTATATGCCATGATATGTGAGCCTCCCATTCCTCGGAGAAGAAAAGATAGTGAGATACGACTAACCATACGGGGCTAACCATGGTGCCATTCCATGCTGTATCATCCGTGATTCCCAGTTCAGGATGATTCGTTTCCAGCCATGAAACAAATCTATCCAGCAACTCTCCTGCATATTCCTGCCTATCGTCTTCGCCTTCTACCACTTTGAAGCTAACAACTTTTTTGTCAGTCAGCTTACCTTGCTTTCCAGTGATAGTTACCTTAATAGTTTTTCCAATGCTGGCTGGTGCTGGTATGACAACTACTTCGGCAACCTGTCCCTCAACTATATCTTGCTGATAAATGACTACTTCCGCGCCACGAGCCTTCGCTGATATACGTACAGGAAGTTGATCTTCTTGCACTTCATCGGTAATTTTCACAAGAAATACGAAGTGCTGTCCGGCAATAGAGTATTTGAAAAACAACTCTTCGTTTATCAGCTCGGGCGTTTCAGGTATCACATTAATGTGAAATGCACTATTCTCAGCCGCCTCCCCGGATGTTGGTGGGAGAGTAGCTATGGCTACTATCGCGATGACAACTGCAATACAACCTCCGATAATTCCTGCCAGCTTTTTGTTACTCATTCTATCCTCCTTTCACAATATAACGCGGAAGGCAGAAAAAGGTTGCATTATTCCCTGGTATTCTGAGGAAATAGTAACTAATATGCAATAGGCCTGACTGGTAGGGTGTCCCTGGAATTCTCACGTGCCGCGGATTGTGCAAGGGCGACATGATGCATCACACAATCCATTCTACTGCTAAATGCCTAGAGACATGTGCAGCAATATACTGATAGGGGCCGAGGCTCTAACCTTCAGCGAGTGCTAGGTTGACTGCTGCTTCGGCATGAAGCCGAGTAGTATCAAATACCGGAGCATGTATCTCACTGGGTCGGACAAGCAAGGGGAGTTCAGTGCATCCGAGCACAATACCCTCGGCACCATTATTAATCAATTTGCTAATAATGTCGGCACAAACACGGCGAGAGGATGCCTTAATCTTGCCCTCACAGAGTTCACTGTAAATAATTTGATGGATAGTATGTATATCATCTTCTCCAGGCGCAAGCACCTCGATAGCGAAGCGGTCTCGAAGCCTCTCTTGATAGAAATGTCCTTCCATTAAAAACCGTGTACCCAGCAGGCCTATTCGGTGCAGCTCCCGTTCCCTGACGGCATCGCCAATCACATCAACAATGTGAAGTAGCGGCAGGCCAACTGTCTCTTCTACATCATCAGCAACTTTATGCATAGTATTTGTGCAGATTACCAAGAAGTCAGCACCGGCCCGCTTAACAGCATTACCTGCATCGACAAGAATACCGGCTGTGTCATCCCAGCGGCCTTCATGTTGAGCTCTTTGAATTTCATCAAAATCCAAGTTATAAAGAACCAGGCGGGCTGAGTGAAGACCACCCAGCCTTTGAGCAACTGACTCATTAATGATTCGATAGTACTCCAATGTAGAATTCCAGCTCATGCCTCCAATTAATCCAATGACTTTCATAAGTCTCCTCTCTATATGTCTCAGCTCTGGTTATAAACCAGGACCCTCTGAAATCTAATATGTCTCGGGCTCAGTTTAGCCATGAATCTAACATACTTTGACACAGCCCGTACTCTCTTGACTCTAGTTGAACAAGTTGAGTAAGTATAAATACGAATGGTGTATGGATGACTTGCAGTGCTCCCAAGGGCAAGAGTAAAATGACCCAGAAACAGCAGAGCACCGGGAAGTCCCTATAACCCCACATGACTTTTGATCGTATTAGTTTCTTGTGTCGAATAGTCACGGCCTGCATAGTTATGATTAGCCTCAAGAATAATGAAGACAGATAAACCCGGCGAGCTTCAGGAGGCCACCGCACGTCTGGGTACAGAACGGCTGAGCAAGCTGTTCCCCCGCCTGGGTGCGCCCAGCATGGTCTCAATGGTAGCCATGTCTCTCTACATCCTGGCTGATACCTTCTGGCTGGGTCGGGTCAGCTATGAAGCGATTGCCGCTATAACCATAACGTTTCCGTTCTATGGCGTGGTGGTTGCTATAGGTCTTGGCTCTGGTATTGGCGCCAACGCGTTAGCATCGCGGCGATTCGGTGAAAGAAATATTGAAGCGACCAACCAGGTAGCTGGCCAGGTTTTTCCTTTGACCGCCATCTTCGGGGTCGTTTTCATCATCGCCAGCGTTTTCTTTGCTAAGCCGTTAGCCGCTCTACTCGGGGCCCCGCCTCAGATCATCGATATGACGGCGGAGTACCTGATCTTCTTCGGTTGGGGAATACCATTTATTCTCTTCCGATTCATGACACGTAACGTTTTCCATGCGGCTGGGGATGTCATCAAGCCGATGATTTTCATCGTTGCTGGCTCTGTGATAAACGCTGTCCTCGACCCATTCTTGATCTTCGGCTGGGGGCCTTTCCCAGAGATGGGTATCGGTGGAGCTGCTCTTGCCACGACGATATCGGGTGGACTCGCTGCTGCAATTAGTTGCTATTATCTGTTCGGGAACAAATCCGTTTACCGCTTGAAGCTGCGTCACCTCAAGCCTGACCTGTCCATCATAACTCAAATTTATCGTGTGGGGCTGCCCGAGACGCTGATGGACCTTACAGAAGCCGTCGTGTTTGTTATATTCAACCAGATTGTGGCAGGCTTTGGTTCGGTGGCACTGGCGGCCCTGGGCATCGCATTCCGTGTTGCCGACCTCGCCTTTATCCCTGTTATCGGCCTTGCCCATGCTCTTTTGCCGATTGTTGGCTTCTGTTTTGGGGCACGCCTTTGGGGCCGCTTGTGGGCGGCAGTCAGGCAAGGCTCGCTCACTGTTGTGGTGGTATTGACTGTTGCCACTGCATTGCTGGAGATTTTCGCTCCACAGGTAATCGCTATCTTCAACAACAGCCCCGAGTTGCTAGCTATTGCCGTACCGGGGATGCGCATTTTCATGTCGGCTCTCATTCTGGTTGGTCCAGCCATCATGTTTATCATCACCTTCCAGGGACTATCCAAGGGGTGGACAGCCATTGCTCTTTCCCTGGCGCGTCAGTTGGGTCTTCTTCTTCCTGCCCTGCTCATCCTGTCGCGCTTAATGGGGCTGAACGGAGCCTGGCTGTCTCTTCCGATTTCAGACGCCGGCGGTGCCATTGTCGCCGGGTTGTGGCTTTACCGTGAGTACCGGCTACAGAAGCGCAGCGGCATCTGGGATAGTGCCCCGTTCAGCGAGCCCATCCTGGAGTCCGTGCCTGCGGACCCGCCTGCGCCTGATTGACATGGTGTCCCAGGAATTCGACCCAGCAAGTAGCTGGCTATGCTAGTCTCATGGTGACAAACGCTGCTGCTAAATAGGCGGCAACGCTTATCAGGAGTGACACCACCAATCCCAAACGCGGCAGAAGAAAAAGCACGCCAAGGACATAAAGCACCCAGGCAGGCAACAGTATTAGCATGTTCTTGGCATAAGAAACAGCCGCCCCTGTTCCGCCAGCAAGATATATGGTGCACAGAGTTATTAGGGTAGTACTGGGCAAGAAAGCAATGAAAACAGCCAGCTGACTTTTGCCTTGACTTCCAAAATAGGTTACCACCGAGACTACAAGCCCGCCGATCACAAAGTATGCTACCAGTAACTTGAGGTCCACGGTGTTTTTCAAGTTTGAGGTTGATTATACCATACAGTCTGGCAGACATGATGACACAAATTGCCCGATTGCAACGAAGGGCAACAATATTTATTACTACGGGAGTAACTAGTCGTGAGCCAGAATATCTCTGACCTGCACGGCGAAAGCCTCGCTCTTAGCATCTCCGGTGACAAGCTGAATCTGCTTTGCCGAGGGCACGCCCAGTCCCAGTTCAGCGGCCCGTGCAATCTGCTCTTGTGCAAAGATAGACCCGCGGCTGACTTCTGGTGTCGTCCCCAACAGACGTAGAACCGCCACCCCCACCGCATCGATGGCCACTCGGTCGGTGCCAGTAAGTATAACTTTGGCTTCCACTTTGGTGCCGCGGTCGGGTCCACCGTCAACAAAAGCCTCTCCTCCATCCAGGACTACTAAGTCAGGCGAATAAGCGGTATTAATCTCGGCAATCATTTGCCGCTGGTGCCGCGATGAATGAAGTTCCCCCATATAGGGATAGCCTCTCAAGGGGAGAAGTCCTACCGAGTTCTTCAAAGAGAGTGTGAAATGGCCGCCGTAAGCATGCGTCTTAAGGCAGCAGGTCTGGACAATTGATTCCGCTTCGAGATAAATCCGCGGAAAATGAAAACCCTGGCTCCAATGACTTTCTCTAGGCTCTATTTTGCTCCAGCCTTCGGGACCCACCTCTTCCAGATTGACGATGTTGAAGCCCAGCTCTTGAGCTAGCTTGAAAATCCCCTTCTTTTCCATAACCGTCCGGGTGCTATCTCTGGGTCCGCTTCGCTCAGCCAGGGTGATTTGCTTTGCTCCCATTTGTTGAAGAGCCAGAATCAGAGACTGCAGTGTGTCGTTATGCGTTGAACCCGGTGCCGGGTCAGCCGTGTTGAAATTAGGTTTCAGAACCACGGATTTGCCGCGAAAAGATTTTAAGCCGAGAAGGTCTATTGCTTGCCTGACACCTTCACCTCGGTTCCTGGTGCTTACCAGTGCCACTTTTGTCATACCAGCTTCCTCCGTCTATCGAGCATAGCCTAATTATAGCTGATATACGCCGGTTCGACCAAGCTGATAAGTCTAGTGCGACAATTATGAGCTACTACATGCATCATGACACTCCCACATTATCTGACGATACTTTAAATACTGGGCGACAGGGGATATAATTCGGTATCGCTTAGTATAAGAGGTTAACCGATGGCTCCCGATGAAATAGCAGGACTCATTTGCTCCAAGCTGGAGGAAAGAGGTTATCGCGGTACAGTGCTGCCCATCGAGTATGTCGCTCAACTCAAACATGAAATAGAAGAGCGGCTCAGTCAGAAAGAAGTGGACGCGGGATTATATGAGAAATACCTGTCTTCTTTTAAATTCGATATTACCACTAGTCTTCCGAATGCTCGTTCAATCATAATAACTGCAGCTCCACAACCTCAGCGCAAAATCATCTTCCATTTCAACGGGCAGACCTATTCGGTCATAATCCCTCCTACTTACTACGCTGACACAGATAACCAAATCAAGGACATAATCGAGAACGTTCTCAATGTTGATGGCTACCAGCTTCACCGAGCTGCCTTGCCGTTGAAATTGTTGGCTGTATACTGCGGAATGGCGAAGTACGGGAAGAACAACATCACCTACGTAGAAGGTCTGGGGAGCTTTGTGCGACTCAGAGCCTTTCTTTCAGACATGCCGACTGACAGAGGTGACTGGTTAGAACCGCGGGTAATGAAAGAATGTGATAGGTGCAAGGCATGTCTCAATGAATGTCCTACCAGAGCGATTGTCCCGGACCGCTTCTTGATTCATGCGGAGAGGTGCATTACCTTCCTTAATGAAGGGAGAGAGGACTTTCCTGAATGGATAGACCCGGCCTGGCACAATAGCCTTATAGGCTGCATGAAGTGCCAGCTTGTCTGCCCAGTAAACAAGCGTTTTATAAAATGGGTGGAAGAAGGAGAAGCTTTTGATGAAGCCGAGACCGAGTTAATCCTGAATGGAGTACCACTTGATCGCATCCCACCTGAAACAGCTCACAAACTCAATCGTTGCTATATGCTGGAAGACCTGGACGTGCTACCGAGGAACTTGCGTGCCCTCTTGAAGTGATTTTTCGCAACAGTATAAGCAACCTTGAGATCGCACGAAACGGACTCTCGTTCAGTTACGTGACAATTCGCTGTCTTGCTACCTGTGTTTTAAGGATATAATACCCGACCCGCAGTGGCATTGATTGGTATCGTGTCCCTGGGATTAACGCAGTTCTTACCTGCGCTTCTTAAGCGTAATCTTCATCCAGATATCTGTTAGCGCCATCTGGTAATTGTCTTTGAATGCCGTTTGCTCTAGTATATCCTTAATTACGGTCTGGTATTCTTCCCTGGTGAAACCATGTAGTGTAGAGACTCTGGGTCCAAGTCGGCCAACGAAGAACCCGTATTCCTTGTTCAGTTTTCTTCTATCAGCCGGGTTGTGGAAAACCTCAGGACATCCATCGTATATCCAGGCTTCCTTGCCGGTTTTTAGAACACGATAGCATTCATCAAACACCAGGCGGGGTGCCTTCCAATGGTGCGAAGCGCCCGTGCTAATCACAAGGTCTATTGAATTATCCTTGAAAGGGAGTTTGGCCGCATTGCCAAACACAAATCGAGCATTATCAACGTCTTTGGCATGGCGTCTGGCAATCTTGACCATTTGCCTGCTGAGATCGATGCCATAGACCTGCAGGCCGGGTGACCTCCTGGCAATCTCTATTGACAAATGGCCTGGTCCCGAACCTAAATCAAGGATAGTCCCCTTTCCCATCTTTGCCACTATATCATTAGCTATCTTTGTTTCAGGCTTTCGCAGAACTTTTGCCACTGTCGCATTGTAGAATATGGCACCAGGGGTTGGGATTGATTCAGGTTTCCTCAGTAAATCCTTGACGAATCTTGTTAGAGCCATGACCATTCCTCATATTCCGGGGACATAATACCTGATTTGTAGTAGGCCTGATTGGTACGGTGTCCCAGGAATTCGTTAAGAGTCATCCTCGCACCATTCTATAATATCGGTTGACCAGACGGTGCTCACGGCTTTTTCCAGCACCGTCTGGCGTGGGTCAGGTATATCAAGCAACATCCGCAAGATGCGGTCGTCAAATTGGCTCAGGAACGGGCACCGTTTACGCAATGAGAGTATTGTAGTTCTGGCTCCGCCATAGACCAGATAGTCAAGTGACCGGGCATGGGGCTCAATATGCTCCCGCACATGACCGCAAACCCGCACCAAAAACTGCTCTATCTGCTTTCCCCGGTGTCGGGCAAACCGCGCCTGCGAGGAGCCGCCCTTCTTATGGCGGGCGTGCACCAGGCCTGTTCCCGTCTTGCTATCTATGAGCTCTGTGCCCCGGCAGATGCCAATGCTGTATGATCCCAGGCGGATCAGGACCACAGCGATAAGGAAGTCCCGACTGAGAAGAGAACGCAGTGGTCCCATATCATAGCCATCGGTGATATATTCTTCGGCAATCGGGAACGGAGGCAGGACCAAGTGCATTTGCGGCGGACTCCAGAAAAACGCCGCTCCCATTACCGACCCGGCCGCAACCTCAGCCACGCCTGGCGGTATGGCAGTTGCGGCAAAGGCCTTTCCCAGCAGATTCTCCACCCTGTCTTGAGGCGTCCCCTGCGGGACGTATAACGATATCGCTTTGCCTTCGGTCGAAGCCAGCTCGTCCAGAAAGCCGAGCGCCTTTGATCTGCCGAGATGGAACCTCTTTGATATAAACATAATATCAATCACCCGGTCGGGCGAAATTCTCTGGCTACATGCTGACTATGGTAACGCCGTCGCCACCCTCGCCCTGTTCCCCGGGCTGGAAAGACGTGACCAGTGGATGAGAGGCCAGAATCTCTCTGACAATCTGACGCACGGTGCCCGTGCCGATACCGTGAATGATGCGGACCCGGCTCAAGCCGCACAAAGACGCTTGGTTAAGGTAGTCGTCCAGCGCCGGCTCGACCTCTTCGGCCCTCTTTCCCCGCAGGTCAAGCTCGAGAGAGACCCTGGACTTGCGCATCTCCCTCTTTATCAGAGCACCACCTGTCTTCACCGCGCCAGTTGCTGGTATCCTCTTCTCCACACTGTCCAGCCTGAGGGTCATTTTCACTTTCCCGGCCTGGACTTCGACGAGCCCGCGTTCTTCAGACACTGAAAGTACCGTCGCCGACACGCCAGCATCTTTCATCCAGACGGTATCACCGGCGGTGATTGGGCCTGCCTCAGCTTCTGTTTCACCTACCTCAACTGTTGGTCTGGCCTGCCATACCCCGGCATCCAACTGTTCCTGTGCCTCTGTCAGCGCCTTTTTGGCCTGCTCGATTCTTTCCCGGGATTTTTCCTTGCGCAATTCTGCTGTCGCCTCGCGAATTTTCATCTGCAGTTCGGCAGCCTCGCTACCTATCCGGTCACGCGTCTCCTTGATAATTCTTCGTTTGTCCTCTCCTAACTGCCGGAGCTTGTTTTTCAAGTCCGCGTCGTTCTGTTCTGCTTCATTCAGTTCCTTCTCCAGGCTGTGGCGAAGCGACTCGACATTCTTCTGTTCGGTCACCAGATGGGTAAGCAAAGACTCGATCTCCCGGGCGCCTTCGGAAAGCATGCGCCGGGCACTGGTGACAATCTCCTCCGGCAGTCCCAGGCGAGATGCTGTAGCCAGAGCATTGCTGCCGCCCGGGATACCCACTGTCAGGTGATAGGTGGGCGTCATCGTAACAGGGTCCACATCCAGAGCCGCATTTTCCATGCCGTCGGTAGCATGAGCCAGCGCCTTTAATTCCGTGTAGTGAGTGGTGGCTACGGTCATCGTTCCCTGTGGTAAGAAATGGAGCAGGATAGCGCGGCCGAGAGCCGAGCCTTCGCCCGGATCGGTGTTGGTGCCCAGTTCGTCTAACAGCACCAGGCTCTGTGCCGTGGCGTTGTTGATGATGTGCACGATGTTGCCTATGTGCCAGCTGAAGGTGGAAAGGGTCTGCTCGATGCTCTGCTCATCACCGATGTCGGCATATACGCCGTCATAAACAGGGATGCGGCTTTCCGCCTGAGCCGGAATGGGCAGGCCGGCCTGCGCCATCAGACTGAGAAGTCCTATCGTCTTGAGGGCGACCGTCTTACCGCCTGTATTGGGCCCGGTAATGACCAGGACGGAGAAGTCCCGGCCAATCTCGACCGACAGCGGCACTGCCTTCTTTTTCAGCAGCGGATGTCTGGCTTCGACCAGCCTGAGCACTCCACCCGGTTCATGTCCCTCTGCCCCATCTCTTCTAGCAGCGGCCACGATAATAGGCTCGGTGGCTTTGGCTTCCCTGGCGTATCTCGCCTTAGCCAGCGCCAGGTCAATCTCAGCAATCAGCTCAATGTTACGGGAAATTTCGCTTTCGAATGCCCCGACTTCAGCACTGAGCGTTCTCAGTATTCTTTCTATTTCGTCCCTCTCTTCGGCAACCAGCTCGCGCAGTTCATTCTGTGTGTCCGTAGTTGTCCATGGTTCGATAAATACAGTGGCTTCGGTATTGGAGACGTCGTGGACAATGCCCTTCATCTGCCTGCGATATTCCACCTTGATGGGAATTACATACCGGCCTTCCCGCTCGGTAACAATCGGTTCCTGGATTATCTTCCGTACTCTGGGTGAGGTGATTATGGCTTGCAGGTGAGTGAGCAGCTCCTGGCGTACTTCCCGCATTCTATGCCTCACCGACGCCAGTTTAGGTGAGGCGGTATCCAGCAGGTCGCCGGTCGGACTAAAGCAGCCGTCGATATCCTTTTGAAGCTGGCCCAGTGCCACAATGTCCTTAGCCAGACCGCTGAGTAACGGGAGTTCACCCGGCAGGTTCATCAGGTGGCTTTTTAACCGGTGGGCAGCACCCAGCGTCTTTTGAATTTCCAGCAGAGATTTAGGGTCCAGGATTTTGCCAAGTGCCGCCATCTTCACCATTTCCCGGATATCAACAACGTCGCCGATATTGGTATCGGGACTGAGTGACAGCAAACGGCGCGCCTCAGCCGACTGCCTGAGCCGCAGGCGGACCTCTTCTTCGTTCGAGAGAGGGGTGAGGTCGAGGGCCAACTCCCGGCTGGCGGAAAACGAGGTAAAACTCGCCAGTATTTCCCGTATCTTGTGGAATTCCAGCAGTTCTAAATCCCTATCGCCCAAGGTAACCTTCCCGAGTCGCCTATACTCTAGTCGCCATATCAATCAGCGCATAGTATAAAGCAATCAACCGAGTTTTCAAAAAATCGGCTTCCCCAGCCATGGAGTGAGCCTGAACGGTATGATGTCCCTGGAATTCTCGCCCCTACCGGCGTGTCATTGCGAGCCCCGATTTGTCGGGGCGTGGCAATCTCATGCCCCATCACGAGATTGCTTCGGCTGACTAAAGTCAGCCTCGCAAAGACAGAGGGGGAAGGGATTGCGGAGCTTGTTCCGAGGTGTAAGCGAGGAATCCCGCTCCTCGCAATGACAAAAAAGAAGTGTCACTAATCATATGAACGAGGACATTCTATTGACAGGAAATAAGAAAGTAGCTCATAATCCTATTCCAAACTCATCAAGTCTGGGGGGAGACAATGAATCTCAAGAATCTCAAGCAGATGCTAGAAAGAACTGCCAGCGAGGTGCCACAGAATACGGCTATCGTCCTTGGCTCTCGCAGAGTTAGCTATCGCGAATTTGATGAGACTTCTAACAAGATAGCCAACGCCCTTATAAGTCTAGGAATAAAAAAGGGCGACCACGTAGCCATTCTAATGTCTCGTACCCCTGAGTGGGTCATCAATTGTTTTGGAGTGCTTAAAGCTGGAGCTGTGGGCGTGCTCCTCGATGCCGGAGCTAAGGCGCCCGAACTTGAGCCTCAACTCCGTGAATCTGATTCCAAAATCCTGATTACCGAAGAAAGATTCTCCCCTACGCTGTCTTCAGTTTTGCTCAATATCCCCTTGCTGAAACAGGTTCTTGAAATCGGTACAGACCCTTACAATGGGATGGTGGCCAGTAGCTCCTCTGTATCACCATCTGTCAATATAGAGGGCGAGGATGAAGCTATCCTTTTTTACACCCTGGGCGTGCTAGGGAAGAACAAGGGCATAGTGCATACTCACGCGTCGTTCATTTCAATTTTGCTCGAAGTGGTGCCCAGACTGGAACTGGAGAGAGACGATGTTGTTTTAGGATTGCTCCCTTTTAACTACCTTATGGGATTTGGGTTGGTAGTTCTCATTCCCGTTATGAAGGGAGCCACCATAGCAATCCTCCCTCATTTCAGTTCCAAGAGTGTCCTGGAGACCGTAGCGCGGGAAAAAGCAACCATGCTTATGGGCGTCCCGGCTAGCTTTAATGCCTTAGCCATGATAGACGAAGAGACGATTAAGAGCTATGACCTTAGTTCGTTAAGGGCGGTGCTTTCTTCCGGGGCAAAATCCTCAGCCCTTTTCATGGAGATGCTTGAGAAGAAGTTCCGCTTAACTGCATGCGAAATATATGGGCTCACGGAGTTGATAATCGTCACTCTGGGTGCTATTCGTGACCGCAAATTGGGTACGGCAGGGAAGCCCCTGGCTGAGCTTAGAGTGCTGGATAAAAACGGCAAGGAGGTACCCCGGGGCAGCATAGGGGAAGCTGTTGCCCGAGCCCCCTGGATGATGAAAGAATACTACAAGTCGCCTGAACTCACGGCCCGGGTCCTCAAAGACGGTTGGTTTCATACTGGCGATCTAGTCAGGTTGGATGAGGACGGCTACCTGGAGTTCATAGAAAAGACATCATCTATTATAGTGCCCTCGGGGGGAGTTAAGATTCTCCCCGCGGCAGTTGAAGAAGTTCTCCTGAGGCACCCCGCGGTAGCCGAAACAGCCTGTGTCGGTGTCCTTGATGATTACAAAGGGCAAATACCCACAGCTTTCATAGTGCTTAAGGAAGGACAAAGTGCTACGGTGGACGAAATACGCGATTTTTGCCGCCAGAGCTTATCTGATTATAAAGTGCCCAAGCAAATCAAGTTTGTTGACAGCCTGCCCAGGACCGGGTCGGGCCAAATAGACCGGAAACAACTCAGCGTGACAAAGGAAAGCTGACACAGAGGACTAAAACAGCCGACCCGGATATTTTGCAGTGTCCAGCACGGTATTAACCCCAGCCCTCTGCCACGAGCGCGTCGTGGAGTTCATCAGGATGGTGGCGGCAGCGATATTCCAGTCGGCTGGATTCAGCGTGAGCCTTATCATAGGGCCAGCTTTTAGCCATGCGGTTTCGCTCGTGGAGTTCATGCAATAGTATGTATCCGCGCTCCGACTCTTCGATAGCATCATCAATCCATAATTCATTCTCAGGTACGAATTCATAAATGTAGTCGTGCCCGCCTTCTGTGAAGTCAATATCGAACACACTGCGCACAAGCCTACCATTTACAATCCAGACACTGAGGCCGTTCTTCAGTTTTTGCCATAGCCGCTCGTGAACGTCCTTCCCCTCCGGCAGTGTTTCCCCGTGATGGGTCAAGCGACTAACATCTCCAGCGCGGCGGCGCTCCTTTCTTTCCCGCCTGTCAGCTGCGGGCAATGCCTTCTCATAAGGCACGCCTTTCGCCATGAGCCGGTGCTCGACTAGCAGGTGGTCAATGAAAAATTGCCGTTCATCATGCTTGGCTTCACGGTCAATCCAGAGTTCGTTTGTGGGGATGTAAGGATACCGATAGTGCTGGCCAAAGTTGGTAAATTCTTCATCTTTATGGCTGCGGATATAGCTACCATCGACGATCCAAACCTGTAAATCACCCAGCTCTTCTATTTTTTCAAGGTAAGGCCGTTTTGCCATAAAGAGCCCCCGAACTACTGTCGTTAATGGAAATGGTAGCACCCGATGGCGCGTGAATCAACTCCGTTTTACTTTTAACCGACTCTTAGTGCTCTTACAAATAGAGGCGGTGGTATCCCGGTGACATGATGCCTGATCTGTAGCAGGCCTGATTGGCGTGGCGTCTTGGGAATTCGCCAGGTAAATCTAGTCCAGACTGAAGAGAGGATACCGATCCGTTGTCAACAAAAAGGCATATGCCGCTACCCTCAGCGACCATCGGGATACACCAACTACGAAGTCGAATAAACCTCTCGGATAGCGACCGGTAAACAAGATGGCAAACCAGGCTATCACCACGCAAACGATGGCTGCAATCGCCAGGCAGACCAGGACGATGTAGTGTGGGATAGCTAGAAACCACTTCACCAGCGGTAACCAGCGATTAAGGTCTTTCGGGACGTCTGGATAGGGGATCCCAATGTGGACCGCCTGCTCTTCGTCAGTTGACGGGTATACATCTGTAAGCAGACCAAGATAAGTGCCAACACGTGTGCCGAACTTAACCAACGCTATATTCCAATCAAACCACCACCTGGGGTACTTTTGCCGGAAAAGAATCATGAGCAAGGTTGCTAGAAACAAGATACCTCCCGCAGCAAATTGCCAGTCCCAGCCATGCATTCTGCCCCAATCAAAGTTCGCACCACTTACCAGGACCAGGATAATAGCGATGGGAATTACTATGAAGATCCTGAAGAACGTGGTTAACCGATTAAGAGGTCTGTCCGGGTAGTCGATTGCCAAAGTTGCGGGATACGCGGGCGGGGTCGGCGACGCTTCTGTTGTCATTGTTATTGATACCTCCCTTTATGTTTTGTCCTATAATCTGTTCACTTTCCAATTTAAGCATGCCCTACAATTTGGTGCAAGAGGTATTACGGGACATAATACCTGATTTGTAGTAGGCCCGATTGGTATGGTGTCCCTGGAATTGCTCACTATAGACAAGAAAATGCTACACTATAAATCGAATATGGACAATAAGGAGGCACTGATATGCCAGAGTTAGGTTTAGGTTTAGGAGTCCCTTTCTGGGTAATTGTCTTGATATGGTTAGCTAAGGTTGTGTTGCTGGTCTTCGTCTCTGCTCTTCTGGCGTGGCTTGGAGTCATGGCAATGGATGCTCTTATCCGTCAGGTCTCTTATCGCGAGCGCATAAGCGAGAGCCCCGTAGCTATCGGGTTGTTCATAGCCGGCTTCTTCATCCTGATTGGTCTTGTCATCCACGGCGCTATTACTGCTTTGACTGCGGTCACAGCTCCAATAGTGTGGTACATCTTCGATTTCAGGACGTGGGGGATACTGGCTGTGAGCTTTGTGATAAGCTTGCTTCTTGGAGTGGCCCTATTCTATATCGTGGACAAGTTAACGCCCGATATCTCGTTTGGCCGTATTAACGAAAGCCCTGTGGCTGCCGGGCTACATGTCTTTGGTTATCTGGTCTTCTTCGGCTTAATACTCCATGCGGCACTGACCGGACCGTTATGAAGAGAGCCTGGGTTTTACTGGGTTTAATAGTTGTCTTATTAGCTGCGGTGGCGACTGTTGGTTACGCCTGGGCATTTCCGTCCACGGGTTTCCACGAGATAGACAGCAATATCTTTGACGACTGGAAGATATGCAGGACCAGCGCCTCTGGTGAAGATGGTTATTATCAAATAACTGAGACAGGATTTCGTCCGGTTATAGCCTTCGAAAGCCTGGGGGAAGAGGCTGACGTAGCCTATAGCCTGGGCCAGCAGATTGCCAATCAATATCCAGACACATTACAGAGGGCCGAGGCGGTATTTTCTTTTGTCCGTGATAGGGTGCAATATACCTCTGATATAGACAGATTTGGAAGTGAAGAGTTTGCCCAGAATGCCGACGAGCTGGCGACAACTATTGCGGAGGATGGAAGTGGGGAGGGTGATTGTGAAGATATGGCGGTATTACTGGCAGTTATGTATAAAGCTGCCGGATTTCGCTCGGCTATAATGCTTCTCTCGGAGCACACTGCGGTATTGGT
>Ga0315274_10006847_pt1 | contig 16567 bp, 15 predicted proteins | sample YL17G02_20_MG_FD_203700 | JGI IMG/M metagenome (GOLD analysis project Ga0315274, IMG submission 203700) | Sediment microbial communities from Yellowstone Lake, YNP, Wyoming, USA - YL17G02_20 | ecosystem: Environmental > Aquatic > Freshwater > Lake > Sediment | place: USA: Wyoming | collected...
TTTACCAAACCGAGGTTCGTCCTAGGATTATTTAGGGGGAATATTATGAATAGTATTGTCTGCGTAAAAGAGATCATGGACCCTGAACTGCCACCGGAAAGTTTTGAGATTGATCCAACCAGGAACATCGTCCTAAGTCCAGATAGTATAACCCATGTCCTAAGTCCTTTTGATGAAAACGCTGTGGAGGCGGCATTACGGATTAAAGATAGCTGCGGTGGCAAAATTACAATATTAAGCCTGGGCAATAACCTTCGCCGGGAAGTAGTAAAAAAACCATTATCCATGGGGGCCGATGAGGTCATTCTTCTTGAAGACGAGGCATTTGTTGATGGAGATAGCTGGTCAACGGCTCTCGCTCTTTCACAGGCAATCAATAAAATAGGAGATTATGATCTTATCTTATGCGGTAGGCAAGCTGGCGATTGGGATGCAGGTCAAGTGGGTTTAGGAATAGCTGAAATTTTGGGACTCCCGAGTATAACAGTAGCCCGGAAAATAGAAGTAATCGATAGAAAGGCGAGAGTAGAGCGAGTAACTCCAGATGGTTATGAAATGATCGAAATATCTCTCCCCGCGCTGATTACTGTAAGCAATGAAATTGGTCAACCTCGTTATGGAACCATTGAAAAACTTTTAGAAGCATTTCCAAAACGACCTGTTATATGGGAACCAGAAGATATAGGGATTGACCCCTCAAAAATCGGAGGGAGAGGTAAAAAACTCAAGTTATTGAAACTGTTCAAACCTGTTCGTGAAGGTAAATGTGAAATGATAGAAGGAGAAACCCTCGAAGAAGCAGCGATTAATCTTGCGCAGAAACTCAGGGAGGCGAAGGTACTTTTTTGATGTTTTTTCCTTAAGGGAGATTGTTTATGAACAACAGAATGTTGTTTGATGAATTCTTAGGTAAGATTATAAAAACATATATTTCAAAAAGGCCAAAATCTGAGCGTTTGCATAAAGAGGCTCGACATTTTACGCCGGGGGGAGATACAAGGAAAGTGACATTCTACCGACCCTTCCCTGCTTTTATGGAGCGTGGAGAAGGATGTCGACTTTATGATGTTGATGGCTACGTTTATATGGATTTTTTGAATAATTCCCTTTCTCTGATTCATGGACATGCTCATCCTAAAGTCGTGGAGGCAGTAATCGAACAAGCCAAACGAGGATCTGTTTATGGTGCTCCTGCAGAGAGCTTGATTAAACTAGCCCAAATAATCTGTGATCGGCTACCCTCAGCGGAAAAGGTAACGTTTTGTAGTTCAGGCACTGAGGCAACTATATGGGCCATTCGCTATGCAAGAGCATATAGGAAGAAATACAAAGTTGTAAAATTTGAAGGAGGCTTCCATGGGAATCACGATTTAGTAAGAGTAAGTATTAAGCCAACGTTAGAGAAGGCAGGTCCTATTGAAAAGCCTAATAGTGTCCCGGAGGATTTTAGCGTTCCTCCAAGTGTGATAAACGATTGCGTCATTGCACCGTTCAATAAAGGGGCGATAGCAGAGCGGATTATTTCGCAACATAAAGAAGATTTAGCTGCAGTCATCGTAGAACCAATACAAGGGGCTTGTGGGATGATACCTGCAGATCCTGTCTTCCTTAAGGGGGTCAGGGAAGTGACTTCCAAATATAAGATCCCATTGATCTTTGACGAAGTAATGTCGTTCAGAATGTCAAGGGGAGGCTGTCAAGAGATTTACAGTGTGGTTCCTGATATCACAGCGTTAGGAAAGATAATAGGAGGTGGATATCCCGTAGGCGCGATAGCAGGACGTGAAGAAATCTTGGACCTTTTTTCTCCATTGAATGACACTGCTTTATCACATTCAGGAACCTTTTATGGAAATCCGATAACTATGGCAGCAGGGGTAGCAACCATGGAGGAGTTGACAGTTTCTAAGATCGATCGAATCAACAAGTTGGGCGAAAAACTAAGAATTCACTTCAATAATGTATTTGAGGAAGTTGGAATTATCGCTCAAGTAACTGGAATGGGATCCGTAGCTCAAATTCATTTTATAAAGGAGGAAATTAAGGACTGGCGGAGCGTCTCAACTGAGAGAGTAGATATCATAACGATGCTCCACCTATTGCTTATGGATAGGGGAATTTTTCCTTCAAAAATGTGCATGTTTAATATTTCAACTCCGATGAGCGAAAAGGAAATAAATGATGCGAGGACTGCCTTAAAAGATTGTTTAATTGAACTGAGACCTTATATTGAAAAAGCCGCACCCGAGTTAATCTATAGATAGATTGTAAACAGCTTAAGTGTCGTAATCATGGTTAAAAGAGGACAAACCATCCCTAGAAGAAGAAAAGGAATTCCGAGCAATGGAAGGTTAAGGTTTTTCGGACAACTTCTGTACGTGAACAAAGAAATAAACGGAAAAAGAAAAGATTAAGGAAAGAGGTCTTCAAGGGAAGTGGAGATGGATAAGAAATACGATATTATACCCACTTTTTGTTGGATCGCTCTGAGTATATTTGTTATGGTTGAATCTTATAGATTGGAGTTGGGGAATTTTAGAAATTCCGGGCCGGGTCTGATGCCTTTCTTAATAGGAATTGGTATATTTTTATTCTCAACGATATCCTTTATTAGAATATTTGCTTCCAAAATAAGAGCAAAAAATAGTAAGAAAAATGAGATAGCCTCCCCAGATCAGGTAAACTTTGGGAAAGTGGGTCTTGTAGTGGGATTATTAATTATCTATGCTTTATTTATGGAGAAGATAGGGTTTCTGGTTTCTACTTTTTTAGTCATTGTCTTCTTATTTAGAATAGCGGGTGTCCAAAAATGGAGGTTTATCATTGCTGGTTCTGTCTTGACTATTATCGCAACCTATGTTCTTTTTACTTTTCTCGGAATTAGACTTCCCAAGGGGATATTTAGGGTTTAGGTAAATGGATTGGCTTCCTAGTATCATATCAGGATTTCAAATCGCTTTCCAACCTGGCAATTTTTTATATTGCTTTATAGGCGTATTTATTGGGACGTTAATTGGGGTTTTACCGGGAATTGGACCAGGAGGGACAATTGCCATTCTTCTTCCTATTACCTTTGGAATCTCTCCTGTTTCTGCTATCATCATGCTTTCAGGAATTTATTATGGCGCGATGTATGGAGGTTCCACGACCGCTATTTTGGTTAATATCCCAGGGGAATCTTCATCGGTTGTGACCTGTTTAGATGGTTATCAGATGGCCAAAAAGGGGAGGGCTGGACCTGCTCTCGGAATATCAGCCTTTGGTTCTTTTATAGGGGCGACGTTTTGTGTAATTATTTTGATGTTTTTAGTTTATCCTCTTGCGCAAGCTGCTTTAAGATTTGGTCCTCCAGAATATTTTTCACTAATGTGTTTAGGGTTGACTCTTGTAACCTATTTAGCAACAGGGTCATTTATCAAGGCTGTGCTCATGGCATTGTTTGGACTCCTCTTGAGTACAGTGGGCATAGATATTATCTCGGGAATACCACGATTTTACTATGGCTCTGCAACACTTTTAGATGGGATAGGAATAGTGCCTCTATCTATGGGGTTTTTTGGCATAAATGAAGTACTTACAAATATCGAAGCACCAGTGGAAAGATTAATTTTTAAGACAAAAATAGGGAGCTTATTACCCAACCTTGAGGACTGGAAAAGATCGACCTGGCCTATCATTCGGGGTACTCTATTAGGATTCCCTTTGGGGGTTCTACCTGGAGGTGGAGGTACGATCGCATCTTTTGTCTCCTATAGTCTTGAAAAAAGAGTCTCCAAACATCCAGAAGAATTTGGAAAGGGGGCTATCGAAGGGGTAGCCGGGCCCGAAACAGCTAATAATGCCGGGGCAGTAGGAGCGTACGTTCCTCTCTTTGCTTTGGGAATCCCCCCAAACGTTGTGTTGGCAATATTAGTAGGAGCTTTTATGATGCATGGTTTGACTCCAGGTCCGAGGATTATTATCGATCATCCTGAGATCTTTTGGGGAACAGTAGCCAGCATGTATCTAGGGAATATTATGCTCTTAGCATTAAACCTTCCTTTGATTGGTATATGGGTAAAAATCCTTAAGGTTCCTTATCGGGTATTGATGCCTTTAATTATATTATGTTGCATTGTTGGTGTTTACAGCGTCAATTACAATATTTGGGATATAGTCATCATGGTTATCTGTGGGTTCATTGGATATATTTTGACAAAATTCGGATACGAGGGAGCACCCCTTATGTTGGCATACGTTCTCGGACCGATGATGGAACAAGCGTTTCGTCAATCCCTTATAATTTCAAAGGGGAGTTTCTCCATTTTTTTGGTGCGGCCTATTTCTGTTGCTTGTTTAATTTTAGGAGCCTTTCTAATCATTTCTTCGGGTCTTTCATACTATCGAAAAGCTAAATCGATTGTTCAAGAAGGTTGACTAGGAATTTCTTATAGATTTGAAAGGGAGGTATCTATTAATGAAAGTCCACGAAGGACAACCATGGATTTTACCTCGAATATCGGATAAGGAGATTCAAAGGAGGCACCAAAGGATACGGGAAGAGATGGCAAAACGTAATATCAGCTGTCTGGTGGTCACTGGCAGTCAGGTTAACTATGGCGCAGGTTCTGACAACGTCCGTTACTTATCTAATTATGGCATATATTATGGGGAAGGATACATCGTCTTTCCCATATCGGGAGAGCCAACGATGTTCTGTAGGAGTGTGAATCAAGAGTTTAATGCCCGAGTTGCTTCTGTCATCCCGACACGGGTGAGCGGGTATCCAATTTTCGCAAAAGATATCGCCAGTTACATAAAAGATATGAAACTTGAACGGGAGAACATTGGCATTGTGGGCGTTGAGATAATGCCAACGAACGTTTTCCTCGATCTGAAGCAGATGTTGCCAAAAGCAACTTTTCTTTTTGTTTCAGAAATATTATTGGAAATGCGATTTATCAAGAGTGCTGAAGAATTGGCTTTCGTGGAAAAAGCAGGCGAAATAGCGGATTATGCGTTGGATGCAATTTTAGAGGCTGCAAAACCCGGACGAAAAGAATATGAGGTATATGCTGCAATTGAAAAGGCCCTTTCTTCTCACGGTGCTTCTTCCCCTTCATTTATTTTAGTTTGTAGTGGTCCATCACCTGCATTTCCTCCATCTCCGAGTTCTCATCGAACCCTGGAATTGGGTGATACTATTTTGCAGGAAATTTCTCCATGTTATGGAGGGTATTGGATTCAGTGGGGAAGGCCAGTCGCTATTGGAGAGCCAGATAATGAGTTATATAAGTTATTTGAAGTGGCGATGGAAGTGTATCAGATTATTTCAAAGACTATAAAACCTGGAGTGACATTTGAACAGGTAACGAATGCCGCACATAATTTGATTTTAAGCAAGGGATATACATGGCTTGCTTCCGCCACGCAATGGGTCGGTTTAGATTTAACAGAGGGTACATCCATGGCAAAAGGGACACCGAATAATCTTGAAATGGTTTCGAGACCAATGGATAGACGCCCATTGGAAGCTGGAATGGTGATAGTAAATCAGCCGAATGTAGTTACCAGGGACCTGAAAAAGGGAATGCTTATTATCGATACTGTTATCGTCACCCAGGACGGGTGTAAGGCTGTTAGCAAGGCCCCACTTAGATACGTCCAGGTTTGACAAGACTCAGATAATGATTTCCTTTATTTGGGAAAGGTAGAGACTAAAGAAGTCAAACATTCACTCTAACCAATAATGTATAAGGAGGAGGCTATGAAAAGAAAAAAATTGATTACATTTTGTTTAGTGGCTAGTTTGTTAATGTTTTTCTTGTTAGAGCTGTCTATTAATGAGGTTTGGTGCGCAGAGGAGAAATATCCATCCAGAACCATCGAGATGATATGTGGTTTTGCTCCAGGGGGGCAAGATGACCTTACTACTCGAGTCCTGGCCAAGGCATTTGAGAGATATTTCAAAGTACCGGCAGTTGTTACAAATAAGGCAGGAGGCGCTCAGCTCATTGCGGCAACAGCTCTGGCAAATGCGGTACCCGACGGTTATACATTGGCCCATTTGGGGGATGTAAGTCTGGTTACACATATTTTGCTCAAGAGGGCAACTTTTACAATTGAGGATTTCACCGTGATTGGGGAGATGGATCAAGAACCTCCCACGCTTGTAGTAAGTGCAGAGTCCCCATGGAAGAGGATCGATGAGTTCATAGATTATGCGCGAAAGAACCCAGATTTGGGTTTTGGCCATCCAGGCGTTGGATCATCTCCTCACTTAAGGGGAGAGTACTTCAACAAGCTTGCCAAAACTAATATGAAAGGGGTTCCCTTTAAGGGGGACTCAGAATGCATTGTGGCAGTTTTGGGAAAGCATATACCCATGGCGGTTCTCAGTTTCGCAAGCGCAAAAGCTCAGGAAAAGGCAGGGAAAATGCGAATATTATTCGCTTTCGATTATGCGGGAGAAGATCGCTTTGACCCCACCATTCCAAACATTCCTTCCTTTTTTGGCAAAGACGTTTTCAATATCGGTCCTGTAAGCGACTATCTTGTGGCACCAGGAAAACTTCCTGAAAATATAGTTAACATTCTTACCCAAGCAATGGTGCAAATCCCTAAAGAAGACAAAGAATATATTGATGCACTCAAACCACTATACATAGGGACCACCTTCATCGATGGCAAGACATGGATGAGTAAAATAAGGCCACAAAAGACTTTACAAATTCAAAGACTTCTTCAAGAAGTAGGCGTGCTCAAATAGAAAGTCTTCTTTAGTCTCTACCTTGATTTTTAGGAGAATCTAAAAATGATCATGATTACTGGAGGTTTCGGCTTCATCGGAGCAAATCTGGCTAAATATTTTTTGGACCAGGGAGAAAGAGTTTTACTTACCGGGCATCGAAACTTACAGGTTCCTTCTTTTCTTCAAAATAAAAATGGCAAGCGCTTCAGGATTCAACCATGTGATGTGCTCGATTTGGACAGTCTGATTCGGGCAATTCAGGAACATAAGGTTAAGACCATAGTTCATGGGGCGACAATATATCTTCCCACCGAGAATTATCATCGGGTATTTCAAGTAAATGTAGGGGGTACCATGAACGTCATGGAAGCCGCCATGTCCATGGGTGTGCAGCGTGTCACCATCATAAGCTCTCGAGCTGTGTATATCGGGAGTATTTTTACGGATCCGGTCCCGGAGATAGAGGAAATCTCAATCCACGCCAGCAATTATATCCAGGTAACAAAAAAAGCAAATGAGATTCTTCTTCTCTATTATCGGCGTAATTTAGGGATGGATGTAAGGCTTCTCCGTGTAGCACGGGTATACGGGCCTCTCTCCGGTTCTGCCATAAATCCAGTACGGCAGATGGTGGAGTCTGTTGTTAACAATATTCCAGTTGAAATTCATCACTCTCCAGAAGAGAGAAACGATTTTGTTTACGTTAAGGACTGTGCACGAGGGATTGGAATGATCCATCTTGCACCACATCCGCAACATTATATATACAATGTAGGGGCAGGCCAGATTCCCCTCCTTTCCGATTTTGCCTCCGTCATTAAAAAGATTATTCCCGAGGCACAGATAAATTTTGCTCATTCTCCTGGACATTCTGATGATCTGAGATTGGAAGCCCCTATTGATATAAAAAGAATCTCTAAAGAATTTGATTATGTACCTGAATATGATATTGAGAAAGGAATGATAGATTACATCCGATGGCTCAGGGACGGAATCTACTAAATAATTCTTATCAACCATTGTCGGATATCTTATGAAAGTTGATATAACAAAGCCCGATGAAATCATATCGGGAGATAATGGTGAAAGCCACAGATAAATACTATACAAATATAGCCTCAGTAATTATCACAGTAAGGAATATGGATTGCTTATCTTTATCGCCGGGCCAAGTCAGATTTATAGTCCCCTTACAGGATTAGTTCATCTCGCTAAAAATCGAAATTTTCCATTCGTAACGTTGTTGGTAAATATGTGACTTGTGGTGAAGTGGCAGAATTAGTGAAGAGAATAATACCTGGTGCAGAAATAATTGGGGGACAAATGTAAAAAAGAAGTAAAAGATTACATTATGGCAAATATTAAAAGGGGGTTAATTATGTCTAAGATATTGAAAACAAGAAAATCTAAAGAACTTTTCGAAAAGGCGACCAAATCAATCCTTGGAGGAGTTGCGAGTAGCCTACATAAATCGCCATATGATGAGTATCCCATTTATATTGATGGTGGGAAAGGTTCAAAGATTTATGATGTTGATGGAAATGAGTATATTGATTATACAGGGGCCTTTGGACCAATGATATTAGGTTATTGTCACCCTGCTGTCGGGGCGGCAGTTATGGAACAAATCGCTAAAGGATCGCATTTCTCCGCTCCCTATGAATTGCTAAATGATGTTTCAGAAAAAATAACTAAAATCATTCCTTGTGCTGATTTGGTTACTTACCCTACTACAGGGACAGAAGCAAACATGGTTGCTTTTAGATTTGCCAGGGCATATACAGGCGTAGATAAAATAATTAAATTTGAAGGTCATTATCACGGTCGGTCTGATGAGCAGATGATAAGCTTTGGTCAGGATTCTCTTAAAATGATAGGGCCAAGAAATAGACCATGGAAAACGATGACAAGTGCCGGTCAGCGCGAAAAAGCATCTGAAGACATAATTGTGATTCCATGGAATGATTTAGAAATATTAAAAAAGACCATAAAAAGACAAAAGCATGAGATAGCGGCAGTCATTACAGAACCCATCATGTTAAATTGTGAGGCGGTTTTTCCTAAAGAGGGTTTTTTAAAGGGATTAAGGGAGATAACGGAGGAAAACGAGATTCTTTTAATCTTCGATGAGCTCATTACTGGATTCAGGCTTTCTCTCGGTGGGGCGCAGGAGTATTACCAGGTAACTCCCGATATTTGTTCTTTTGGCAAAGCAGTGGCGGGAGGTTTTCAACTTGCTGGAGTTGCAGGCAAAAGAGAAATAATGGAGTCGGGCGTGCATTTTGGGGGTACTTTTAATGGTAATCCTATCGCCATTGCTGCATGCAAAGCGACAATAAGGGAATTGGAAAAACCTGGGTTTTACGAAAATTTGGCTAAGTTAGCAAACAAATTGACAGAGGGAATTAATGAAATAGTTAAAAAGAAAGCTATTCTTTTACACTGCGATGGTATTGAGTCTATTTTGCAACTGTCGTTTGGTATCAAAGAAAGGATGACTGATTTTAGGGATAATTTTAAGGTTAATAAAATTGACTATCAAAAATTTAGAAAAGGTTGCCTTGAAAAAGGTGTTATGTTACATCCCAGCAGAGGGCGACAATACTTGTCAGCTGCTCACACAGGTGAAGACATTGATGAAACATTGTTAATTATTGAAGAGGTATTTAGCGAAATGTTTAGAAATTAGAAAAAGGTGACCACCGGTTCAAAGTTTTTGGGATGTGGAAATATTGGAGAAGGTATGGGGATGATGATTGATTTCCATACTCAGTATTTGCATTATTTGCATTTTTTTCCAAATTCGAGGCAATTGAAGAATTTAGTCGAGAGGCAATGGATTGGCGTTTCCAGGGCGGATAGGATTTGAGAGGGGATAGATTAGCCCTGGGTTGTATAAAACTGTTCAAACCTGTCCGTGAGGGTAAATGTGAAATTATAGCGGGAGAAACTCTCGAAGAGGCTGCGTTCAATCTTGCGCAGAAACTCAGGGAAGCGAGGGTACTTTAAGAGAAATGTATGTTCATTTCAATAGCAGGAAAGGCAAATCCTATGGACCGTTATAAAAATATTATGGTTTATGCTGAGATTACAGATGGATCTCTAAGTTCAATTACAAAGGAATTACTAGGCTGTGGTAAAATATTAGCGAATGACTTAGGCGAGGAATTATGTGCTGTTCTCATAGGTAACAACCTGGGTCATTTAGCAAAAGAGGCAATCGCCTTTGGAGCGAATAAGGTCTATTTAGTGGATCATCCGTTACTTCAAGATTACCAAACGGATTCGTATCTATTGTCCATGGTGAAGGTAGTCGAACAAGAAATGCCAAGAATTCTTATCTTAGGACAAACCTCGATTGGTCTAGATCTATCCCCGCGCCTTGCCTTCAGACTTAACACAGCAGTCGTTTTGGATTGTGTGGAATTATCAATTGATCCTGACTCAAAGCAGTTATTGCAAACTAAACCAGTTTATGGTGGAAAAGGGATGGCCGTTTTCAGTTCTGAATCTTATCCACAAATGGCAACTGTTAGATCCAAATCAATGAAGCCATTGGAAAGAGAGGAATCGAGACAAGGAAAAATCTTTAATGTGAATGTTAATTTAGATCAAACAAATATCAGAACGAGGAGTCTGGGAAGGGTTACTGAGAAAGCAGAGGGAATAAAGTTAGAGGATGCTGAGATAATAATTTCTGGAGGCAGGGGTATTGGAAGTGCCGATGGTTTCAAACAACTGGAAGAACTCTCTAAAGCCCTAAAAGGGTCAGCCGTAGGCGGTACGAGGCCAGCTTGTGACGCCGGTTGGATATCAACGACAGCTCAAATAGGCCTTACAGGCAAGATTGTAACCCCTAAATTATATATTACTGTAGCCCTTTCTGGTTCCAGCCAGCATATGGCGGGATGTTCTGGCTCCGGTACTATTGTTGCTATCAATAATGATCCACGGGCCAATATATTTAAGGAAGCTCAATTTGGTGTAGTCGGCGATTGGAAAATGATATTCCCGGCCTTCGTAAAAAAAGTGAAGGAACTTTTAAAAGAATAGTTATTTGACAAAATTAAGGTTATGACCCTATAATATATTGATAATTATGCTCTGTAACAAAGCAATTCTTCTAATGTCCAGATATGATCGGTGATTCCTACAGCCATGGCCGGAGTTCGAGGCGCCCAATGACGATTCTCATCAGGTGGTACCATCAACCGTAGGGCACCGTGCGGTTTCACGAAATTATCATGAGCATCAATGAAACCGAGGGCATGTTGAAGCTTCCGACGGTTCTTTGAAAATCCTAAAGTTTTGCGGGTCAGACGCCTCAGTTCCTGACGAAGCGTCAGACTGTCTCGTTCGATGTAGGCGGTGTTAATCTGTCCTTCGGTTCCATCTTCTCGCTTCAGGGAAGCTGCTTGGGCTTCGACGGTGCGGCGTTTACCGAAGACGATGCTTCTCATCACCTTGACCACTCGTCCTCCCTGACGCTCCTTGTGGACCTGGGCATACCTCAGATCAGGAGAAGCAATGCGTCGAGACTTGCAAGGGGGTCCTGGCAATCCCGTAGGTTGAGGCTCTTCCCATTGGCCAAAGAGCTCTAAAAGAATATCGGCATAATGCCTTAGGGAATCGGAAGTAAACAGTGGAAGCGACCCGTCCAGGCATCTTTGAATCTTTCGGAGGAGTCGACGAGCACTATAGAGGTTACAATTCCCGACCAGAGAAGCCAAACGAAGACGAAACTCCGGGGCAAAGGCTCGCCAGATCCAGGTGCTCCCCAGACTTCAGCCCCGGCCCTTTTTGGGGAGAAAAGGAGCCCTGGGATCATCGGCCCATTGGGATTTTGGTGTTTTTTTAACGAAGGTCCAAAGCTCATCCACTTGAACCTGGGAAAGCTTGAGATCCCGAAGGAGCATGTCACTGACCTGCTCACCATGCAAAGCCGCAGCAGCCAACCACCTCCGAATGGTATCGAGCTTGATTTCCAGGACTCGGGAGGTACCTCGAAGGCCCAGACCTTCGGCCAACAGCTTCAGGCCCATAAGAACTTTTTTCTTGGGGCTTCGAAGGTCAAAGAATACGGTCCCAGTCCGGCTGGAAAAGGCTTTGCCACAGGTCCGGCATAGAAAGAGCCGTGCTTTGCCTGTGCTTCGGGTTCGGTAGGTTCCATTGGAGACCACATTGCCCAGACCCTTTTTGCCATGGTGTTTACACTTGGGATTGGGACAAACAATATCCAAGTATTGTGGTTTCGGACCACGTTTTCTCTTTGTTCTCCTGGCCATCCCCTCCTTCTTTCCGGTCAGAGGATAGCATAAAAAAAACATATTATCAATATATTATAGGGTCATAACCAAAAACCTGTATTGAAAACGCAAGGAGAAAGAAAAATGGCTGGAGGAATTATTAAAGGAGGGAGTTTTCTAATAGACACCATTAACCCAGAGGATATTTTCATTCCAGAGGAATTAAATGTAAACCAGAAATTAATAGCTAAAATTCTTGAGGATTTTTTGCGGGGAGAAGTGGAGCCTCGGATAAAAGAGTTGGAGGCTAAAACAGAAGGCTTGATATTAGAGCTTCTTAAAAAGGGAGCATCCATGGGGTGGCAAGGCGTAGATGTTCCGAAGGAATTCGGAGGCTATGGATTAGACAAAATCACCTCTTTGATTGTTACCGAACAAGCTTCTATAGGGGGTCCTTTTGCTTTAGCCAATATGGTCCATACTGCATTTGGCACCTTGCCAATCCTCTATTTTGGCAATAGGGAACAAAAAACCCGGTACTTGCCGGATCTGGCAAAAGGGAAGAAAATCGGAGCCTATGCCTTGACTGAACCTGATGCTGGAACGGATGCATTAAATGCGAAGACAACAGCTACCCTTTTGGAGGATGGACAGTATTATGTTTTGAATGGGACGAAACAATTCATTAGCAACTCAGGTTATGCAGACGTTTTCATCACATTTGCTAAAATCAACGGTGAAAAATTTACAGCATTCATTATTGACAGAGATTTTAAAGGAATCTCTTTTGGTGAAGAAGAGGATAAAATGGGAATCCGCGGAACCTCCACCCGAAGTGTCACATTAGAAAATGTTAAAGTCCCAGTAAAGAATCTCCTTTTACAACCGGGGAAAGGATCTTTAGTGGCTTTTAACACATTGAATATTGGACGTCACAAATTGAGCGCTGCATGTGTTGGAGCTGCTAAGCAGGCACTTGAAGATTCCATCCGCTATGCTAAAACCCGCATTCAATTTGGGCAATCGATATCAAATTTTGGTTTGATCAAGGAAAAGATTGGCGAAATGGCTATCCGAATTTTTACAGGAGAGAGTGTCATTTACCGGATTGCCGGACTTCTCGAAAATGGATTAAAAGGTGTAATCACGTCCGCGGAGAACGGCTCTGAATGGGCCCACAGGATAGAAGAATACGCTGCAGAATGTTCAATCAGCAAAGTTTATGCCTCTGAAATGCTGGATTATGTTGTTGATGAAGCCGTTCAGATCCACGGAGGATATGGGTATATAAAGGATTATCCAGTGGAACGGTATTATCGGGATGCACGTATTAACCGAATTTTCGGAGGAACAAATGAAATTAATCGTTTGTTGATTTTAAAGATGCTTTTAAAAAGAAATTCAAATGGTCAACTACCATTGATCATTGCGATGGAGAAAGTGACATCTCATATATTAGCTCTCTCTGATGAGGCCCTTTCTCAAAGGAGGGGCTTGGAGGAATTGATCCGTCTGTTGGAAAATGCTAAAAAGATAACCCTTCTTTCATTAAAAACTACGATGCAGGCTTATCCTGATGATTTGGAACATCACCAAGAACTCATTGGAATGATCTCAAACATGATGATTGAAGTGTTTGCTATGGAAAGTATTTTAATCAGAACCCAGAAGATAAACCGCCGTTGGGGGGAAGAAAAATGTGAAATTCCCATGGCTATTTGCCAGGTTTATATTTTGGATGCTTTCATGCGAATAGAGCGCTGGGCCAAACTGGTTTTCGCTGCAATGGCTGAAGGGGATATACTCCAAAAAGAATTATCGACCTTAAAAAAGTTGAGCCAATATACACCTGTTAATTCCGTTGTTTTACGCCAAAAGATTGCTTCTTATATGCTCAAAGCAGGACGGTACTTCATTCTCTAAAGCATGTTTTTATAGCACAGTTGAAGGATATAAAAAGAACCCTATTCATTAGCCCCCCTCACAGGGATAACCCAATAAACCAATTCTATTCCCCAAGGGGACCATTAGAAAATTTATTGAAATGGTGTGGATTCAATAGATAGAGAATACAATGGGCACTAAGTGAGGTGACCATGACTCTTAATCGATCTCATTGTATTATTCACCCCGTACCACTTTTCCAAACTATAGGTGACAAATCGAGGCAGACCTATCGGCTTAATTTGGGGAAGCCATTAGCTCTTGTCAATTACGTTTGGTATATTGAGGGACTCGAAGAGAAGATTCTCATCGATGCGGGCGGCAGTCCTGAGTTTTTTAGAAAGCTTGAAATTCCATTAGAGATGGATTCAAACAATCGAATCTGGCTTAAGCAAAGTGGGGGTGAACTTCAATGATATTGGTCTGGTCATTCTTACCCATCTTCACCCTGACCATGTGGCTGAAGCATCGCGGTTTACAAAGGCAAAGTTTTTAATACAGAAAGATGAGCTCGAATTTGCCCGGAATCCACACCCAGCAGTGGCTTCGGGGTATGTTCAAGAATTTTTCAAAGAATTAAATTTTATGGTGTTGAGCGGGGATAAGAAGATTTGTGATGGATTATCCGTCATCAAGACGCCAGGGCATACTGAAGGCGGACAATCAGTATGTATCGAGACGACTAAGGGCATTGTCATTATTTCAGGCCTTTGCACTATCCGAGAGAATTTTGAACCGCCTCCGCCAGTTAGCGACACTATGTCTGTAATATTTCCAACAATACATACCAATGTTCTCGAAGCTTACGACAGCCTAATGAAGATTAAGAAAATCGCTGATATTCTGCTCCCACTTCATGACACACACAAGAATTTATCAGACCTTGATGCAAATATTGTTAAATTCGAGCTACCAGATGTTTGAAGGAGAATGGGATGGGTGAAACCGAAATTTTGGCAAATTATGTAGGAAAAGCCAAGTATGAAGACTTCCCGGTGGATGTAGTAAATCATGCCAAAAAGTCCATTTCTGATACAATAGCTTGCGGATTGGGTGGGCGTAAGAGTCTGGAGGGGGACATACTGGTTGATATCATGAAAAGCATGGGTGGCAAGCCAGAGGCGACTGTGATCGGTGATAAGACGAGACTTCCCTTCATGCAGGCTGCCCAGGTAAATCGTGTCATCACGAATATCTTGGACTACGACGACACGCTACCCAAAGTAGGCCATATGAGCACAGTTTTAGTTCCAGTGGCATTGGCCATGGGAGAATGGCTTAACACCTCAGGGGCGGACCTAGTTAATGCCATTGTACTCGGATACGAAGTGATTACACGTATAAGAGATGCAGTCAATCCATCTGAGGAAGCATTTTGGAAGACCTTCGAAAGGATCGACTCAGGGTTACATTTCGGAGTGACGGTCGTGGCGGGAAAACTCCTCGGATTGAATGGGGGACAGATGGCAGATGCCCTCGGCCTTGCCGGCCGGGTCCGTACATGGCGGACCACCCGACCCGATTGGGCCACCAAGGGGATGCCCCGATGGATGAAAATTACCGGCGGTGATATTGTCATTCCCGGGATCCATGCTGCCCTCCTTGCACAGAGAGGTTTCCCGGGTGACAGGACGATCCTTGACCAAGGACGTGGATACGAAATTTCTGTGGGTTCTGACCGATACGATGCTGCCAAGTTATTGGCCAATCTAGGAAAAGAATACGCCACATTGAAGATTGAATATAAGTTTTATGCTGCATGTCGACATACGAGTTCAGCCTTGGATGCTGCCGCAGCGCTTGTATCGGAGAATAGAATAAAGGTAGAAAATGTGGAAGAGGTTATTGTAAAGGCTCAAAAGCTGGTTTCAGAGAATTTTGCGATTTACGAACCCGAGTATATGATCCAGGCCCAATTCAGCATGCCGTATGTGCTTGCGATGGTTTTGATGGGGGAAAAAACGGGGCCGAATTGGTTTACCGAGAGTATGCTTAGAAATCAAAGGGTGCGGGAATTACAACGCAAGATAAAGCTTGAAGAAGATCCAATTGCAACAAGAAAACATTATAACGAACATAAATCATCAAGCACCGTGGCAATTAAGATGAAAGATGGCAGATGGTTCGAAAAATACATTGAGCACCCTAAGGGCTCTCCAGATAATCCATTTACAGACCAGGATCATATGGATAAGCTTAAAAACATGGCCGCTTGCACCAATATGAAACAAAGTCAGATAAATAAGCTGATCAAAACATTAAATGAGGTTGAAAAAATTGAGACCATTCCAGAATTAACTCGGCTATTGGTTCCATAATCTAATGAATCACTTGCTCGAAATTCTTCTCGATGATCGTTTTTTGAAGTTTTGATTTTCTTCAATCCGTTGAAATCATTCAAGACAGATGGACTATTGCGAACCAGCAATGATAACAGTTATATTTTCCAGTGAATGGCCTTGCCTGCAAGGCGAAGGGTTTCCCCCCTCCTCATGGGAACATTAACTTGATGAAGCAAAGGATTGGTGTCTATATCTGCCGCTGTGGTACCAACATTGCTGCTACGGTCGATTGTGAAGAACTTAGCCGTTTTGCCAGCACGCTCCCCGCAGTTAAGGTGGCACGCGAATACCGTTACCTCTGTTCA
>Ga0315274_10006848_pt1 | contig 16567 bp, 11 predicted proteins | sample YL17G02_20_MG_FD_203700 | JGI IMG/M metagenome (GOLD analysis project Ga0315274, IMG submission 203700) | Sediment microbial communities from Yellowstone Lake, YNP, Wyoming, USA - YL17G02_20 | ecosystem: Environmental > Aquatic > Freshwater > Lake > Sediment | place: USA: Wyoming | collected...
CTCAGCCTCGGCCTTTCGTTGGAGGCGAGGGCCACGAGCGTGACGATCGAGTTGCCCACCGGCGCGGCGTTCGCGCTGGACGTTCGCGCGCTCGACGCAGGCGCAGGGGCCACGTCGCAACCCTATATCGCCTTTTCGGGATTCGGTTACGTTCTGCGCCAGTTTGAAAGCCGCACGCAATGGGACTGGGACGCGCGCACGGGCTTGTTGCGGCTGGCGGTCGGCGAACAACGCTTTTCGTTTCCGTCCGGGCGCGCCGTCGTCGCCGTCAATGACAAGCTGGTCCAGGTCGCGCTGCCCATCCGTTTCGTTGAGAGCGAAATCTGGATGCCGATTGACAGTGTCCGCCTGGTCGTGCGGTCGCTCGAAGGACTGAAATGGACCGACCCGCGGGGGCCTCTGTCCGCCGTCGTCGCCGCGACCTCGGCCCCCATCGTTCAGTCGCCGGAGCAAGCCCTGGGGGTAGGGCTGCTGGCCGGACCTCCCCCGGCGGGTCCGGGAACCGCTTCGTCGTCCACGTTGGCCATTCCGCCGCCCGACGTCTCGTCCGTCTGGAAGGTCGTGTTCGATCCGGCCTTTGTGGAGACGGTCGGCGCGGCCGAGGGCGACGCCGCCGCGATCCGTCCGGCCCTGACGCAGATCGCTGATCGCTGCACGAATCTGCTGGCCGAAGAAGGCTCGATGCAGCCCTTCCTGCTCACGGAACACGACAACGCCACGACGCCCGACCTGATTCTCGAGTGGATCGCGCGCCGCTCGCCCGACGTGGTCGTGGTTTTGCGGGTGGAGGTCTCGGCGCTCCGAGCCGCTCCGGGTTACACAATCCTCTACAGCGACGAGTCGGTGGACTGGCTGGGTTTGGCGAGGTCTTCAACCGAACCAACGACGACGACTGTCGTTCCGCGCGACCAAAGCTACCTGCCTTTCCAGGTCGGCAACCGCCAGTTGGCCGAACGGATCGCGACGGCCATGGCCGAAATCCCCGGATTCCGCGATCGTCTGATGCTGCCGGCGCCGCTGTATCTCTTGAAGCGTTGTCCCGCCCGATCGGTGCTGGTCGCGCTGGCTTTTCCCGAACGGTCATCCGAGCTGGCGCGGCTGGCCGACAGCGGTTTTCGCGAAACCGTGGCGCGCGCTTTGGCGGGAGCGTTGATCGCGTTTCGCCGCGCCAATGTTGCACCCGCCGGCGGGAGTTTTCCGACGGAGACGCCTCGGCCATGAACGAGACCCCGTCGCCGCCGGTCAACTCCGTTGAGGGTTCGCGAAGCCGCGCGCCCTGGCGGGTGATCGTCGCTTCGTTCTTCTTCCTCGTCGTTGGACTGGGCGGCATGTGGGTCTATTATACGTTGAAGGAAGGGACCGCCGTCGGCCTGGGTGCGCTCGAACCCCTGCCGCCGGCCGCGCCCATCGAGTCGCTGGCGCCCAACCGAGTCCGTCTGTTCTACACATCCGACGGGGCACTGCTCGCGCCCGAGATGCAAGAGATCGCCCGCAGCGCCTCGACCTACGAACGCGCGTCGGCCATTTTGCAGGCGCTGGTGCGCGGGCCGCGTTCGAGCGCGCTTCGGTCGCCGCTGCCGCGCGGGGTCAAGGTGCGCGGTCTTTATGTCGCCGATGGCGCCGCCACCGTGGATTTCTCCGCCGAGCTTCGCAACGGCCTGCGCGGGGGGTCTTCCGCCGAACTGCTTTGCGTCTATAGCATCGTCAACAGCCTGCTGCTCAATTGCTCCGATCTGCGGAGTGTCGCCGTTCTGGTCGAAGGACAGCCGGTCGAAACGTTGTCGGGCTATCTTGACCTCAGCGTTCCTCTTGTCGAGAACCTGACGCTGCTGGCGAGCGAGCCGAATCCGGGCGACTGAGTGGTGTGGGCGGGCAGCCGCGGACGGAATGGACGAAATGGACGAAGTGGACGAAATGGACGGAATGGACGCAGTGGACGGAGTGGACCCTGTGGACCTCTATCTCGGACTTGGAGCGAACCTCGGCGATCCTATCGCCCAGTTGCGCCGCGCCCTCGGTGAACTGATCCAGCGCAACCTGCTGATCGAACCGATCCGCCGCTCCTCGCTCTATCGCACGCCGCCGTGGGGGACGATCCCCAATCAACCCTGGTTCATCAACGCCGTTGTGTGCGGCAAGACGTCGCACGAGCCGTTGCCGCTGCTCGATGCCCTCAAAGCCATCGAAAGCGATTTGGGCCGTCTCAGCCGCTCGCCCCGATGGGGCACGCGACCCATTGATCTGGACATCCTGCTGCATGGCCGGATCGTTTTGACCACACCGGACTTGACCATCCCTCATCTCTATCTCACGCAGCGCGCGTTCGTTCTGGTGCCCTTGTTAGAAATCGCCCCTGAGCTGACCGATCCTGTTTCGGGAAAGCCCTACTCGCATTTCCTCACCGCACTGACGGATGACGTCCGGAAAACTGAGAAGATCGAAGAGACTCTGTGACCGCGTGTTGCCGTGGCCAGGAGGACCTCCGGATGCCACATGCCGTCGTGTCGCTCATCTTCCAGAATCGAAAATCAGAATTGACCTTTCGCGCCCCATGAGGCGAAATGCGCGCGCGGCTCGGATGATCTTGCCGCCCGGGAGTGTTGCGAGAGTTCGTAGCAGCCGCGTCCGCGGCGTTGTGTCGCGCCGGACGACGCTACTGCAAACCGATTGTCACAGGAGAGGACAGAATGAGTCGGAACGGGTTGGTCGGCATCGTCGCCATGCTTGTTTGTGTTGCGTGGCAAACCAAGGCGACCGGGGAACAATCGTTCGTGCTTCCGCCATATCCGCGTCTGCTTGTCAGCGCGCAGGGCGTCGCCGAGCTGAAGCAGAAGGTTCAACGCGCCCCCTGGGCCGCGCAGTGGGCCGACTTCAAGAAGTCGTTCGATAAATCGCTCGACGAGAAAATTGATCTTCCGCCGCGCGGCGGCAACTGGTGGCACTGGTACATTTGCCCCGAGCACGGCGCGCGGTTGCGGCTGGGCAAACAAATCGGTCCCTGGCAATGGGAACACATCTGTCCCGTCGGCGGGGAAATCCTGCGCAGCGACCCCTCGAAGCCGTCGGCCGACTACGACGGCATCGGGATTGCCGGCATTCACAATTCCTATTCCGGCGCGATTCGCGATGCGGGAATCCTCTTCCAGGTCACGGGCGATGCGCGTTACGCGCAGCGGGCGCGCGCGATCCTGTTGGCCTACGCCGAACGCTATCTTTCCTATCCGCTCCACACCACTCGCGGCGAGGAGAAAATCGGCGGAGGGCGCGTCGGCTCCCAAACCCTCGACGAATCCACCTGGCTGATCCCCGTCTGTCAGGGCGCCGACCTGATCTGGACGACGCTCAGCGAAGCCGACCGCAAGGCCATCGCCGAGAAGTTGATTTTTCCCGCCGCCCGCGACGTGATCCTTCCCCACAAGATGGGCGTCCACAACATCCAGTGCTGGAAAAACAGCGCCGTCGGGCTTGCCGGCTTTCTTCTCGACGATCAGGCCCTGATCCGCAGCGCCATTGACGACCCCGACCGCGGCTATCGCAAGCAAATGGCCGAGGGCGTGCAATCCGACGGCGTCTGGTGGGAAGGGGCCTGGGGCTATCACTTCTACACCGTCAATGCGCTGTGGCCGCTGACCGAAGCCGCCCGCAATTGCGGCACGGACCTCTACGGCGAACCGTTCAAGAAAATGTTCGACGCCCCGCTGGCTCTAGCCATGCCCAACCTCGTTCTGCCCAACTTCAACGACAGCGGGACGGTGGATTTGAGGCGCGAAGCGTCGCTGTACGAGCTGGCCTATGCGCGCTATAGGAATCCCGACTATGCGCCGATCCTTTCGGGGCGTGGCCGCCGCAGCGAGATGGCGCTTTGGCTCGGCGCGGAGCAGCTTCCCGCCGAAAAGCCGCGTGTGTTTCAGAGCCACAACGAGTCCGCCTCCGGCTACGCGATCCTTGTATCCGGTAAGTCCGATCAAGCGACGTGGCTGTGTCTCAAATATGGCCCGCATGGCGGCGGTCACGGCCATCCCGACAAGCTGAACTTCATCCTGTATAGCCGTGGACAAGTGGCGGCCTGCGATCCCGGAACGCGCGCCTATGGCTCGCCGCTTCATGCGGGCTGGGATCGCGCCACCGTGGCTCACAACACGCTCGTTGTGGATCAGAGGTCGCAAGGTCAGGCTCAGGGCAAGTGTCTGGCCTTCGGCAGCGAGAAAGGCATCGAGTATGCGATGGCCGACGCGGGCAACATCTACAAGGGCGTCCGTTTTGTCCGAACGACGGCGCTGCTGAACGCCAATCTCGTTGTCTGTGTGGACCAGGTCCGCGGCGATGGCGACCACATGCTCGACATCGCCTGCCATCTGCCGGGCCAGTGGGAGCAACTGCCCGCAGGGCAGCCCTGGTCGCCGCCCGATCTGCCCGGCTATAAGTACATCAAGGACGCCACGACACGAAGCGGCTCCGACGGTCTCGTTCTGCCGGTTCGTCTTCGCGGCGAGGGAAAGACTGCGCTCACGTTGGCCGGAGGGGAGCCCACCGAGGTCGTCACCGGAACGGGAATCGGCCAAAGCACGCGAGATCGCGTTCCGCTGGCCTTGTTTCGCCGCCGCGCTCGCCAGACGGCGTTCGCCTGGTCGCTGGCCCTCGACGGAACAGCCGCGAAGCTTCGACCCCTCGTCGTTCGGGATGAAGCGGGCAAACCGCTGGCGTCCAGCGACGCAACCGCCGTCGAAGTGACCGCCGCCGACGGCAAATGGCTGTTGCTGGCCAATCCCGACAAACGCGCCGTTCGCGTCGCGCTTCCCGACGGCGCCGAATGGAAGAGCGAAGCCGTCTTCGCCATTCGCTGAAGGTTCGATGAAAGAGCATGTCGTTCCTATTTCAGTGGGCGATTTGAGCGCGCATGACCGACTGAAGTGGGAAGTGCCCTGAGAATGAGTTCGTAGTAGCGCCGCAAGGCGCGTTGAAACACAGGGCCTGAAATGAGAACACCGGTCACACGAAAACGCGCCTTGCGGCGCTACTACGAACTTCTCATCCCTTTCCGGGTGACGCCGAAAGCGTCATGAGCGACCACGAACGGGTCTTCGCCGCAACGCACATTTCCTTTCGCAGGAGGCCATGTCATGAGTCCCACACTGAGTCGTCGTGATTTTTTCAACACGGTTGGCGCCGGAGCCGCGTGCTCTTTTCTTCAGTCTTCCACTCCCGCTGCACCGTCCGCCACCTCAACGAAGATGAACGTCCTCTTCATCGCCGTGGACGACCTCAACAACGCCCTCGGCTGCTTCGGACACCTCCTCGTCAAGTCGCCCAACGTGGATCGGCTCGCGGCCCGCGGCATGCGCTTCGACCACGCTTACTGCCAGTTCCCTCTGTGCAGCCCCAGCCGCTCGTCGCTGTTCACCGGCCTGCGTCCCGACGCGATCCGGATTTACGATCTCAAGACGCATTTTCGCGACATCGTTCCTGACGTCCTCACGCTGCCCCAACTGTTTCAGCGAGGCGGCTATTTCGTCGCGCGCGTCGGGAAACTCTATCACTACGGCGTCCCCGGCGACATCGGAACCAGCGGCCTCGACGACCCCAAGTCCTGGGACCAGGTCGTCAATCCGCGTGGCCGCGACAAGGACGAAGAAGACAAGGTTACGAACCTCCACATCAACGCGCGGGGCTTGGGCGCGTCGCTCGCCTGGTTCGAATCCGAGGGCACCGACGACGAATACACCGACGGCAAGGTCGCCGCCGAGACCATCCGCCTGCTCGAAGAGCACAAAGACAAGCCGTTTTTCATCGGCTGTGGCTTCTATCGCCCTCACGTCCCCTGGATCGTGCCCAAGAAGTATTTCGACATGTATCCGCTGGAGAGAATCGCGCTGCCCGACAATCCGCCGAACGACCGCGACGACGCTCCCGAGCCGGCATTGTCCGTCAAGCCCGCCAACTACGGCTTCAGCGATCTCGACTGTCGAAAAGCCCTGCGCGCCTATTTTGCATCTACCACCTACATGGACACGCAGTTGGGCCGCGTCCTTGACGCTCTCGACCGGCTTGGTCTCGCCGACAAAACCATCGTCGTCTTCTGGGGCGACAACGGCTATCATCTTGGCGAGCACGGCCTGTGGCAAAAGCAAAGCCTGTTCGAGGAATCCGCGCGCGTGCCGCTAATCGTCGTTGCTCCCGGCGCGAAGGCACGCGGCCAGGCCACCGCGCGCACCGTCGAGACGCTGGATCTCTATCCCACGCTCGCCGACCTGTGCGGCCTCGAGGCGCCGAAGAACCTCGCCGGCGCGAGCCTTCGTCCGTTGTTGAACGATTCAAACACATCGTGGACGCGCCCCGCCTACACGCAAACCCGTCGCAGCCAGAAGGACGCGGCATTCATGGGCTATAGCGTCCGCACCGAACGTTGGCGCTATACCGAATGGGACGCTGGCAAGCGGGGCGTCGAACTCTACGACCACCAGAACGACCCGCGTGAGTTCACGAATCTCGCCAGCGACCCGAAATACGCGGAGACCGTGGCCGAGATGAAACGGCTGGTGCAGGCGGTGGCCAGGCCGCCAGCGGTTCTGCCTGCGCCGAAACCGCAGAAAAAGGGGAAGAAGAAATGACGGACCGAACAACTTCTCAATCGTTCCCGCGACGCGAGTTTTTCGGTCGGTGCGGTGAAGCGCTGGCAGGCGCTGCCGCTGCATCAGCGCCAATCCGTGCCGCGTTTGCCGCCGAGAACAAGCCGAAACCGAACGTCGTTTTCATCCTCGCCGACGATCTGGGCTGGCGTGACACGTCGCTGTACGGCAGCACGTTTTGCGAAACCCCAAACGTCGAGCGCCTCGCCCGGCGCGGCATGATGTTCACCCAGGCCTACGCGGCCAATCCGCTTTGCTCGCCCACGCGCGCCAGCATCCAGACCGGCCTCTGGCCCGCCCGGATCGGCATCACCGCGCCCGTCTGCCACGTCAAGGAAGAGAAGTTCGAGGAGACCGTGCGCGAGAAAGCCCCGCCCAATCAGAAAGTCATTGTCTGCGACAGCGCCACGCGCCTGAAGCTCGAGTACTACACTTTGGCCGAAGCCCTGAAGGACGCCGGCTATCGGACGGGCCATTTCGGCAAATGGCACCTCGGCCACGAACCCTACGATCCGCTCCACCAGGGCTTCGACGTGGACGTCCCCCACTGGCCGGGGCCAGGTCCCGCCGGAAGTTATGTCGCTCCCTGGAAGTTTCCCGCCGCTCTGAACTTCGCGGGCCAACCCGGCGAACACATCGAAGACCGCATGGCCTCGGAAGCCGTAAAGTTCATCCAGGAAAACAAAGACCGCCCTTTCTACCTCAACTACTGGTGCTTCTCGGTCCATGCGCCCTGGGATGCGAAGAAAGAACTCATCGAGAAGTATCGCGCGAAGGCCGACCCGAAGAGTCCGCAGCGCAATCCGCTCTATGGCGCCATGGTCCAGAGCATGGACGATGCCGTCGGCCGCCTCTTGACCACCCTCGACGAACTCGGCCTCGCCGACAACACCCTCATCGTCTTTTTCTCCGACAACGGCGGCGTTCATTGGGCCGGAAGCGCCGCCTATCCCGACACGCCGATCACCAGCAACGCCCCCTTGCGCGGCGGCAAGGCCACGATCTACGAAGGCGGGACGCGCGAGCCGTGCATTGTCGTTTGGCCGGGACAAGTCCGGCCCGGCTCACGCAGCGAAGCGATCATCCAGACCATTGATTTCTACCCGACGATTCTCGACATGGCGGGTCTGAAGCCGAAGGAAGGTCAGAAGTTCGACGGCATTACGATTGTGCCCGCTCTCACGCAGTCCGGCCCGCTCGACCGCGAGGCAATCTTCTGCTATTTTCCCCACGCACCCGCCGTCCCCGATCACACTTCGCCGGCGGTCTATGTTCGCAAAGGCGACTGGAAATTGATCCGCATTTTCTTCGACGGCCCGGGCTTCTCCCACCGCTACGAGCTCTACAACTTGAAAGACGATCTCGGCGAAACCACCAATCTCGCCGACAAGATGCCCGTTCGGGTCAAGGAACTCGACGCCCTCATCGAGCGGTTCCTCAGAGAAAGCGGCGCAGTGCTACCCAAGCCCAATCCCGCATACAAGTCCGGCCTCAGCTCGCCCTTGCTCGACCGCGACAGACTTGACAGCGAGAGGCTGGAGCGACTGATTGCGATTCGATAGGTCGTATGGGTCGTATGGGTCGTATAGGACATATAGGACGTATGGAAGCCGGTCGGATGGCTGGTGGCGACGGTCAGAATTGAACTGACGACCTGCGGGTTATGAATCCGCCGCTCTCACCAACTGAGCTACGTCGCCACCGGTGAGGGAAATGAAAACGGTCGGCGAGTCACGGGCATGACCAACCGACCGATGTCAGACTGGTTGCGGGGGCCGGATTCGAACCGACGACCTCTGGGTTATGAGCCCAACGAGCTACCACTGCTCCACCCCGCGTCAAGACCTTTAGTATCCGCCCGGTCTAACCCTTCCTGTCAATGGTTTTTTGCGGCGGCCACGTTCCGCGTTGGCCCGCTCGTCTCTTCGTCCTTGATCAGAATCAGCTTCTCGCCGGGTCGCACCAGCCGATAGGCCTCCCGAACCGACTTTTCATTCTCGAACATCCCCATCTCGAGCGACCGTTGTTGGTTCTCCAGTTCCTTGATTTGCTCCTTCACGGCCTCGACATTGTCACGCTGAAGGTCGCGCTGGCGATAGACCGCGATGAACTGTCGCAGATTCCCGACGTTGAGAATCAGCCAGACCAGCACTCCCAACATCACCAACGTTGCGCTTTGTAACCCAGGAAACCGACGTCGGCGGGAGGCTTCTCCCCCTTGACGCGCATCTTTCATGGTCTTCTCGGCTTCTGCTGTCGCAACAGTATGAGCCGTGTCCGCCGTCGCAAGACCCAGCCTCCAACTTCAACTCCCTTTCTTTCTGCCACTCGACTTCGAGCCCTGCAAGTCTTTTTTTATCAAATTTCTGGCGTGGCGCATTCCCGACGTGGCGCAGGTTGTTAACCTGCGAATACTTCAAACCAAGTGGCGCCAACCAAGAAAGTCCTTGACCCACACCGGCAGCACACTAACATTGCCCCAACATCGTTTCCACTGCCTATGCGGTCGGGGAAGTCTCTGTGATTCGCGTGATCCACATCGGCGTTTCGGTGAGGGCCAAAGGAGGAATAGCTTCGGTCATTATCTCCCTGCTGACCGAGCTTGGCCGCGATCCGGACTTTCGCGCCTCCGCCATCGCCACGACGATGTATCGCGGAAAAGGGATTCTTTTCGACATCCTGTTGAGCATCGTCGGGCTCCTCCGTGTTTTCCTCGCCTGTTTTTCCACTCCGCGTCCCATACTTCATCTCCACATGACCTCCCATGGAAGTGCAATCCGAAAAGGGATCATCGCTCGTTTGGCCCGTGCTACGCATACACCGTTCATAATTCACGATTCAGGTGTGGAATACTACTACAATATGGCGAGCGACTGGATGAGGTCTTGGCTTCGGGGAACGTATCGGCGCGCCAATGCAGTGATGCCGATTTCAGGCAGAGAAAAACATTTCGTGGAATCCTTGACCGCCTCGCCCATGGAGATCATTCCGAATGCTGTGAATCTTCCCGACCAGATCGACCGGCCTGTGGGCGTTTCGAATGATAAAACACGCTTTCTTTTTCTGGGTAGACTTGTAGAAGACAAGGGAGTGTTCGAGCTCCTTGAAGCCTTTGCTACCCTTTGCCGGAACGGCAATCCTGTTCATCTTACCCTTGCCGGCAATAGTGGGGTCGAAGAAGTCCGGAACTGGGTGAAAGTGCATGATCTCGGTAAACTGATAGATGTACCTGGGTGGGTTGAGGGAGAGGAAAAGGCGAGAGTTTTCAAGACGGCGGATGTCTTTGTCCTCCCATCCTATCATGAAGCGGTACCGGTCGCGATCGTGGAGGCGATGAGCTATGGGCTACCCGTCATTGCGACACAAGTCGGTGGCATCCCTGAGGTTGTCGTTGAAAACGAAACGGGACTTTTTGTCGAGCCACGCGATGTCCGCGGCCTTGTCGAAGCAATGCAGCGATTTGCGTCCGATGCACAGCTGCGACACCGTTTGGGCCAAGCGGGCAGGAAAAGGGCGGAAGACAGATTTTCTCTTGCCTCGGTGTGTGCGCGAATAAAAGAAGTCTATAGGAAAGTCGCCGCGGAAAAAACCTGGTGAATGTCCCCATGGCATCGCCCAGCAAGAGACTAGTGAAGCTCTACGACCGTTCTCCGCTTGTTGTTCAGGATGTCTTGTCCAGCGCATTCGGCGTTTGGAAATGGCTGGATGAGAGAGGTCCAGCCTTCCGAAGGATCTTTCGACAGCTGCATAAGTCTCAATGGTGGAGCCACGAGCAGCTCGGGGACCTACAAATCCGCCGATTGCAAGACATGTTGCGATTTGCTCAGGAACACGTGCCTTTCTATCGAAAACGTTTTGCCGAATACGGCGTTTCGTGGGATCAGGTTCAATCGGTCGAGGATCTGAAGCGATTCCCAATTCTGACCAAAGAAGATGTCAGGAAGAACCGGTTCGAACTGCTTGCCGATGTCAAACCAAAATCAAAACTGATTCGCCAATCCACGAGCGGAACGACTGGCTCCCCACTGGAAGTCCTGATGACCCGGCAGACCTATCTAACCGAAAAGGCTTGGATTCAGCGCCATCGCACGTGGGGTGGATACGACAATCGCTTTTGGCGCGCAACTTTCGGCGGCTACAAAGTTGTCCCTATCGAGCAAGACAAGCCTCCCTTCTGGCGGTTCAACTACCCCTGGAAGCAAATCCACTTCTCGACCTTTCATATGAGCGAGAACAATCTGCGGCATTATGTCGAGGCATTGCGCTCGAACAACATACGGTTTTTGGATGGCTACCCTTCCACACTCCATATCATGGCGCGATATTTGGTTTCCGTCGGCCAAACCATACCGATGAGAGCGGTCTTCACGGGCGCCGAGCCGCTCTATGATCTTCAACGCGAAACCATCGAGTCAGCGTTCTCCTGCAAGGTGTTCGACTATTACGGCCTGACAGAAAAAGTCATTTCCGCGGGCGAGTGCGACCACCACTCTGGCCTGCACGTCAGCATGGAACATGTCGTTGTCGAGATCCTCTCCCCGCAGGATGGACGCGTGGGCGAGAACGGCGCTGTGGGCGAGCTCGTCGGAACGTCGCTGGTCAACACGGCGATGCCCCTGATCCGCTACCGCACGGGCGACATAGCGTATCCATCACCACAGCGATGCTCGTGCGGGCGTGGACTTGAGATGATCGGGCCGGTCAAGACCAAGGTCGAGGACATTGTGATCTGTGCCGATGGGCGGCACATCTCGGCCTCGAATTTAACCTATCCCTTCAAGCCAATTCACTCGATTGACGAATCGCAGATTGTCCAGGAAAGCTTAACAGATGTAGTGGTACGAATCGTTCGCGGCCCGGACTATACGGACGACGATGAAAAACGCCTGCTTGGTGGCTTGCGCGAACGATTGGGCCCAGCGACACGAATCCGGGCCGAGTATGTGGACGAAATCGAACGAACCTCCACGGGAAAATTCCGATTCGTTGTGTCCAATGTCTCCTCAAATCTCATTAGGCAATCGCAAGAGAACCAGACTGGCTGACAGCGTTCGCTTCGAAGGTGATTCGGAGACAACATGTCCTTCTTGGTGATTCCCGCAATTGATCTGATGTCCGGCCGCTGCGTGCGGCTGCGACAGGGTCGGGCGGACGACCGCACCGAATTCGGCGACAATCCCGCGGCGATGGCTCGCCGATTCGAGGCTGCCGGCGCGCGACGAATCCACGTCATAGACCTCGACGGGGCGTTCAGCGGGGCGCCCGAGAACCTTGCCGCCATTCGCGCCATCCGTCAGGCCGTCGGGTGCGAAATCGAACTCGGCGGCGGCATGCGAACTGCCGAGGCCGTGCGAGCCGCCCTGTCGGAGCGGATCAACTACGTCATTCTGGGCACTCTGGCCGCCGAGCAACCCGACGTTCTCGAACGAATCGTTGGCGAGCATGGCGACCGGATTTTCGTGGCCATTGACGCCCGCGAGGGAATCGTCGCCACGCGCGGCTGGGTCGAAACCTCGCAGGCCAAACTGGCCGCGGTGGACTTTGCGCGTCGAATGGTCGCTTGCGGCGTGCGGACTTTCCTCCACACCGACATCGCGCGCGACGGCATGCTCGCCGGGCCCAACCTCGAGGCCACGCGCGCGCTGGCCAGCTCCGTCGCCGACGCCTCGTTCCTCGCCTCCGGCGGCGTCTCGTCGCTCGACGATCTTCGCGCTCTGGCCGACCTGCGACTGCCCAACCTCGTCGGCGCCATCACCGGACGCGCGATCTACGACGGCCGCATTGACCTCGCGGAAGCCATTCGTTTAATGCAAGAATAGCCGGGATTCGAAAGCCCCGGCCAGTTTCGTTCGCCATTGCGGCGCGCAATCACAGAGGCGCGAAACAAGAGAGGAGAACGCGGATGAGAGTGTGGCAAGGAATTGTCATTGTGGCAGCAGTTCTTACGGGGCAACTGGGGAGTGCGGCTGCGGTCAAGTCCGGTGCGTCTGACCCGTCCGACGTGTCCGACAAGTCTGACCTGTCCGACAAGTCTGCCAGGGGTAATCCGAAAGGTGCCGCGTTCGATTTTCTGGCGGGCCGATTCAGTTGGACCGTCGGGCCGCCGCTCGTGTCGCCCGCCGTTCGGCCCGACGATCCGTGCGATTCGATCAAGGACCCGACGGTGGTGTTCTACAAGGGCCGCTGGCACTTGTTCTGCACGATTCGCAGCAAGGTGCGGACCCACCAGATTGAGTACTTGTCGTTCAGTGACTGGAAGAATGCCAATGCGGCCCAACGACATATCCTGACCGTGAGCGACGGCTATTTCTGCGCGCCCGAGGTGTTCTATTTTTCCCCGCACAAGAAGTGGTACTTGATCTATCAGGCGCCGAACGAAACCAAGACGGGGAACGGGCCGACCTACTCGACCACGGCCAACATCGAAGACCCGGCGTCATGGAGCAAGCCGTCGCCCTTCTATCAGGAGAAACCGAAAAACGTGAAGGGCTGGATTGACTTCTGGGTGATCTGCGACGACGCGAAGGCTCACTTGTTTTTCACGTCGCTCGACGGCCAGATGTGGCGGGCGGAAACGACGCTCGCCGGTTTTCCCGGCGGCTGGAACGAACCGAAGGTCGTGTTGCAGGCCGACATCTTCGAGGCCGGCCATACCTACCGTCTCAAGGGAATGAACAAATATCTGACCGTCGTCGAGGCCCAGACAGGCACGACCCCGGGCTGGCGATACTACAAGGCCTATTTGGCTGACCGGTTGGACGGAAAATGGGAGCTACTGGCCGACACGCGAGAGAAGCCGTTCGCCGGTTTTGTCAACGTGCGCGACACGGCGGAGCATTGGACCGATTCATTCAGCCACGGCGAGCTGTTGCGCGACGGCTACGACGAGAAACTTGAAGTGGACCCGAACAACTTGCGATTTCTTTTTCAGGGAATCAGCGATTCGCGGAGGGCGGGAAAAGGCTACGGACAGATTCCGTGGCAACTGGGGATTCTGGAACCGGCATCGGCCGGGCCGAAATGAATCAGTAGGCGGGCCATTTCGATACGTCCTCCGAAAGACCTTCTTCGGCCAGGGCTTTCTCCAGACGAGAGTCGAGCTTGGCGCATTCGCGCGCCAGACGACTTCGCCCGACGCGTTCGAGTTTCTCTTCCACCGCCTGTTGAATCGCGTGTGGACGTATTGTGGACGGAGTGGACGACATGGACGAAATGGACTCCTTTCCCGTGCTCGTGAACGTGCCCGTCAACGGATTTTGGTCGAGAGTCTCATGTCGAACGTCCTCTTTGGTTGCGGCCACGGGCCGCCGCAGGAGCACTCGGCGTTCATCGGTGTATATCGGCGGTTCCCAAAGAGTGGCTGGGAGGAAATTGGCGGGCCAATTCGACCCCGCGTGTCGTGACGCAGTACTTGGCGAGCATGTTGGGCTTCTCCCAGGCCGGCAAGGACTTGGGGTCTCTGACGTATCCCAGGAATCGCTTGATCAGAAGGGCGAAGTGCGCCTCGTGGCCGACGCGGTGTTGGGCCGGAATCGTGACCCAGATGCGCGCGCCGAGGTCTTGAACGGCAACGCCGGGCCACGCGCTTTGAAGCGCCGCGACCTTGCGCCGCACGGCCGCCAGCACCGCGTCCTTGTCCTCGGGGCGGTTGGGCACGACGTAAAGTTCGGGGATGAAGTTCTGCTCCTTGCCCTGCAAGACGTCCACGCGCGAGCGACTGCCGCGAAAGATGGCGGTCTCGGTGTCGCCGAGGCCGGGCGGAGCTTCGTAGTTCCAGATCACGTCCAGGGTCGTGTGAATTCCGCGAATTGTGTAGTGGACCCGATCGTTGCAGAAGTATTCGAGGCGATCGTTCTTCACGTTGGCCTTGAGGGATTCCGGGAAATCCGTTTCGCCGGTCACGCGCTGGAATTGCTCTCGGGTCAGAACCGTCGGCCAATGCGAGCCGCGGATGACCTCGATGTCCTTGCGCCAGTCGAGGGCCTGGTCGGGAAAAAGCGTCCACTGAACGAGGTCCACCAGGTGCGTGCCGAGATCGCTCAGACCTTCGCCGTATTGCTCGGTGTCGAAGAACCAGACGGGGCGGAGATTCGGCGCTCCGGCCACGAGTTTCATGATGTGGTGGACACTTTCCATATAGACCGTGGGGGTGGTTTCGGAGCCGGGCAGCGGCGCGCCGAAGATGGCGGGATCGCCGACCATCTCTCTTTGGAGGATGCAAGAGATCTCGAAGCGCTGGGTCATGCCATCGTAGGCGACGACGTCTTGTTTTTCGGCGGTCAGCAGGGCCTTCTCGACCAGGGGCAGGTCGGCGGGGTCGAGAATCCAGGGTTTGTCGCCGAGAATGTGCAAGCCCGCTTCGACGCATGCCTGGATGCGCGCGATTTTGCCGTGGCCGCGCCCTGACAGGACGACAACATTGCCCGGACGGTCCTTGAGCATTCGTTCCATGAAATCGGGCGCGGCGTGGATGTCCAGCTCCCAGCGTGTGGGATTGTCCTTGCGCAAATTGAACGCGACGACACGGTTGAGGTGGAGAATCAGGTCGGGGCCGAAGGGCGCATAGACGCTGGCGCGCGGAGAGACGCCGGGGAGCATCTCTTTTTGGAAAAGCGCGGCGTGAAAGTGGCCGGGATCGAGCGTGATCAGCCGCAATTCGCCCGCACCGGGCTTCTCGGCCGGGGAAGCGAAAACAGGGTGAGCAAGCGCAAGAACAAGGCTCGCAACGAAACATTTGCGTCGGTGAATCATGGGATTCCCTTTCGTAAGGAGAAACACGCCAGAAAGTGAATCCGAAGCCAAGAAGGGACTCTCATTGCGGTTGACTTCGGACGCGACCGGCCATCTCGTGGATTTTTCGGATGACGATCTCCTCGACCTCGGGGGCGAACGGCCCCGGCTGAACATAGTAGGTCATCGCGCCGCCGGCTTCGTAGCCGCCTTCTTCGAGAACGCGGCGCGAAGGGATGTAAGCGAACACATCGTTGCTGTAGCCGGCCACCCACAGTCGGTCGGCGCCCAGTTCCTTCTTCAACCGCAACACATAATCCACAACCACCTCGCCAGCCAGCGCGACGAGCGTCAGGTCGCGGCCGAATTGCCAAACCTGGATCGGATAGGGGTAGGTCGCCGGCAGTCGGCCGTCGCGCTCGATCTGCTTCAGCAACTCGCGGCCGTGCCACTGCATGTAAACGTCTTTCTGCTGGAGCTCGGCCTGGAGTTGCTCGCGACTGGGCAGCGGCGCAAAGGGAATGGGAACACGCTCGAAGGCCGTTTTCAGCCGGCCGCCGACGGGCACGAGCGAGCCGGCGACGGCTTGATCCACGGCCCCGGCAAGCGTCTCGCCGTACTGTTGGGCCAATTCGACCGTTCCGCGGGGATTGGGATTGATGTCGCCACCGCACCCTTCGATGAAGAACGCGGTAGCGTCGGGATGCTGCTTTTCGAGCCAGGCCTGAGCAAAGCCCGCATAGTCGCCGTGGAATTGATAAATGTCTCCGCCGAGAGTTGTGTTGTGGCAGGCATAACCGAATACCACTCCCCGGAGGCGGCCATCCGGCGACTCCACGCGCAGGACGGGCACATCGGGGTCCACCGGCCCTTCGGGATTGACGCCGATGGAATAGCCCTTCTCGTTTTTCCGGCGGCGGTTGACGCCAAAGGTCGCGCGGGTGTGTCCGAAGCGCAGTTGGGCGGGTTGGAGGTCCTTGAGCGCCGCGCCGACCGCCTCGACAACTTTTCGCTCGAGTTCGCGGGTGTAGTCCTCGACGTCGCGCCACTGCTCGGGTGTGCTGCGCGCCCCATAGAGGTAGCGAAGCGAGTTGTGGACGGCCGGGCCGCCGTGGGTGTGACTGGAGGTCAACATCAGGCGGTCGCGCGACAGCCGGAATCGCTTCTCGACCGTGCCGGCGACGTTGGCGGCAACCTCGGCGGGAAAGCCG
>Ga0315274_10006849_pt1 | contig 16566 bp, 24 predicted proteins | sample YL17G02_20_MG_FD_203700 | JGI IMG/M metagenome (GOLD analysis project Ga0315274, IMG submission 203700) | Sediment microbial communities from Yellowstone Lake, YNP, Wyoming, USA - YL17G02_20 | ecosystem: Environmental > Aquatic > Freshwater > Lake > Sediment | place: USA: Wyoming | collected...
AGTGTGCTAGAGAATAGCGAGACCCTCCGTCTCCAAGTACTCGTCTGTGACGACCGATGGTTCGCTCCAAGACCGACAATGACGATAGCCGAGCTCAATGCAAAGGTACAGGCCGAGCTCGACGGTCTCAAGGACAGGATCCTCAACAAGAGGGCGGCGCGTCCCATCGAAGAGATCCGCGCCGAGTTTCCGCAGGAAATGAAGGACAAGGACGGGACCTGGACTCTCGCCGGAATCTATGAGCACGAAGAAGAGGCCGACAACCGGGCCGAGGATGCCTACACGGTAGGCGAGGACATGAGCGACCTCCTCACCAGAGTCGAGTCCCGTGGTGGTTTCGGAGACCCCAAGCTGTGGGGAGTGTACGTCAGACCGCTCGACAAGGACTCCGGTGAAGAATCGGACGAGAAGGTCGAGGACTCCGCCGGAGGGACGCAATAGGACAGTCGGAGGGCGGGCGGCAATCAGGCTGATTCTTTCGCACTACTCGAGTCCTCCTTCCGAGGGAATCTCTATCTCGTGATTGATGCCTGAGCCGAAACCCGCCCTCCGCCAGGAGGGCTGATCAATGAACCTCGAATCTCATTTCGTCAAAGTACAGACGCAGCTCACGTGGAGTCAATATCAGACCCTACTCAGGAAGACAGGTTCGAAACCACTCGGAGCGTGGCTGCGAGAATATCTGATTCAGAAGGGAGTCATCCCGATCGAGGGGGCTGAGGGCCAGTGACCGAAACCGCTTCAATGAACAAGGCGCATTCCACGCTCAAGGAATATCTTGAACAGATCATCGAAACGTGGTCCTGCCCTCAGTGCCATGCGCGCGAGAAGGCGTCCATCCACCTGTTCGCGCTTGAGGACGGCTCTGTACTGGAACTCATCACATGCGCCAAGTGTGGCCATGACGACCATAATGCAGTCCTGCACATGGGCGTGAAGCTTGCGCCGGCCAAGGGAGGGGCGTGAGAATTGGCTGAAAGTGAACATGTGAACAAACAGCCATATGCAGTCCGGGTGAGAGGCCGGGTCGCACGTAGCGTTCTCTTGTTCTTTCTGGCTGCTCCTGCCGAAACCGTCTTCACCACCACACAGATTGCAAGAAAACTCCAGTTCGACTACAATGCCGTCTGGAGTGCACTACGACGGCTCTGTGGAGGTTCTCTGCTAATTCATCTCAACAGAGGCTTCGTCCTAGTTGAGAAGCGGAGAGCTGTCGCTCAGGCCGCCTATGATGCGGAAGGCCGAGCTGTTTCCAAGGAGGACGGAATCTGTTCACATTCTTTGCCTATGGTACCTCAAGTAGCTACCTCGACCGGTGAAAGCGACCCAAACAAGGTTTCTCCAGTGCCGGAAGAGAGCGAGATTGAGATGAGGGTCGGTCTCAAGAAACACACTATGGATGAGGGGATCGACCGACGCGCGGCATGGATCGAGAACGCCATAGTCAGGACCTACATTGACCTGTACATTGCAGGGAAGCTCAGGACGCACTGCAACAAGAATGCAGGACGGGGTAGTCGCAGCCATCAGACGATCTACTCCTGTGAGCAGTTCACGATCATTCTCACACACAAGGGCCATGTATCACTTTGGCCCAAGAAGCCAGACTGTCGTCTCTATCTGGACAGGTGGCTTGTGGACGCTGGCTTGGATGAGGACAATCGACGTCTCTTCTGGTCCAGTGTGGACCGTGCGTGGCCACAGACTAAGGCGACATTGGAGGCGCCATTGAAGCTACAGAAGGATGACGACGTAGAGTGGTTTTTTCATGACCGTCAAGACCCCTCTATCCGAGGCATCGATCAAGGTTGTTCGCAGTCACTTCAGAAGCAGGAAGGAGATGGAGAAACGAGCCAACCTGCGCTGGTTGGGAAACTTCTGGGCCACAATGGCCGGCACCGTTGCCAATGTCTTGCCCCTGAAGGAGCAGCTGGACGAGCACCAGAAGACCGAGCAGATGACTATCGAATCTCTGGCCAAACGAATACAGTTGCTCGAGGACATTCTCGCCCGGTTACTGAGCCAGCAACCGCAGCAATCGAAGGAGGGGTCTAAGAGTGGCTACGATTCGTACATCTAGTCAAGATGATATCTCCAAAACACCGAACCACGTAACCGAAGTGGAGGATGTCCGCCGGCGGACATTTTCATCAGAACCACCCCAAGACCCCCTTGCGTCGGCTGCTTTCGACATTCCCGAATATATGAACCCACCACAGGCATTCACGATATACGACCACTTTGTCAGGGTCTGGCGGAGTGCTGCGATAGAGCTCACGCCCGAAGACTGGCGGAGGTGCATCGGCCTCCTGGAGTTCACTCAGTTAACGGGCGAGAAGCCAAAGACACTCGGTCACGCGTGGTGGTACGACAGGCCAAGGATCCCCCGGCTGGAGGGCCACCCGTACATGCTCTACACGTGGTACCCTGGACCTCAGCCCTGCAGCGACCTGGTCGACGTGTATCGCTGCACGACTCTTGAGATCCGCTGGGTAATCATCGGCCTGCAGGGACGCGATGCGGTCATGAAGTACCGATTGCTGCACAAGAACAACAGCACGAGGGCCAAGTCGTTGGTAAGTACGGGGGGACCCAAGTGAACGACCTCGACGTTGTCCTTGGAGTCTCTCTCCTGGGCGTCTTCATTGTGCTCGTGTTACCCGCTGTCTATCATGCCCTCATGCATGGCCCTGAGTCTGACCAGCCCAACACATCTTCTTGCGATTTGGACTGCAAGGACTGCAATGACGCAGATGTATGCACAGAGCGCGAAACGGAGAAGGAAGATACTAACCCTGGCGACTGTGGTGCCTTCGGCGAGACGCTGTATGAGCCAGGGACTGAGATGTGTGAGACCTGTCCGGTCTCGGCAGAGTGCCACAGGATCTACCAGCAGTGGCTGAAGCACACTGCAGGCGGGACAAGACCAGGAGGGCGGCAGTAGTGTTTCTCATGCGACTCGAGCATATCGGCAAGATCCAGCGGCGCGAGAAGACCCAGACTCGGCGTGTCAGTAAGACCTGGCGAGCAAAGGTCGGCTCCATTCATCAGATCAGGGCTAAGCTCTTCGGCCCTTCACACTGCAGGATTAAGGTGCTCCGAAGATGGGAGGAACCTCTCGGTGCGATCTCTGATGCTGATGCCATGGCTGAGGGAGGGTATTCCCGGGAGGACTATATTCGAGGCTTCTGCGAAATGCACCGAGCCCGGGGGGTCACTCCTGAGACCGCCGTCAAGTGTTACGAGTTCGAGCTCGTGGAAGAGTCTCTCTCGATTTCCACATGGAGAGTCCGCTCCAGCAAGACCGGAATGATCTGTCACACGACCTCCACTCGCCAGGGTGCCCAACGTTGGTCGGACAGGTTTCTCGAAGAGCATGGTGAGGTGGTTGCAGGATGACTGAGAAGTACATCAGATTCGTCGAAATGGAACAGACTCCGGCTAGGGCAACAAAGGTCCTGATGGTCGTGTCAATTCACCATAATGATGCCCTCGGCGAGATAAGATGGCATGGTCCTTGGCGGCAGTACTGCTTCTTTCCAGACCTTGACACTGTCTGGAGCCGAGGCTGTATGCAAGAAGTCCAAGACAAGATACAGGAACTGATGTCAGCGAGGAGGGCTGAGAGTTGAAACCTGAGCGAAAGACCGACTGGGACCAGATGCGGTCATTCTCCCATAGGAACGCGAGCCGACCCGAACCGGACGAACTTGAGAAACAGTCGAGCCTGAACTACTGGTGGCCCATAGTTTCGGAGCTCGGGATCCCAGTACCAAAGACGACCATAGTGCCGCTCACCGACCGGGAGATATCGAGGATGAACGAGGAGTGGCTTCCAAAGAGTGTAGTGAAGAGGGTCACTCAGGCCGCCGACAGGATCGGCTATCCCGTGTTCGTCCGGACAGATCAGGCGAGCGGAAAGCACAGCTGGGAGAGGTCGTGTTTCGTACCCTCCGCCGATGTGATGACCTCACACATCTACGAGGTCTTAGAGTTCAACCTGAACGCAGACATCATGGGTCTACCGTTCTCGAGTATGGTGGTGCGGAAGTACATCCCACTCGAGGCACCATTCACGGCCTTTGAGGGAAACATGCCTGTCGCCAGGGAGCGCCGGTACTTCGTACGCGATGGTGTGGTGGAGTGCCATCACGAGTACTGGATTACGGGTGCAGTCCGTCAGGGCATGCAGTACAAAGACATGCCTGAGTCCGAATGGCTCCCCCTGCTCACAGAGATCAACCGGCAGGATGTGTTCGAGGTGCTCGAACTCAGCGCATATGCAACACTCGTGGGTCACTCCTTACCCGGATACTGGTCCGTGGACTTTGCAAAATCGGTCGTGGGTCAGTGGTTACTGATTGACATGGGCCGCGGTGAGATCTCATATCACAAGCCAGACTGTCCGAAGAACCAGGAGGGAGCACACAAGTGACAGAACCCAAGATGGCGTTTTGGAAGCCGAAGAAACTGGCAAAGGAGTTCGGGATGAGTCAGAATAGTGTCAGTCGGCTGTTGAAGAGTATAGGTGCTAAGAAGTGGAGTGGCGGCGAGCATGGTGGCACCGCAATGTGGTACTGGGACCCTCAGGAGGTCGAGAAGAGATGACAGGATTTGGCATCTGTCGGGTCTGTGGCTCACCGCTGAGGATTATGAACATCAATCATCGCGGTGTTCCATATTGTCCTAACAAGAATTGCTCGAGCAACCGAAAGGAGGCCGAGCCGTGGCAAGATATTCTGTCAAGTGTGAAGAATTGTGACAGGACAGATGGCATAGGATGGGAGGCAAAGCCGAAGTGACAAGACCAGCAAAGGACGGATGCTGGCTGTGTGTCGACAGCCTGAGGTCCGTCCATGGGCTACACGGCTACTTCTGTCGTCGCGTGCAAGATTACCGAAAAGATGGCTGCAAGTCCAAGAAGAAGCGCTCAGGAAAGACAGAGCCACAGATGGTCTTCTTTCACGTTGGCAAATTGGCGAAGAAGTATGGCATGACAATGAAGGCAGTAGTGCTGCTGTTCAAGTCACTTGGCCTGAAGAGATGGTCCTCTGGGGTCAGGAAGGGTTCCATCTAGTACTGGGAGGACGACTGAAACATGAGCATCAGCAGGATCCCAGACCCGGACTTCGTGAGGTGTATAGACTGCACCCACAGGCGGAAACACCTTCGCATGACTCCAAAGAGTTCCCGTCCTGGACGACGCATAGAGTACTGGTGTCATCGTGGAGGCAAACCACGAGAGCTCTTTGGCCAGCGCGGCTGCGCAAAGGGAGAACGCAGACGGAGTCCCCCGTTGCAATCGATATTTGACTCTGAAACCGGAGGCAGAGACGATGAAGCTTGATCTCGCAACTGATCTGCAAATAGACTTCGACAAATCACCCTACAAGACACAGGGGTTAGTGTTGTTTGTCTGCGGGATGCGTGGGAGTGGAAAGAGCTATACTCTTGTCAAGACGTTCGAACAGTGCTACAGGAACGGACTGCAGTTCGTCTTTCTGGATCCTCATGGCGAGGGACATGTCCTTGCTGACAAGGCATTCGCGAAACATGGCGGCATAGTTGTTGCGTCAGAACGGTATGGCGTTCCAATCGACTCGCGTGCAATCCCGATTTACGTCGACCTCTTGAAGCAGGGCTCGAGCATGGTCCTGGACCTCTCGAAGTTCTTCGCCAAGTCCAAGTCGCGCTTCAACCAGTTTGCAGAGGAGTTCATTCGTCACTTCTACGCCGAATGGTCCGACATCCGCAGACCCATATTCCTGGGCATGGATGAGGCCCACTACTTCGCCCCTCAACGAATGTCGACCGATTCGGTCTCACGCATCGAGCTCGTTGAAGAACTCGCGACAGGTGGCCGGAAGTTCGGCATCCACCTGGGCCTCTCGACGCAGCGTCCTGCACTGATTAGCAAGACTCCGATATCGCAGGCCAATCTCCGGTTCTTTGGCAAGATTGAGATCAAGCAGGACTGGGATGCCATCAAGGAGTTCGTGAGTGACGCAGTGGACTTCAGACAGGTCCGTGCATTGAGCAGTGGTCAATTCGTAGTCTCGCTGGAGGGTTCCTCTCGCATCGTACAGGTAGCGAAACGAGAGACTGTCGATGCAGGTGCGACTCCTGACGCCAGCACATCGTTCTCGAAGACCGTCGAGATCGAGATTGGCGATATCGCAGAACGGATCAGGGCTGCCATTGCGGGCACTGAGAGCAAGCAGGAGCGAGAGCAGAGTCTTGTGACAGAAAACAAGGCATTGCAGACTCGCAACGACTCGCTCAAGGAACAGATGGACCGACTTCGGGAGCGTTTTGAAACTCTCGACTTCATCAGCAAGAAGATGGTCGGGAAGGGAGCTGCGGCCCCAGGTGACACGGTCGACAGAGAGAAGGTCCAGGAAAAGATCAGACTACTTGAGACCCAGTTCAAGTCCGAGCTTGTCGACAAGGACCTCGTGATTGACCGGCTCCAGCAGCGACTGAAAGGGCTCGAGGATGAGATACAGAAGGTCATCCGACTCCGCTCCGCATTCCTGGAGTTCATGGGCTCTCGACCTGCAGGCAATGGCGAAACCGACACAGACTCGCTCGTTGAAGAGGTAACGAACCGTGTCATGGCTGCGATGCCGCTTGGCGGCCCTGTCATGCTGGCTCCACTTGAGGCGCTGAAGACCGAGTGGGAACAACGTGCTCTACAGTCCATGGCCTCACAGGTCGATGCATTTCCACCCCGGTCTATGCAGGTACTTGCTTTCCTGGTCGCTCAGGACCGCTTTGTCACCAAGGGCCCAACAGCCAATGCCATCTTTGGTCACAGCGGAGGGTCAGGCTACCAACAGTTGAACGAGGCTCTGGCACCCCTTCTCACAGCGGAGATAGTCGAGACCAATCCAAAACAGGGACTTCGTGAGAGTGTTGACCGCTTCATTCGACGCAACCTTGGGAGCGACAATGACAGTGACATCGTACGGCTGAAGGAACACGTACTGGCTCGGATTCACCAGCGCATGAACGGAGGTGCCGAGTGAATGGCAGTCGTTGGTAAGTCGTCGATCGCCCGCGGTCGGATCTTCGACGAGGAAGGACTGGTCCGCGAGGGCGTCATAGTCGTCAAGTTCGTGGGAAGACATGGCCCCTACGGTTACAGAGTCACGTACAGACGTGGTCATGCTCACGAAGGGCACCACGAGTGGGAATATCTCGGTCGTGCAGAACCAGGATTATCCACGGGTACCTACGCTCCCGGAGTCCCGCTTCGATTCTTCAAAGGTCAACACCACTGGCTAGAAGACAAGAAGTTGGTACTCGTTGGTAAGTGGGACTCGAGTCTCACATCGGCCGACCTCGACATCAGGCTTGAAAACGCCGGCTATCTGGAGGAGGTCGTTTTATGAGTGGCATCACGAACCATGACATAGGTCATGATGCTGAGAAGAGAATCGCAGCACGGCTGACTGCGATGGGTGCTCAGGACGTCCGACTCAGTACGACCCCGCACGGTTCTCCTGATCTCAGCTTCCTCCTGAATGGCGTGAGGTTTCTTGCCGAGTGCAAGTCCGTGCTCGGAGTGCATGGTGGCGGGAGGATGGGTGTCGCCAAGGTCTCATCGACTGAGATGCAGACAATGGACTCGCTCTCATGCGATGGGTCTCACATCTGTTGGAAGTGCCTGATTGTCGAGGTCCGTCCCAAGACCCACTCTAGAGCACCTCACTACCTGTGGATGCATTGGGATCTTGTCCGAGAGATCTATGCTCGCCGGCGTCCCGCAGTGATGAGTCTTACCTTCTGGTGGCTGTTGAAGAACGGTCTGCCTCTAGAGCAGATCAAGGAGGTCGCACGCTGATGGCGACACAGCACCTAGTCATGGTCAATACGAGGATCGAGGACTCGCTGAACGGTCTGCTTGTATCGCTCTCTCATGATCTTGGGATGAACAGGAGCGAGCTCGTAAAGGCATGCCTCCGTTTCGCTCTCAGTTCCACAGCCTTCAGGGAGAAGATGGGCTTAGTCCTGGCTGAGGGCGACCGACTGACACTCGAGAGCTTGGGCGATGTGAGCGTCACCATCCGCACTCTCGTCCGGCGCCTCAGCAGGCGTGCGGACGTCATCATGGAGCATCCGTCTGCAGCATGGCTCAGCATTGTACGCCTGAAATGCCCGGAGGGACAATAATGACAACAACAATTCAGTACAAGTCGTTCTCACACTGTGCCGAGTGCGGCTCAGCATGTGTGTCAGCCGATGGCTTCGTCGTCTGTCCATCTTGCGGCATGGTGAGTGAGCGTGACTATGTGTCTGACGGTACGGCATTCCACACGCGCCCTCTGAAACAGCCACAGTATCCAGTCCCCTCGTTCGGCTCACGACGTCCGCACTATTCTTTGACACTCAATGGTGTGGAGAACACACTGATTCGCCATATAGAGGAGATCTGCCAAGTCTGCAATCGACTGCAGATCCCTCCACAGACTGTAGACCGTGCATGCACCATCTATTCGGCCTTACATCGTCCGCGCAAAGGACCTTGCACAGCACTGACCGTCGCCTCAATCCATCGTGCTGTTGTCGAACACAGTCTCCCGTTCACCATGCAGGACATCATCTCTGCTCTAGAGCTTGATTTCTCCATTGCTGGTTCGCTCATGACCGAGGCACGGTTTGCGATAGTCCGACGATGGGGTCCTGTGACGAGGGATCCACGCTCGTTTGTGACGAGTTACGTCTCACGCCTGGGACTCGAGCCCTCTGTCCAGGCCGAGATGATACGACGCGTGTTAGAGATCATGGAGCTACGATCAGCCACATCAGGTCGCCGCTCGACCCTCCTCGTGGCGGGTGCCATATACATTGCTGCAAAGGAGGCTCACCTTCACATCACACAGAAGGACATCGCCAGTGTGACCGGACACTATGCAGAGAGCATTCGCCAGACTGTCAATACCTTCTGGAAGCCACTATTGGAGGTGAGAACATGAGCACTACAGTTCGCGATCTGATTCGGCTAGCTCTTCGCGAAGCACTTCCTTCACTAACTGTCGAAGAGTTTCTGAGGTTGAAGCGCCGATACCAGGCGTCAAGCGAAGCGCAAGCTCTTCATCCAGAACAAGCGAGCACTGAGAGCAGAACGATGCCGCAGGAGAGTTAGCCGTCCCACATCTGGGGCACTTGACACTCTCTAGATTGAGCTTCGTTTCTGGCTCCTCCTCCTTGATGCCCATGATCCTGCTGAAGCCTCTCTTCAAATCCCGTCCACTCAGATGAATGTAGGTCTTTGTCATTGGACTGCCCAGCTCCCAACCAGCAAACAGGCAGAGTTCGCTCTCGCTCATTCCCATGGATGCGAGCTCGGTGAGCCTGGTGTGCCGGAACAGGTGGACAGGTCTGAACCTCCTTCGCACTCCCGCCCTCTTGATTATGAGACCGACCCTTTGCTCGAGTCCTGCCCCTGTCAATCGACTGAATGGGGCGTTGAGTGTTGTAAACAGTGCGCCCCTCTTCAGTGGGTGCACATTCATCCAGTCCTCCAGATTGGGCACAGAATGGATCAGTGGGACCGTCCTCTCCTTGTTTCTCTTGCCGACTACGGTCAACCACCAGAGAGTCTTCTCGGGCTGAACGTTCTCCACATTCATCCTGGTGACTTCGATCAGACGAAAGCCGCTCTCGTACAACACTGCCATCATTGCTCTGTCCCTCGTTTCTGTACAGGCACCAAGTATTGATGCGAGCTCCTCCTTCGTGTACAGGTCCGCACGACTCACTGCGATCTCCGCGGGCTTCGGTGGTTTCAGTCCCTGGAGGATTGGTCTTGAGAGCTGAGCCTCAACCGGTTTGAGAAAAGAGAGATAGCACCATTGGGTCTGTGCTGCATGGCCCTTCAGCCTCTCCCTGACGTACTCGTTCGTCAAGTGCTCCGGAGGAGGCAATGTCCTGTAGAAGCTAGCCACAAACGAGATTGTGGCTTGTGCCATGGACCCATAGTGCTCTTCGAGGATCCTTCGATAGAACGGATGCATCATCTAGTGGTTCCACGTGAAAGGATTTTAACCCAGCCAAACCGAGACTAAAAGGTTTTTACCTGATGTGTTGTGTTGAAACCAATGGAGGCTGCCTAAATGCCAATACCCTTGTTCGATGGTCTGAAAGTCTTCTTCAAAACCCGAAGATATGTCGCATACCTAACAGTGTTTGTGGCTACGACATTCCTAGCGCTTTTTCTTTCATACATAATCACTAATTCTGTCGGTACTCCACTTGAGGAACCACTCGTGAACTTCTTCGTCTACGTAGGTGCAACTGGTGCCATCTACTTCGGAGTGGGAACTCTGCTTGCACTTCTGAAGCTCGACAGACTATGGGTGACGAGCAGAGGTCGAGGTCGTATAACTGAAATGAAGGGTCTCTCCTGGATGGCTGTATCCTTTGCTATTGCTGTGTTCATATCGATAGGCCTCGGACGTACGGCACTGTACTTCTTCGCGGTCTTTGGTTGGCTGGGCTGGATAGCATTTCAAGCGTATCTCTCTGCCAGGACGAGTCTGAGGATGGCAACGATTGCTGAGCCTAAAAAGGGTGGCGTGGCCATTGGGCTTGGCAGCTTCATCATCCTGCTGATTGGTATCGGACTGATCGCGGGCGAAGCTCTAGCGGCTCTATGGTTGATTCCCAATGACTTCATGGGGATTGGCACTACTATCGTTGGTATCTTTCCGAACGCCCTGACCAACTTGGCCAATAACTATCAGGGCCTGATTGTGGCCTACCTCATGATGGGGCTGTTTGCCCTGGTGTCGTTGCTCACATTCTTCCGCTATGCCGCCAGAGGTGCAGCGTTGAATGTGGCACTACTGACCGTTTTCATCTCTCTCTACGCGGGATATTTCCTAGTCAATGTGATGCGGAGGGAGGGCCCGCCGCAAATGAACGCTGCAGACATTGGGATTTCACTATTCTTCCTTGCCTACGCAATGAGCGGAATCGGGAGAACGGTCACTGAGTCGGTCGAGGAGTCACGTGCCAGACTCCGGGACTTGGGTCCACTTCTGGCATTCTTCTTGGCGAGCGGTTTCTTCTTCGTTGACAGCATAATTGTCATCTCGGCTACACCCGGCTCTATCATTGGACAATGGTTCAACAACGATTGGGTATCGAATGCTGCAGGGACCTACCTCTTCAAGGACATCGCAAAGCTCACTGCATTCCCGCTAGGAGCGATCTTCTCGTCACTGTTCTACCTGAGAAGGCAAAGGGTGGAGAGGATAGTCGAGAAAGTCAAGGAATCTGGAGTGACTGTGGAGCCAGGAAAGCTGGACAAAGATATAGCTGAACGCGTGCCAGCGCCCGGTGAGGCGTGGCCGAGCGAGAGAGCAGAGGGCATAAAGAAGGGCAAGGCAGGACATGACCTGTCTACTCCTCCGCCGAGCAGACTTTCCGTTGACAGCTCAAAGAGGTTCAAGCCTGGCAAGCGGCTTGGCGAGGAAGAAGAGGACGAAGAGAAAAAGAAGTAGGGCACGCCTTGACCGCCGCACGGACGACAGCCCCCAATGCGAGGTTTGGGGCGGGGGTTTCCATGCGGCGCTCCTCACAGGCCTCGTGAACCAAAACAACTATCAGACAGTGCAGGGCGTGAAGGCGAAGCCGTATTCGGACTCGGATCTAGCAAGGTTCCCGTGATAACAGACTCACAGGTCCCTGATGCAACAGGACACAGACGACTGACCAACGCCGGACAGGCGCAGTGAAGAGGCTCAGAAGGGGCTGAACAAGCGCAGACCTACTACCCTGGCGAATCAGGTGCTAACGACTTCGTAGTCATTAGCCTTAGCTACATACATTCGTGCCTGAACTCCACAAAGGCTCAGCAGGGTTTATGTTCGGCTACAGCCGGGGGCAGACTGTGCTGCCGTCATGCAGGACATCTACTCGATCAGTCCTGACAGCATTAGGCGCATTCAGTCCCCTACAAGGATGTACAAGAAGTACTGCGGTCACGGACTGGCCAGTCGGTGAATGGGACATATGCGCTTAACCTACTGTTCTCTTTCCTGTATCTGGCTGCGGGGACTTGTCTTGTTGTGACAGCAAAGGCAAGGAACATGCGAAGACACTTCTCCCTTCTCGGAGCGCTCGGTACAAATCAGAAAGCGATTGAGATCTCTATGCTCATAGATACTCTGGTTGGCATGGCAATGGGACTTGCCGTCGGCTGTATCATTGGGCTTGTTGTTACGGTGCTTATGCTGAATGTGCCGCTAAGCTATCTCGGCGGAGTAGCCTCCGTTTCATGGAAGGGGCTTCCGATGACCATAGTACTCCCAGTCCAGCTTCTTGCAGGAACAATCGCTGTGGCCTTTCTGTTCTCTCTAATGTCGGCGTACCTGGTCACTCAGAGAAGCCTGACATGCAACATCGCAGACGACCTGAAACTCGGGGAGTAGATGTCTGAAGCCAACTGTGACGCCTGTACATCGCGCCGGAAAAACAGTGGCCGTCAAACATGCTATCCTGTTCAGAGAAGCATCGCAGTCATCACGGCAACAACGAAGAGGAAGGTTGCCACTCCACAGTTTACGCAGGCACCCTCTTGAATCTCCTTCTTGTCTCTCGGGGTGAGCTTCTGAGACTCGGATATTTCCTCCTTCTTCTTGCGTGGCATGCTGTGTCCTCCAGACTACTCCCAATCAGCGCACAGAGTGTATTAAAGTAAACTGCTACTCGCAAAGCTCTACTGAGGGTTTCGCGATTGTTGGCTTCCCAAGAGCTTTTCCAGTTCGATCTCGTCGAGGATCGGGATATCGGCGAATCCTTTCATAGGTATCTCGGGTTTGAGTCTTCTCGACTTCCGAATAGCCCCCAGGTGCAGGGCTGCGATCCTGAAGCCCCTCTTCTGGTAGAAACGCAACGCGTCAGTGTTGTCATTTGTTGTTATTAGCCATAGCCTCTTGCACCCCAAGGAGGAAGCCTCACGTTCCACCGCAGCGAGAAGGGCTTTGCCAATGCCTATCTTTTCGACCAGACTATTCAGGCTCACTATCTGGCACTCTCTCTGCTGCACGCAATAAGTAACGAAACCAGCTCTGCTGCCATTGACGATTGCCAAGAACGCGGGGAGTCTAGTAGCGTCGTAGCTCTTCCCATGTGTGACTATCTGCACAGATGTCCATTCGCTCGTGAGGAGATTGGATATCCAATCGTTGTCTGTACGGTCCTTCCTCCGTATCAAGATGTCACTCGTCTTCATCGGCACTTCTGTCCTGATATGCTGTAACACTCCTCAGGCCGCCTCTGCCCTCGGCCTTCTTCTGTTCCAGCCCAACTCTAAGGCTTGCAAAGGTCCTTTGGCTGTTCCATGTCCAAATACTTTATGTCTGATTGGGCTATCTATTTGTTAACGTCGCGTGAGCGGTGGTCTGTGTGGTATACAACTATGCTGAAATTTCGATTCGTCGTGCAGATCTCGGCGAAACCACAATCGTAAGGTCCATTGTGCAAGAAGCTTACGGGGGCGTGAAGAAGCAGCTGGGAGGAAACCCCGCTGTGCTTCAAGAGGGCTTGGACAAGATATCACGATACATTCAGATGGGGAATGTGTATGTTGCTCTGATTGGCGATGCTATCGTGGGCACGATGAGAGTTCAGCTCCAGGGTCAGGTGGGGACGATAAGCCGAGTTGCTGTTCGTGAGAAGTTCAGGAACCGCCGCATAGGCACGTTTCTGGTTGAGTACGGCGAGAACCTGTTGACACATATGGGAGCAAAGTGTGTCCAGCTTGAGGTGTCAGGTGCGACAGACACACAGACGAAGTTCTACGAAGGCATTGGCTACAAGCAGATGAAGCGAGTCCGACACGCAGGTCAAGAGACCATTTTCATGCAGAAGGATCTCTGCGAAGCCCCCGAATCAGAGGAAGAGGAAGATCTCTAAGGGATGATTTCACAGCCGTTGTTGAACTGGGGGTAGTTGAAGTCTTCGACGGATATGACCCCACTTTCGATCAGTTCTCTTATGCGTGGTAACGTTGCACGGAGGCGGCCGATCAAGTGTTTGACAGTGCCACAGACCTTCTGAAAGCCTTCTTCCCCCCAGAGCCTCTCTTTGTTTGCAAACAGACATCTCCCGCCGCAGACGGCGAAGTCCGTGCATGATGGACACGGTTCATCCACGCTCATGACGTCCACAAGCAGCCTCGGCTCCGTTGTCCGTATGTCACCGACTATCGAGAATGGCCAGTCGGGTGATATCGGGCAGACACCAATTGAGCCATCAACATGAATCACGAATGTGTCAATCCCCGATCCACACCTGAGCCGCGAGGGCCTTCCGGTCAGAAGAGTGTGCGTTATTGGCAGAAAGGGTACGATTCCCTCGACGGTTTCATCCTCCATCGCCCGCACCCAATCGTTCACAAGTCTGGTTATGCCAGGGTTGTATGAGTCTTTGACCCAGCCATCGAAGTCCGTCCAGTTGCCTTCTGCATCCCATACCACATTCATTTGCCAATGAACATGGTCGAACTTCGGATTCTCCATGTCAAGAAGATGGCGTACGTCTCGGTAGATGTCACTCTGCTGTGAAACCGCCATGCGGGCCACGATATCTCCCGGGAAGTGGACTTCTCTTAGCCAGCGGACATTGGCCACAACACGGTCGTACACTCCGCGCGACCTATAGGTGTCGGTTGTCTGTCTTGGGCCGTCTATCGAAACCAGTATTGAGTGAAACCGCTTGATGTACTCTCTGGGAATCCTATTGAGGAGAAGGGCGTTTGTCTGAAGCATGAATCGAGCATGAGGGAACCGGTCCATGATCCGTATCATCAGAGGTACTCGTAGGGTTGGTTCACCTCCATAGAACATCAGCTCGACGTCAGGGTCCCGATCTAGAAACGCGGCAAGGTCATCCAAGGAATAAATGACCTCTGCGGAAGGCCCATGCTTCTCTTCTCCACGACAGTAGACGCAGTCGAGGTTGCATTGCCTTGTGAGGACCAAATGGTAGTTCAACGTAGATAGACCCCGTGTGCAACTTGGTCTTCAGAAAGGGCAGCCGGATAAGGGTTATCAAATGGAGCGCGTTTTGTCGTTCAAGGATTGCTTGAGGAGTCTGACGAAGCTCGTTTGGCTGCAGCAAGAGTAACAACGAATACAATACCCTTCGTATAGTTTCCTTTGACCCGGTCTTCAACGGACACAGTGCCCCTGAAGGCGTCCACAAGGGCCTTGACCACCCACAGTCCGAGACCCGTGCCGTGAGCACCATCCATGTATCTCTCGAAGAGCTTGGCCCTACGGTCAGGCTCGATTCCAGGACTGTGGTCGGCCACCCGAATCTCCCAATAATCGCGACCGTCCTTTACTAGCGGGCTAATAGCTATCTCAATGGCCTTGTCATCTGTTGCGTACTCCACTGAGTTATGGAAGAGGTTCAGAAACACATCTCCGAGCAGAGTGTTTGCGACCACAAAGCACTCCCCGATTCTCTTGTTGATGTTGAAGCTGAAACCGTCTGCCGCAGTGCTTCTTGCTGCAGTCTGAAACGCTTCTTGAACCAACTGGACCACGTCGACTGGAACTAGGGATTCTTCGGTGACTTTGTCCACCATGCCCAGCCGCCTGACATTCCTTATCAGATGATCAGCCCGCATGATTTCCGAGCTCGCATCGTGCAGGGTTTGGTCTATGAGCCCAGTTGGCAGATCCTCCATCTCCAAGAGATTGAGGCATACGAGTATCGCTTGATGGAAGTTGGATATGTCGTGAACAAGCAGGTCGGCGAACAATGTTGCCCTCCGTTGAGATGACTCCGCTCTGACAAGCTCTTTGACATACATGAACCCTAGGACAGCCGGTCCGAACAATAGAGCGAGAAGCAGGAACATCTCTGCGCTCCACCAGGCCGCCGTCCAGTCGGTATAGTTGCCCTTGAGGATCATCGGCACAATCCATACTGACATGATCGCGACCGACAAAACATCAACGGAGATGCGTCCTCGTGCGTTCTCGACAAGCACCAGGGCCAGATAGACAACAGCGAATACGACTAGCAGATTCACGCTGATCATGAAAGAGCGATCTAGAGGGCTGTCTTCAAGAACCGGGATTGTAGATACGAGAACGTCCTGAATACCCATGCCCAGTGGAATGGTCAAGAAGACTGCAAGCGTCCCAACAACGACTGACTGCAATCGAATGTGAGTCATTCCTGGACGCGGGGGGCTTCTTGTCCATCTCACTGCAAGTGGCAACATGACGAGAAAGAGGAAGCTTCCGATCATGTATGGAATCAGCGATTCATGAAAGGGCTGCTCCGGGCTCAGGGCTGCATTCACGACAAGGAAGATCTGAATCACTGACCACCCAAGATAGAGCCAGATCAGAGGATACCTGTTTATGGCAGGTCTTTCTTGGTTGTAGGCCACCACCAAGAACGCCATGACAGCAGACATTATGGCCGTGCCAATATGCGTCACATAGTAGGTGTCCTTGCCTGCATAGTAGAAGCCCAGCATGAAGCGCTCCGCTACTACGGTGACGAACACAGGAATCAGTGCTAGTAGTAGGACCA
>Ga0315274_10006852_pt1 | contig 16562 bp, 10 predicted proteins | sample YL17G02_20_MG_FD_203700 | JGI IMG/M metagenome (GOLD analysis project Ga0315274, IMG submission 203700) | Sediment microbial communities from Yellowstone Lake, YNP, Wyoming, USA - YL17G02_20 | ecosystem: Environmental > Aquatic > Freshwater > Lake > Sediment | place: USA: Wyoming | collected...
GAACGTTCGTAGTGCGGCTTCAGCCCGTTCAACGTTTGTAGTGCAGGCTTCAGCCTGTAAACTCCTTTGACTGCTTGTGCCAGGAGATGCAAAGCCCAACCCCCCTTCCTTCGATTCACTGTAGAATCGGGGCCGGCGTTTTGCAACTGGATTCCGACGAAATGGATCCCGGCGAAACGGGCTGAAGCCCGCACTACAGAGGGCCTTGCGAAATAGCATACTCCCTCACCATTCCGTCCGTGTTCGTCCGTGCTTGTCCGTGTCCGTCCGTGCTTGTCCGTGTCCGTCCATCCCACGCTCTGATAGAACCGGCCAAGGAACCCATATCGCAAGACCCCGCGCACTACAAACAGAGGGTGGATTTCCTCTTCCCCTCCAGACAACGCAAGGCTATAATCTCCTTGGCCTTGTCTGTAGGATGGGATTCCGCGGGCTTCGCCTGCCGGCGTCTTGTGAACGGAGGGCTTGGCCGGATATAGGCTTGGGAAAGTGGGGAAGGACCATGAGCATCGAAGAATGGCGCAAGAGAATAGACACCTGCGACAAGCAGATCATCGAACTGCTGGGGGAGCGGGCCGAAGCGGCCGCGGCGATCGGCAGGGAAAAGAAGAAACAGGGCGTGGCCTTTTATGACGCGGGCCGCCAGAAGATGATCCTGGACCATCTCTGCAAGTCCAACAAGGGCGCGTTTCCGAACCCCGGCCTGCGCCACGTCTTTGCCGAGATCATGTCCGCCTGCCTCAACCTCGAGGACCGCCAGACCGTCGGCTTCCTGGGGCCCGAAGGCACCTTCACTCACATGGCCGCCAAGCAAATCTTCGGCAGCTCCGTCGAATGCGTGCCCTACAAGGTCGTGGACGACGTTTTCATGGCATGCGAGAAAGGCTGGACCGATTACGGCGTGGTCCCCATCGAAAACTCCGCGGGCGGCGTGGTCCACAGCACGCTCGACCGGTTCGTTGACACCAACCTGATTCTCTGTTCGGAGATCACGCTCTCGATCCACCACGCCTTGATGGCCAACTGCCCGCTCGAACAGATCAAGCGCGTCTACTCGCACGCCCAGGCTTTCCTGCAGTGCCGCGCCTGGCTCAAGGAAAACCTGCCCGGCGTGGACCTCCGCGAGACCGACTCGACCAGCGAAGGCGCCAGAATGGCGGGGCGCTACAAGCACTCCGCCGCCATCGCCAACGAGTTCGCCGCCAAGCTCTTCGACCTCAAGGTCCTCGTGCGAGGCATCGAGGACGTCAAGGACAACATCACCCGCTTCTGGACCATCGGCCGCACACCCGCCGCGCCCACCGGCGACGACAAGACAAGCATCATGTTCTCCGTCAAGGACCGCCCCGGCGCTCTTTACGACCTCCTCAAGCCTTTCCATCGCGAGAAGATCAACCTCTCCAAGATCGAGTCGCGCCCAACCAAGCGCCGCCCCTGGGAATACGTCTTCTTCGTGGATCTCCTGGGACACGTCAGCGACCGCCCCATCGCCAAAGTCCTCAAGGAAGTCGAGAACCACTGCGAGTTCCTCAAGGTGATGGGGTCCTATCCCAGAGACGACAGGCCGCATTAGAGGATAGGACTGAGTCTGGCTGTTCGCCGCGCTGAGGACCGAGCCGTCCATACCGTCCATCTTGTCCATATCGTCCATTTTGTCCATACTGTCCACTCCGTCCACTTAGGAACAAAACATGACCGTCATACCAAAAGAACCGCATTTTCGCCGCGTGGCCATCTCCGGAGTCGGACTCCTCGGCGGCTCCCTGGGCATGGCCCTGCGGCAGCGCCGGCTCGCCGACCACGTGGCCGGCATCGGGCGGGACGCGCGGCGCCTGGCCCACGCCGCCGAGATGGGGGCGGTGGATTCCTACTCGCTCAATCTGGCCGAGGGGTGTTCCGAGGCCGACTTGATCGTCCTATGCGGGCCGGTGTCGAATATCCTCGAGCAGTTGCCGGAAGCATTCGAGGCGGCGCCCGCCGGGGCCCTCATCACCGACGTGGGCAGCACCAAGCGCACGATCATGCAACGCGCGGCCAAACTGGCCCGCGAGGGCGTCTCTTTCGTCGGCTCCCACCCCATGGCGGGTTCCGAGAAAAGCGGCGCCACCCACGCCCACGCCGATCTCTATGAAGGCGCCACCGTGATCCTCACGCCCGACATCGGCACAACCGACCATGCCCTTGCAACCATCCGCGCATTCTGGTCGGCCCTCGGAATGCGCATCGTGGAAATCCTGCCGGCCCGCCACGACCAGCTCCTCGCGCACCTCAGCCACCTCCCCCACCTCGCCGCCGCCGCGCTCGTGGCGCTCACCGAGCAGGGAACGCGCGTGGGGCCTGATATTCTGCGCGCCGTCGCGGGACCCGGTTTCCGCGACACCACCCGCATCGCCATGGGCAACGTCCCGATGTGGCTGGACATCTTCATGGACAACCGCAAGGCCATGCTGGAGTCGCTGGACCAGATGATGGACGTCCTGCGCGACGTGCGCGGGACCATCCTCGACAGCGACCGCGAGGCGCTTCGCAGCTTTCTCGAACACACCGCCGAACTCCGCGAGACCTACGAGAGAAAAGCGGAGGAAAATGGGAGATCGGAAGCAGGCTAAAGCCTGTACTCTGAACTTGTTTAGAGTACAGGCTTTAGCCTGCTTATGAGTACAGGCTTTAGCCTGCTTATGAGTACAGGCTTCAGCCTGCTCATCACTAATGTCGCTACCTTGAGATTCTTCCGTCCCATGACCGAGAAGCCCCTCATCCTCCTGACCAACGATGACGGCATTGACGCCGCCGGCCTGGCCGTTTTGCGCGAGGCGCTGGCCGCGCTGGGCGATATTCTGATCGTCGCGCCCCAAAAGCAGTGCAGCGCCACCAGCCACACCGTCACCATCTTCAAGGACATGGCCTACCGCCGGGTCGAGCACGACGGCGTCCTCTGGGGCCACTCGCTCGACGGCATGCCGCCCGACTGCGTCAAACTCGGCGTGCTCGCCCTGGCCCCGCGAAAGCCGGACCTCGTCATCTCCGGCATCAACCCCGGCGGCAACGTGGGCAACAACATCCTCTACTCCGGCACCGTGGCCGCCGCGCGCGAGGGCGCCATGCTCGGCATCCCCTCCATGGCCCTCTCGCTCCACTGCAACCGGGCCGTGGACAAGGTCCTGCACTACGAGACCGCCGCGCAATGGGCGCTGAAGCTCGCCCCGATGGTGCTGGGGCGCGGCCTGCCGCCCGGCGTGATCCTCAACGTCAACGTCCCCAACCTCCCCGCGGAGGAGATCCGCGGCGGGGTGATCACGCGCCAGGGCCGCGTGATGTTCATTGACGACATGCAGCCTTCGCGCGAAAACGGCGAGCCGAACAGCGGCGAAGTGCGCGCCTACCGCAACGTCGGCAGCACCATCATCCTGGAGGGAAATCACGACGAGGACGTGGACGACGCCGTTCTGCGGGCGCACAAGGTCTCGATAACGCCCCTGCACTACGATCTGACCTGCCATGCTTTCCGCGACGAGCTCACCGGCTGGCCGGGGTTGGTTGAATCCTAGATAACTCCCGGGAGTGCGAGTCTCCTCACCCGCATAATGGGCGGGCTGGGCCGAGCTGGGGCTCGGCGTTCCCAGGAATCTCTCGCGCCCTCGCTAGCATCACCCGCGCCTACCTGAAACAATACGACTCGTCCACTTCGTCCACCCCGTCCACTTCGTCCACCCCGTCCACTTCGTCCACCCCGTCCACTTCGTCCACCCCGTCCACTTCGTCCACCCCGTCCACTTCGTCCACCCCGTCCCATCCGTCCCATTCCTCCCCCCCTCAGCACTCAGTCCTCTCTTCTCAGTCCTCAGCACTCAGTCCTCTCTTCTCAGCCCTCAGCACTCAGTCCTCTCTTCTCAGCCCTCAGCGCTCAGCACTCAGCACTCAGCACTCAGCACTCAGCACTCAGCACTCAGCACTCAGCACTCAGCACTCTCTTCTCAGTCCTCTCTCTCACCCGCCACCTTAACCCCCTTCGCAAATGTGAGATCCGTCACCCCCACCCTTATTTCGCAAGACCCTCGGCGCGCGAGAAGATCCCGTCATTTCTGCGGCGCGCATTCGATGAATGTGGTAATCATGTGAGTATGGTTCGGCAGCATTCCGCATTCTAGAGCGATCGCGAGGCTTGGGCATTGAAGAAAGGAGACTAAAATGAGAAGACACTTCGAAGGATTCACCTTGATCGAACTCCTGATCGTGGTGGCCATCATCGCCATTCTGGCGGCCATAGCGGTTCCCAATTTTCTGGAGGCGCAAACCCCGTCGAAAATCTCGCGGGCCAAGTCCGACGTGCGCTCCGCGGCGACCCCGCTGGAGGCCTATTCGGTGGACTACAACGCCTACCCGGGCGGCTGGGGAAACGACCGGGCCACGTTCATCAACCTGGTTTACGCCCTCACGACACCCGTCGCCTATATGACTTCCGTCAACCTGATTGATCCCTTCCTTCCTCGTGACTGGAATTTGGATCACGGCTATCCCGTCGATCCCAACTGGAAGCCCGCATACCGCTACCTCAATTATGCTTCCTTCTGGGGAGTGTCAATGGCGGGGGCGGGAAGATACGTCGGTCTCTTGCCCAGGAGAGCATGCGTCCTCACTTGCTATGGTCCGGACAAGAGAGAAGCCGCCATCGAGCACTATCCTTTCCTGTTTGTGACTAAGGAAGCTTTCGCCGATTCGGGTGCAGGACTCAATTATCCTGCACCGGCCTACATCCAGATGGTATACGATCCCACGAACGGTACGATGAGCCAGGGCGACTTTGCCCGCTTCTGCGGCGATCTGCCGGGGGCCATCCCGCAGCAACTGGGCGGTTGAGGGGGAAACCTCCGAGCGCAGGCCGGCCAGAAACGCGAGGGGATCGCAAGATCCGGGCGCATCTTGATGGAGCTGCCAAAAAGCCGTAGGATGGGCCTTGGCCCATCATTTCCAGTGCCTTTTCTGAATAAGCCCGCATGACATGGCGTTAACGATTGATGGGCCAAGGCCCATCCTACGATTGGATTCGCGGTAGCCTCATCAAGACGCGCCCCCGCAAGATCCCCTCGTTTCTTTTTCCCGATGCGTTGCCTGGCCGCCTCGTGTAGACTGATGGCGCTGGAAACGGCCCAGGGGCGCCACCATGTCCGCACCAGTCAAAACCCAGGTTTTTTATGACGGCGATTGCCCGCTTTGCACCGTCATTGCGAGATGGTATCTCACCGCGACCGGCGCCGACAACCTCGAGTTTGTCAATATCGCCTCGCCGGAGTTCGACGCCGCCGCGCACAGCCTGGACCCCCTCGCCGTGCAGCGCGTGATCCACGCCCTCACACCCCGCGGCAAGGTGGTCTGCGGGCTGGACGCCCTCATCGCGATCTGGTCGGAGCTCCCCGACTACCGCCCGCGCGCCCGCCTCGCCCGCATTCCCGGAATCCACTTCCTGCTCGCCGCCGGATACCGCCTCGTGGCTGCTAACCGCCACTGGCTGAAGCGGGCTGAAAAAGGCCTCAGGGACAAAAGGGACCCAAAGGACCCAAGGGACACAAAGGACGCACGGGACATAGGGGACCCACAGGACCAAGAGGACCCAAAGGACGCAAGGGACCCAAAGGCGCCCTGAGAAACCACGAACCGCCAACTGCCAACTGGCAAACCGGCAGACTGGCAGACTGGCAGACTGGCAGACTGGCAAACTGGCAGACTGGCGAACTCCCGAGGCGGACTACTGGATCGGCGCGGAAAGCACCTTCTGAAGGACTTCGAGCGGGTCCACTTGCGCCTCGAGGGGATCCATGGATTCCTGAATCGAGCGGCGGGCGGATTCCGGCTCGGTGTCCCCCAGGCGCAACGGAAAGGCCGTCTGGAGATGCTTACCGTCCGGATCGGTCACGATGTAGACTTCGGGGCGCAGGGGATCTTCGGCATTCTTCATGCTCACGACGGCCAGCTCCCCTGTATTGAGGCGGACAACCGTGCCGATGGGGTACTGCCCCACCATGTCCAGGAAGAGTTGCTTGAGTCGGGGTTCCCTTCCGGAGTTCTCCATCTTTCCCAGCATCTCGACGACCTGGCCGGGAGGAAGGGCCCTCTTGTAAGGGCGGGCGGTGGAGAGCGCGTCGTAGAAATCAGCCAGCGAAGCGATGTGGCTGGCCAGGTTCATGGAGTGCCGTTTGCGAGGCCGGGGATAGCCGCTCCCATCGAAGTTCATGTGGTGCTCGTATGCCACAATAGGGGCGAGCTCCACCATGTCCGGGACGGACAGGAGAAAACGCGCCCCCAGGGTCGTGTGGTCCTCCATGATAGCCCATTCCTCCGGCGTGAGCCGGCTCGGCTTGTTGAGAATCGCCTCCGGGATGAACATCTTGCCTATATCATGGAGCAGACAGGATATGCCGAGATCGGCCACAACGTTCTTCTCCATCCCGATGTGCCGGCCCATGCAGATTGAGAGAACACAGGTGTTCAGGGAGTGGGTGCAGGTGTACTCGTCAGCGGTTCGGATGGAGGAAAGACCAGCCATCAGGCCGGAACCCGATATGAATTCCCTCAAGAAGGAATTCACGATGCCGCAGGCAACGTCCAGATCCAGAACCCGGGCCACTTTGGCCTCCTGGTGCAGGTCGCCGATCACGCGGAGACAGTCCTTGCGAAAAGCCCGGAGATCCTTCAGAACGATGGGGAGGCCTTGAACCTTGTGGCCGTCTGTGGATTCCCTGTCGTGGACCAGGTCCGCAAGGTTCCAGATCCGGACGTGGCGCACCCCCCGGTCCATCAGATACTTTCCGGGATCCCCGATCTGTTTTCGCCGCGCCGGCAGCAAGCGCAGGCAGTGGATGAAAGCAAGCATCTCATCCTGGGTCAGACCCGGCTGGAACACCAGGCACTCGATTCCGCGTTCCTTGAGTCCCTGAATGAATTCCTTGGTAGTGCTCAGACGGCCCTGCAGGGCAATATCCTGAAAAACAAGATCGGACCCGATCTGCTTGAGCTCCACTTCCTTCGCCTCCCGAAGCAGAGACCGCCACGCCGTGGCGGTGGCCGAAAGGGTCTCTTTGAACTTGGGATGGTCGTCCGAATACAAACCGGCGTCGGCCATCAGGAGGTGCAAATGCCGCAGCGCCTGCTCCACCTTGAGGCTGTCCTCGTGCCACTGCTGCAGGGATCTCATGAGGCCGCCTCCCCTCCGCCATCCGAATCCAAGGATCCCTTCAGAAGAACGGCCTGACGGGCAATGACGGGGTCTTTGTGCGCGGCAAGGAAGCGCAGAACACCATGCGCCTCTGTTCCCGGCCACGTCCGCACGGACTCCATGGCGCGCAGGATCATGGGACGGCAGCCGCGCATGCGCCATGAAAGCCGGGGCCGCGTGAGAAACTCCGCCAACACTCCCCTGCTGGAGGGATGCAGAATCCTGGTCAGGCGAATCAGGGCCTGCATCCGGGAGCTTTGTGTTCCACCCAGCCAGAAGGGCCGTTCGATCTCGCGGGCAAGGAACGGCACCGCGGCGGGACTCTGCAGAGAGGAGATCTCCCTGCTCGCCATTCTCGCCAGTATCCCTCTCCCCTTTGCCTGGGCCAGAAGAGCCTGCGTCGCCTCCTCGCTGCCCAAGCGGCCCAGAAGAGCAATAACGCGGCTGGCATTCTGTGGCGTGCATCTCACGAGCAGAGCGCGCAGAACCGGAAGACAACCGTCACAGAGTCCCTTGTCAAGAACAAAGTACAGAGACGCATTCGAGGTGTCGTTACTAGCCTCAAGCCACCCCACGATCCGGGGCGAGAGAACGTCCAGATGATCTACGATCAGGGACAGCAGACGGTTCCGGACAGGACCGGCATGGGTTTCGAAAGCGTGCCGGATCAGCTCCTGTCCCGCGGCTGGCAATCGAGCAAGTGCTATCTGACGCAACACTTCCTCGCTCCCGGCGTCGCTCCCCAGGGATTCCAGAAACCTGCGCGCGAACTCAGGGGAATCCAGATCGAGAAGAAGCTCGCGAGCGAGAGAGGGTCGCTCGGGGAAGGGAGCCCCATCGGCCTCCGCCGCGTGCGTCAGGAGGCGTCTCAAGCCCTCCTGGGCCGCGTCCGGCGGGCCATCCCCCATGGCTTTGCGGATATCGCCAACAACTTGAGGCCCCAGAACGTCCCCGTAGAAGTCGGGGGAATCCTCGCGGTCCAGCAGTTCCAGGCGGATCCGGCGGAGGGCTTCCCACTTCACCCCGGCCTCCAGGGTGTCGTAGAGATCCTCGATTCCCTCCCGCTTTTCCCCCGCCCCCGGCTTCAAGGTGGTGTACATCAGGGCCTTGTCGCTCGAAACGGGCGCCAGAGGAAGATCGCCGGACGTGGCGGCCCTCTCGCCGCGCAACTTGACGAGGTAATCGTTGATGTTCTGGTGAGAAATCCCGCGTTCCGAAAGCTCCTGGGCTAGGAGCGGACGAAGAACCTGGAACTGATCGGGATTTCGCACGAGCAGCCGGGCCAAACTGTCGGACCGTGTTTCCGAATGCCTTCCCGCCTCCGGGGGACCCTCGCCGGGCCCGCCGACGGGAGCCCGTTCGGCTTCGCCTGCAGCCCTATCCCTGGCGGAGCGTTCCTCCCGGTCCGGCCGCGCGAGATAATCCGCCAGGATGGTGGCGATCTGCTGAGGCTGCAGGGAGGAGACGATCTCTTCGAGGATCAAGGAGTCGCCCGTCTCCTCACAGGCGAGTTCGAGGACCCGTTCCCGCAGGATCGGCGGCAGCAGACACAGCGCCTCCGCGATGCTCTGCTTGCACTGGCTCCACTGATCGGGCCGCCGCGTGTAAACGATGGTGCCCGCCTTCTCCAGCGTGGCGATCACTTCCCGCACAACCTCCGGATCCGCCGGTCCCGCGGATGCTTTCTGTTCGAGGTAAAGAGCCGTGGTCTTCGGGTTCTCCAGAAAAGAAACGATCTGCCGGGCCCGATCCTCGGCGGTTTCCGGATCGCCGGAGCCTTCCTCATCCTTCAGGCACTCCTCCATCCGGGCGAAGAGGACCCGTTCATGCTCGGGAAGGGAACCCGAGGGCGCGGGGGAATCGGTGCGAGGGGCGTATCGCAACCGTGCCGGACGGATGTGGCGGATCCCCGCCTCTTCCAGCAGCAGCCCCAATCCCCCCCGTTCCACGATCCACTCGGGAGGCATGGCGAAGATGGTCATGAACCGGCCGAATTCCGCCTTGTCCACCCCCTGCGAGAAGATGATGGTGTGGATGTGGCGCAGGCGCAGCTCATCGGCGAGGCGCCGAAAAGCGGTGACCTGGGGATCAATCGTAAAGTGGTTGACGAGAACCCCCTGTTCGCTGTGGGCCAGGGAGATTTCTCCGTCGTGCGCGGCCTGGAGGGATTCGCTGACCTGTTGCAGGGTTACCAGCGTGTCCTGGGCCTTGGGATGCTCGACGGGATAGAGCTGAAACGCGCTCAAAGCGGCCAGGAAAGACCGCAGCCAGTCATACTGCAGCAGGATAAGCCGCTCTTCGCTGGAGTGGGGTGTGGAAGGATGACCGTTCATTTCTTCCCCGCCGTTATTCTGGCCGGGTTGCGGGCCTATGTCAACGGGTTTGTGTACGCGCTTAGACTCGGAGATGAGTGCCCATAGGCGTCTGCCAGCGCCTGGGCCACACGGTCAGGAAGGTGGTGCTCCTGGATCATCCGGCGGGCCTTTGCCCCCAGGCGGGCTCGGAGGGCGGGGTCCAGCGTGAGGGCGTGAAGTGCTTCGGCGAGGGCGGCGGGGTCGTTGTCGGGGAACAGGAGGCCCGTCTCGCCGTGTCGTATGACTTCGGGGATGGTGTTGGCGCGGGCGGCTACGACCGCCTTTCCGAGCGCCAGCGCTCGGACCGCGCCGGCCGAACTGAAGGGCACGGGTGTGGCGGGGAAAGGCAGAACAAGCACGTCGGCCTGGGCCAGCGCCCGGTCGCGCTCTTCGTCGGGCACAAAGCCGGGCCGCAGCTCGATGCGGGCGGCGTGGCGGGATTGCGCGATCCGTTCCCCCAACCCGGCCACGTAACGGGCGGTGCGCTCGCCCGGCGCCACCCCGCCGAAAATCAACAGGCGCTGCCGGGCGGGAGCCGCTTCGCCCTCCAGGCGGTCGAGAAGAATCTCGAAGGCGTCCACGAGGGTTTCGATCCCTTTTCCCGCATTGAGGAAACAGAAAAGGACAGTCAGAACGGAGTGCTGAGAAGAAAGTGCTGAGTGCTGAGTGCTGAGTGCTGAGGACTGAGGACTGAGGACTGAGGACTGAGAAGACAGTGCTGAGTGCTGAGTGCTGAGTGCTGAGGACTGAGGACTGAGGACTGAGGACTGAGAAGACAGTGCTGAGTGCTGAGTGCTGAGTGCTGAGTGCTGAGGACTGAGGACTGAGGACTGAGAAGACAGTGCTGAGTGCTGAGTGCTGAGTGCTGAGTGCTGAGGACCGAGCTCCGCAGTGCGCAATCCGCAATCCCTGATTGGAGAATCCGCAATCCGCAATCCGAAATCCGAAATCCCAAGGGATTCCAGGTCAAAGACGTGGGGCAGGTAGTGAACGCGCACCCCGCGAAAGAGCGGATGCCGCCGGAGCGTCTCGGCCCCCGTCTTCGACAGCGCGAACGCTCCCTCACACCGCCGGGCGAAGCGTGATTCCACCCGCCGCTTGCGCCACTGAACCAGCGTTTCAGCCGCCTTGGTCAGGGCCACATTCAGCATACGGACCGGCGTGCGGCCCCCGAACTCCGTCGCCACGTAACGGTAGGGGTTTGAGCAGAACTTGGGAGGATCGTGGATGGTGCAAAAAAAGCGAGCCCGGGGTAAAACCTCCTGGAGGTAATACCCCGCCCAGAATTCGCGATGCAGGGCGTTTCCTTCCTCGACGTGGACCAGGACGGGCTCGGAAGCGTCTTGAAGAGGGCCCGCGGCCCGCTCCACAAAATCGCGGATTGCTTCCCGAGCTTGGCCGGAACCGAGATCCTCGGAAAGCGAAGGCGGGAGAAAATCGCTCACCTCCGCTCCCGGAATCAGCTGAAGGGCCTTGGCAAAGTGGCACGCATATTCCGCGATAGCCGTCCGGGCGGGATTAAAGGGCCGTACGTGGAGGATCCGGAGGGTTTGCGCGAGGGGCTCAAGGGCCATCGCTGACTCTGTTCATAGATGAATGACGAATGATGAATGACGAATGATGAACGATGAACAAAGTGAGAGGAACGTAAAGCACGGCGCGATGCACGGTCTTGCCGGCGGGAAAGCATTCCGGAACTCGAATTCGTCATTCATCATTCATTATTCATTCATCATTCATCATTCCGCGGTTCCGCGGTTCTATTCCCGGATTTGTTCGACAATCTGCTTGACGACGTCTGGAGTGGGCTTCTGCTGGGTAAGGCGGATCCGGGCCAGTATCTGGGTCAGGGCGCTCTTGAGCTCGCGGATGTTGGATTCGATAGTCTGGGCAAGTTGGTTGATGATGTCATCCGGCAGCGTGGCCTCGCCCTCGGCCAGGTGGTGCCGGAGAATCGCGACCCGCGTCTCGAGGTCGGGGGGCTGGATATCCACGATGATCCCCGCGCCGAAACGCGAGCGCAGCCGGCGTTCGAGATGCGCGATGTCCTTGGGCGGACGGTCCGAGGTCATCACGATCTGCTTGTTGGCCTGATAGAGCGTGTTGAAGATCTGGAAGAACTCCTCCTGCGCGCGCTCTTTCTCGGCCAGGCCGTGGATGTCGTCTATCAGGAACACGTCCGGGCTTTTGTGCAGGGCGCGGAACTCTCGGATCGTGTTGTTCTGGATGGATTCGATGAGGGCGTTGGTGAACTCCTCGCTGGAGGTGTAAAGGAGCCGGACGTTCGGGTTCGCGCGGACCAGCTCGTTGGCAATGGCGTGCAGCAGATGTGTCTTGCCAAGCCCCACGTCCCCATAGAGGAACAGAGGGTTGTAGTCTCCGCCCGGGGTCTTGGCGACGGCCAGCGCCGTTGCGTACGCGAAGTTGTTGCGGGTTCCCACGATAAAAGTGTCGAAGTTGTATTCCTTGAGAATGGGCAGCATCTCCAGGGCTTTCGGACGAGCGGGAATCTCCCCGGAGGTCAGCATGGCCAGGATTTTCTCGGGCGAGGCGCCGGGATAACTCTGGATCAGACGCCGGAATTCCTCGAGGGCCGCGGCGTCGGTGCTCAGGCGTTCCTCGATCTCCGCATGCAGGGCTTGGGCGCGCGTATTGCCGGGTTCGATCTCAAGTATCTCGCCGGCCGTCTGAAGGGCGGCGGTGAGCTCACCCGTTTCCATCTGGATCGTGGCGATGCTGGAGAGCTGGGCTACTTGCTCCGCGCGCAGCTCCATGGTTTTCAGGAGTTCCGCCAGTTTGCGGTGCAGGGCCAGATCGCCGGGGAACCGGCCCACCGCCTCCGTGATGGTGGCGCGGGCCATCTCATACTGCTGCCGGCTGTTCTGGTCGCCGAAAACCGTCAGATAGTGCTCCTTGAGCAAGCTGGGAGAGGCCACCACGTCCTCGAGTTCCAGAATGCGGCGGCGCAGGTCCTCGCGCCCGGGATCGGCCCTCAACCCCATCTCCAGCGCCTCGATCGCCTGAGACACCAGCCCCTGACCGTCCATCTGCCCCGCCACGCGCAGGGCAAGGTCGGCTGTGCCTTCCTGGATGTCGCTTTCGCTGCGGAACTCGAGAATCTCCGACAGCAGGTGCAGGTCCTCGGAGTCTATCTCCAGGGCCTGCTGGTAGAGACGGTCGGCCTTGTCAATCTGGCCCTCCGAAAGGCACAGGCGAGCCCACTCCTCCAGGGCCTCGACGGCCTTCTGGTTCTGGCTGGTGGACCTGAGAAGGGCCACATAGCGCTCGCGGGCAGGATCGAAGTCCGGCTCTTCCCCGATGATCTCACGCAGCGTGTCGGCGGCCAGAACGGCCTGCCGGCCGCTCTCAAGCGCGCTGACCAGCTTCTCCGTATCGGACCAGTGTTTCCGGAAAGTGCCCGTCACGCGGCAAAGACGGAGCCACGGCGGCAACAAGCGGCCGGCCGGAGCCCCCGCGCTGCCCAAGACACCCCGCATTGCGGCCAGGGCCTCTTCGGGCTGGCCGGCCTTCTCATGAATCTCAACCAACTTGTCCAGCGTGTCCAGCGCGACGTTCCAGTTCCCCGCCTCGCACAGGGCCAGCAGCCGCAGCTCGAGAAAAGTCTGATCTTCGGGGAACCGGGAAGCCATCTGCTCGGCGAGTTTCACCGCCCTGTCCACTTCGCCCCCCGTCCGGTAGACGTCCAGCAGGCTGAGCGCGCTCTCGCGGAGCTGCTCGGGTTGATCGAGCCCCTCGTAGACGCGAATGGACGCTTCCAGGCAGAAGAGATCCCGTGGATCGCCTTTGAGCGCCTCCTGGCACAGTTGCAGCGCGTCAGGCCAGGCTTTGCGGGCGATGTAAACCCGGATCATCTTCTCGCGCAGCTCCTTGGCGTCGCGGGTGTTCTCAAGCTGCTCATAGAGGCGAAGGATCTGCTTGAGAACCTCCGTGTCGTCGGACTTCACCTCACTGATCTTGAGCAGAACGTCAAGCTGGGCGTCTTGCGAACCCTGTTCCCCGTAGAGATCGGCCAGGGAGCGGTAACCCGCAAGGGCCTCTTCCTCCTGGCCAAGGCTCAGGCGGAAATCAGCCAGTTTCTCCAGCGCTGCCAGGTCGTGGGGATCCAATTCCAACAGGCAGGTTAGAATCTCGACGGCTTTCTCATAGAGTTCCTGGTCCGCGAAGAGCTCCGCGGCCTGCAATAGCGCCTTGCGGGCCTCGCCATCCCGCCCCAGCTTGGTGAGCGCGGAAGCCAGGCCAACGAGAAACTCCGAATGCAGCGGGGCCTGCTTGACCAGATCCTCCAGGATCTCGAGCGCCTGAGTTTCCTGCTTGCTCTCCTTCAGGATGGGCAGGATCTCCTCGCCGGCCGCCACGAGCGGCTCGCCGCCCCCCAAATGAACCAATACCTTGATCCGGCGCTTTTGCAGCTCCAGATTGTCCGGGGCAATCTCCAGAACCGACTCGTAAAACGGCAGCGCGTCCTCGAACTGCTGCCGCGCCTCGTTCTCGTCTATGATCAGAAGAAGGGCCGACACCGCTTCGTCGTCGCTCCCCATTGCCTTGCAGATATTCGCCTTTAGGGAAAGGGCGATGTGGCGTCCCGGACCCCCCTGGGTGATGAGTGGGTCAATCCACTTGAGTGCCGATTGGTAGTCTTCGCACTCCAGGAAGTTCTGCGCAAGATCGAAAGCCAGCGCGTCGGCGTCGCTGTCGCGTCCGTTGCTCCGGTAAACCTGATAGATCTTCTCCAGGATGGTGGGGTTGCCCGGAAAGCGCGAGCGCAGGTCCTCGAGTATCTGAAGGGCCATGTTGCTCCAGTTCTCCTGGACAAAGCCATCCATCAGATAGAGCGACTCCTGCAAATCCTCGGGTTTGAGGGAGGGCGAGGAGGTCACCGTTTGCAGGTATTTCAGGCGGACGTCGTCTCGCTCGGGATTCAGATCCAGGATCTGGCGATAGCAGGCCAGGGCTTCCTCATTACGCCCTTCGAGACGGTAGCGGTCGGCCTGGGTGGAGATGTGCTCGGCCGCTTCGCCCGACCTGCCCGCCTTCACCAGCAGCTCGACCACGGCCCTGTTCACGGCCTCGTCATCCACGTCGAACGCGCTGATGCGCCGGTAGATGCCGATGGCCTTCTCGATGTCGTTGGCCTTGGCGAAAGCGCGGGCCACGTTCTTCAGTTCTTCCAGCATCTTGCTGCCGCGCCCCAGGGCATGGAGGCATTCCACGAACTGAAGGCGCGAGTCCATATCTTCGGGGCACACTTCGAGATATTTCTCGTAGATCGGAATGGCCTCTTCGTAGCGTCTCTGGCTGGTATAGAGATCGGCGAGACGTCTCCGCAGAATCGGGATCGCGTCCTGCTTCTTCAGTATTTCCGAAACCTTCAGGAGGCCGGCAAGGCCCTCGGCATTGTCGGGGTGCAAGTCCACCGCGCTCTCGAAGGCCGCGTAGGCTTCGCCCGTCTGGTTAGTCTTGAGCAGCTCCTGAGCCTGGTTCAGGTACACGCGCGAGAGCTGCTCGCGCAGGGCAAGCGCGTCCTCCTCTCGACCCAGGGAGTGGTACACGCCCTGGAGCTTCTTCAAGACGGCGATGCTGCCGGGATACCGCTCTCGCAGTCCCTCCAAAGACTGGAGGGCCGGGGGGCTCGTCTCCCCTCCGGTGAAACCGGCGGCAAGCTCCAGGCATTGCCCTATGACCGAGTCTTCCTCACCCGCGCCGGCTGGGGCGGACAAGACGGTCTGGATGAACTCCTGCCGGAACTCGTCGCGCCGGGGATCAATCTGGAGAATCTGGCGGTAGCACATGAGCGCTTCATCCGCGTAGCCGGCCTTTTTCGCCCGCCTGGCCCGCTCGGCAACCTGCGCAATCGCCTCGTCCGCGCGCCCAACCTTCACCAGCAGGTCCATGATCGCGTGGCCGATGTCTATGGATTCGGGCTTGAGAGTGTCAATCCTCCGGTAGATCTCAAGCGCCTTGTCAGTCTCGTTGTTTTCCTCAAAAATCTTGGCCACCCGGACCATTTCGCCGATCATGGCCTCTTTTTGCCCCAGACTGTGCCGGCACTCGGCCAGGTGCAGACGAATCTCCACGTCCGAAGGGCTGTGCTGAAGGTAGCGCTCGTAAACCCCGGCGGCCTCCTGGAGACGGCCCTTGTTGAAGTGGACCCCGGCCAGGCGTTTCTCCAGATCGCCCAACTCCCCCGTCCTGTTCTGCTTCTCACAGATGCGGACCATGCCCTCCAGCGCCGTCGCGTTCTCCGGCTCCAGGCTCAACACGTGCCGAAAACCCGTGAACGCCGCGTTCAGGTCGCCCTCGCCAAGCCGCTGCTTAGCCGTCTCCAGCCGCTTGTCCAGAAGAGATCCGACCCCGGGAACGTCAACGGAAAGTCCAAAGTGCTGAACCAGTTCGGCGAGGGCCTCCTCTTCTTCCTCCTCCTTGACCATCGCCACCAGCTTGATCAGATGCATGGACTTGCGGGCGGGGCAGGGAGTGTAGGAGCACTTGCCCTTCTTGGTGTCCTTCTCAACGGTAAAAGTGCGGAAAACCTCCTCTTTGTGGACGGGGCAGAAGCAGCGGATGGACTTGTCGCTCTCCTGGATCGTATCGGTGCGGTAGCCGATAAACTCCAGGACGGCGCGGGCGTCCAACCCGTCGAGGACCTTTTCAAGTATTTCTTTGGGGATTTCGCTCATTCCGGCCTGCTTGCTCCACACTTCCGCGCCAAGGTGGCGCTCTTTGTCATCATCCCGTTCTTAATATATCCGGCTTGTCGCGTCAACCCTTATCCGCCGTTTTGCCCATACTCTCTTGAAAAAGGACCTCAAGGACAACAACGACAAAAGGGACCCAACGATACTTTACCACTCAGTCCTCAGCACTCAGTCCTCTCTTCTCAGTCCTCAGTCCTCAGCACTCTCTTCTCAGTCCTCAGCACTCAGCACTCAGCACTCTCATCTCTGTCCTCAGCACTCAGCACTCAGCACTCACCACTC
>Ga0315274_10006856_pt1 | contig 16557 bp, 13 predicted proteins | sample YL17G02_20_MG_FD_203700 | JGI IMG/M metagenome (GOLD analysis project Ga0315274, IMG submission 203700) | Sediment microbial communities from Yellowstone Lake, YNP, Wyoming, USA - YL17G02_20 | ecosystem: Environmental > Aquatic > Freshwater > Lake > Sediment | place: USA: Wyoming | collected...
AGACGGTCTTCCCAAAATCGACCCCTTAATTGACCGAGCGCTGGAACTTGGCATGGATTCTTTAGCTATAACGGATCACGGCTCGCTTTACGGAGCCGTTGAGTTTTATAAAAAAGCCAAGGCTAAAGGACTAAAACCCATTATCGGCACTGAACTTTACGTCGCCCCCGAAAGCCGTTTGAGCAAAAGGCCAAGAATTGACGACAAAAATTACCATCTCATACTTCTGGTTAAAAACAAAGTTGGCTACCAAAATTTAGTCTATTTAATGACGCAAGCCTGGCTTGAAGGATTTTATTATAAACCCCGTATTGACAAGGAATTATTAAAAAAGCACGCCGATGGACTGATCGGTACCTCAGCGTGCCTGGCCAGCGAAATTTCTCGTGCTATTAAATCCGGCAACCTGCCGGGCGCCGAATCTTTGGCCGCGCAATACCAAGAAATTTTCGGAACGGGAAATTTCTATTTGGAATTGGAACATCATCCTAATTTGGCCGAACAAAAAGTGGTCAATGAAGCGTTGATCAAAATCGGCAAAAAATTGGGTATCCCCTTAGTGGCGGCTCACGATGTTCATTATATCAAACCTGAGCAAGCCGAAGCTCAGGACATTTTAATGCTGGTGAATACCAGTGCAAACCTCGAAGACCCGGAACGCTTAACTTTAAAAGCGGATGATTTTTCGCTTAGACCGCCGGAAGATTTTTTTGAATGGTTCAAAGACACGCCCGAAGCTATTACTAATACCCAAGTTATCGTCCAAAAATGTAATTTTGAATTTGAACTTGGTAAATATCAACTTCCCCAGTTTGAGGTTCCCAACGGCAAATCGCCCGAAGAATATTTAAAAGAACTTGCTTACGAGGGCCTTAAAAAAAGATATCCAGGTAATGGCGAAAATGTCCGTCAAAGATTGGAGTATGAGCTCTCGGTTATCGCCAAAACTGGCTTTGCGCCATATTTTTTGATTGTCCATGATTTTGTTAACTGGTCAAAACAAAACGGTATTGTGGTTGGCCCTGGACGCGGCTCGGCCGCCGGCTCTATCGTTTCCTATCTTTTGAATATTACCAATATTGACCCGCTCAAATACGATTTACTGTTTGAACGATTTTTAAATCCCGAAAGAATTTCCATGCCCGATATCGACCTAGATTTTGCCGACACGCGCCGGGATGAAGTAATTAGTTACGTCCGACAAAAATACGGAGATGACCATGTTGCCCAAATCATTACTTTTGGCACGATGGCTGCCCGCGCCGCGATTCGCGATACCGGCCGCGCCATGGGCTATTCCTATCAGCTTTGCGATCAAGTCGCCAAAGCCGTCCCTTTTGCACCAGGAATGACTCTGGAAAAAGCGCTGGAAGAAGCAATGGAATTAAAACAGCTGTACGAATCGGACGAGCAAATAAAAAAGCTGGTGGATACCGCCAAAATTCTTGAGGGCGTGGCGCGCCACGCTTCAACTCACGCGGCCGGAGTCGTCATAACTAAGGACCCGCTAAATAAAATCGTGCCGCTGCAACACCCGACTCAGGACGACCAAGCGATTGTGACGCAGTACGAAATGCACGCCATCGAAGACCTGGGGCTTTTAAAAATGGATTTTTTAGGACTGAAAACTCTAACCCAAATAGAGAATACGATAAATATCGTCAAAAATACAAAAGGCGACGATGTCGATATTGTCTCTTTGGCGCTGGATGACGCCAAAACTTATAAACTTTTGCAGGAAGCCCACACGACCGGCGTCTTTCAGCTGGAATCGGGCGGAATGAAAAGATATCTAAAAGAATTGAAGCCTTCGGTGTTTGAAGATATAATCGCCATGGTCGCGCTCTATCGTCCCGGCCCCATGGAGCTGATTCCCGATTTTATCAGCCGCAAACACGGCCAAAAAACAATTGAATATATCGAGCCTGCGCTGGAACCAATTTTAAAAAATACTTACGGCATCGTGGTCTATCAGGAGCAGGTTATGGAAATTGCCAGCAAACTGGCCGGCTTTTCTCTGCCACAAGCGGACACACTGCGCAAAGCCATGGGCAAAAAAATCAAAAAGCTGATGGATGAGCAAAAAAATAAATTGATCGATGGCATGATCAAAAAAAATATTTCGGGCGCGACAGCCGAGCGAATCTGGGAATTCATTGAACCCTTCGCTCAATACGGTTTCAACAAATCCCACGCCACCTGCTACGCGCTGCTAGGCTATCAAACCGCGTATTTAAAGGCGCATTTCCCGACCGAATTTATGGCAGCGCTCATGAATTCCGAATCCGACGATATTGAGCGCGTGGCTTTTTTGGTGAATGAATGCCAGCAAATGAATATTGAAGTTTTGCCGCCCGACATCAACGAAAGTTTGGAAAGTTTTACGGTTATCAAAGAAAAAGTCATTAGGTTTGGTTTGGCGGCCGTCAAAAATGTCGGCTCAAACATCGTGGCCGCCATTGTGCGCGAGCGCAAAAAAACTGGCGCCTACCACGCTATCTCAGAATTTATTGAACGGGTGCAAGATAAAGATTTAAATAAAAAGTCTTTGGAAAGCTTAATTAAGTGCGGCGCGATGGATAAACTTGGCGAGCGCGGGCAACTCCTCGTCAATGTGGAAACTTTGCTTAGCTACGCGCGCGAAATGCAGCGGCCAAAGACAAATGGCCAGACCAGTCTTTTTTCTGGCGCTGCGGCCGGAGGTAAAAGTATTTTACCGCCGCTTAAACTCCAAGACGCGCCTCCTGCCAACAAAAAAGATTGCTTAACTTGGGAAAAAGAATTGTTGGGGCTTTACGTTTCCGAGCACCCGGCAAAAGAGTACGAAAAAGTGATTGAAAAAATGGCTATTTTGCCCTCCAAACTATCCAGTCAGCTCGTCGGCCAGCACACCCGAATCGGCGGAGTAATTACCAATATTAAAAAAATCATCACCAAATCCGGCCACCCCATGCTTTTTGTGACACTTGAGGACCAAAAAGCAAAAGTTGAGCTGCTGGTTTTCCCAAAAACGCTTGACCGAACCGCAACGCTTTGGCAGGAAGGAAAAGTCATTATTGCTTCCGGCCGCCTGGATGACAAAGACGGCAACTTCAAACTCCTGATTGAAGAAGTACAGGAAATAAACCAGAATCACTTGAAGAATTTTAGATAATGTATTAACATACCAAATCGACACAAAATAATTACAAAAGGGGGGGGAAATGGCTCTTTTAAAATGCAATATGCTCGTTCTGCCTTTGATTTTTAAAATCGGCCCTATAGACATTAGTGTTCTTCAACATCATCTTGGTGACCCAAACGCTTACAATTTCGCACGGTATAATCCAAGGTTTTTAAAGAACAGAGCCGACGGCTGGACGCCGCCGTATTTCCCAGAAAATCAGTGCTTGATTGCTTTTTGCATTATTTCATGGGAAATCGCAAAATCTAAATGGTTTTATAATTTTCAACATCAACTGAAAGAAGGAAATTTTTTGGGCGGTAAGTTTTTCCGTGTTTACAAAATAATTCTGGAAAGATCAGAAATGGAGCTGCCTCCAGCGGATTATAGCGTTCAGGAACGTCAAGCTCTTGTTCTTGATGCTGTTTACTCATATTTCAAAAATTCCGACGCTGAAGGCGCTGCTTGCCGCCGGGTCATTGAACTAATGAACCGCATAATGGGCGCTGATTTGTCAGGAATCGAGTTTCCTGACTATAATCTCCGTGATCTAGCGCGTATTGCTTGGCATACAAATCGAGAAGATTTCAACTGGGACTGTGACGAACCGAGAAAAAACGCAATTAAAAAGTATAAAATCGTCGATAATTTTCCAGCTTTCGCCATAGAGCGACTTTGAACCAAGGCTCCGAGACGGCACGCCCGCTCGGAGCTTTTTTATTGACAATTTATTCAAAAATCTTAATATGTAATTAGAGCATTAATACGGATTAACCAACCGTTGACCCCAATTAGATAGCGCTTCGCGTATCTAACGGGGTAAAGCTCTCGTAAGCAGCCGACGAAACAGGCGCATAGAGTGCCCAGAAATTAGGGAATTCGGGTGGAACCGCCCTGTTTTGTACAAACGGGGTCCCGAAAATACTAATTTTTGGGCATTTATTTTTATGTTTATTGTTCGAGCCTGTCGAGAACTATTCAAGACTTCTCGACTCGTCCCACTTTGCGGGATTCGCTCGAAGAATAAATCTTTCTTATGGAAAACAAAAATGAGAAATTAGATATCCTACGCCATTCGACAAGTCACATTTTAGCCGCCGCGGTTTTGGAGATGTTCCCCGAAGCCAAGTTTGCTATCGGTCCAAATGTGGAAGATGGTTTTTATTACGATTTCGATTTGCCCCGCACCCTGATTCCGGAAGACTTGCCGCTTCTGGAAGAAAAAATGCGCGCGATAATCAAGGCAAATTTTCCGTTTGAGAAAAAAGAGATTGATGCGAAAAAAGCGACTGAGCTTTTTAAAAAGGCTAAGCAGCCTTACAAGGTTGAGCTGATTCAAGACTTAGTAAAAAATGAAAAAGCCACCCTTCGACAAGCTCAAGGCAAAAAAGTCACGGTTTATAAATCCGGCCCGCTTGTCGATTTATGCCGCGGCCCGCATTTGGATTCTACCGGCGAGATTAAGCCCGACGTTTTCAAGCTATTGAAAATCGCCGGCGCTTACTGGCGCGGTTCGGAAAAAAATAAAATGCTGCAGAGAATTTATGGTACGGCGTTTGAGACAAAAAAGGAACTGGATGAATATTTGAAAAAATTAGAAGAAGCCGAGAAGCGCGACCATCGCAAGCTAGGTGAAACGCTAGATTTATTTAGCTTTCCTGAACTCTGCGGTGGCGGCTTGCCTGTTTGGCATCCAAAAGGTTCTGTTGTGCGCAACGCCATAGAAGATTTTTGGAAAAGCGAACACGACAGGCGCGGCTACAGTTTGGTTTTCTCTCCCCATATAGCCAGACTTGATATATGGAAAAAATCGGGCCATTGGGAATTTTATCGCGAAAATCTTTATTCCCCCATCAAAATTGACGAGGAAGAATATTTGTTGAAGCCGATGAACTGCCCTTTTCATATTTTTATCTATCAACATCAAACTCGAAGTTATAAAGACTTGCCAATCAGATACGCAGAATTGGGAACGGTTTATCGCTACGAGCGTTCGGGTGTGCTGCACGGACTGACACGCGTGCGCGGCTTTACCCAAGACGATGCGCATATTTTCTGTCGACCAGATCAGCTTAAAGATGAAATTCTGAACGTTATAAAATTTGCCGGATTCATGATGGAAACTTTTGGGTTTAAAAAATATAAAGCTTATCTTTCAACTCGTCCGGAAAAATCAATTGGCTCTGACGCCAACTGGAAAAAAGCCACTGGAGCGCTAGAAGCGGCACTCAAAGAAGCAAAGGTTAATTATGAAACTGACCCGGGCGAGGGCGTCTTTTACGGACCAAAAATTGATATTAAAATTGAAGACGCCCTGGGTCGCGCGTGGCAAGGCCCAACGATTCAGGTTGACTTTAATTTCCCCGAAAGATTTGAATTAATTTACATTGATGAAAAAGGTAAAAAGCAACAACCAGTAATGATTCATCGCACGGTGCTGGGCTCAATGGAGCGTTTTATAGGAGTTTTGGTTGAACACTACGCCGGCGCGTTTCCGGTTTGGCTGGCGCCAGAGCAAGTTTGGATTCTGCCGGTCGGCTCGCGACACGAAGAATACGCCTTTAAATTAGCCGATACATTGAAAGCGCAAAATATCCGTGTGACGGTCAAGCACGAAAACGAAACCATCAACAAAAAAATCCGCGAGGGCGAACTGCAAAAAATCCCCTATCTTTTGGTTGTCGGTGACAAAGAAATATCAGCCGATTCCGTGGCAGTGCGCGAACGAGGCAAGGGCGATTTGGGACCGATGAAAATCGAAGAGTTTGTCAAAAAAATCAAAAAAGAAATAGAGGAAAAAATATAAATGTTTTTAAAAAAATCCTGGCCATTTATTGTTCTAGCTATTGCCGCGTTTGCGATCCATCTCGCCTTTTTGAGCCACCCTGCACAGGTCGTTTTTGACGAAGTCCATTTTGGCAAATTTGTCGGGGATTATTTCGCGAGCAAGTATTATTTTGACATCCATCCGCCGCTGGGAAAATTGATGATCGCAGGCTGGGCAAAGTTAAATGGCGTTAATCCCGTCTTTGATTTTGAAAAAATCGGCGAGCAAATTCCAGCCCAGACGCTTTTTGTAATGCGGTTTTTACCCGCCTTTTTTGGCGGCCTTTTTGTTTTGGCTTCTGCGTGGCTGGCCTGGCTCATCAGCCGTTCAAAAAAAGTGGCGCTGATCGCCGGCATTTTAATTTTGCTTGATAATGCTTTTTTGATACAGTCGCGTTTTATTTTGGTTGATATTTTTATGCTGACTTTTGAGGTGCTAACTTTTTGTTTTTTCTTTTTATGCCAGCGACAAAAAACGTATCGAGCTAAATGGTTTTTATATTTAATTCTGACCGGCGTCTTTTTTGGCCTAACCATTTCAATCAAATGGACGGGGCTGGCAACAATTGGCATTATCGGAGTAATTTTGATTGCAAAAATTTTCAGCAAAAAATTAGCCGATTATCTCAATAACTCTGTTCCTGTCATTCCTGCCCGCTTCGCCGAAGCTTCAGCGAGGCGAGCGAAAACAGGAATCCAGGCTCCTGGATCCCGGATCAAGTCTGGGATGACAAAGTGGGAATTGGTAAAAGAAGCTCTAATTGGTTTAATTTTTTTGCTGTTAATCGGCTTTGCTGTTTATACCATTCCCTTTGTAATTCATTTTTGGCTCCTGCCCAATTCCGGACCCGGCGACGCTTTTATGAACCAACAGTTTCAGCAAGAGTTAAAATATGGACGAGAAAGCCTTTCCCAGCCCTTAACTTTCTGGCAAAAATTTATAGAGCTCAATCAAAAAATGTATTTTTATAATTCGACTCTTAAGGGCGACCATCCTTTTGGCAGCCGTTGGTATGGCTGGTTTCTTGACCACAAACCCGTTTATTACTGGAACCAAGACAATGTCAATCAATCAGGCTGGCAAGCTAAAATTTATTTTATTGGCAACCCATTGCTTTGGTGGTTGGGGGCCGGATTTATCATTTTTACTTTGTTTGCTTATTTTAGAAAAAAAATGCGCCGCAAGCTTGAACCAATTTTTTATATCCTAATTTTGGGTTATTTTGCCAATCTCCTCCCTTTTATTTTTGTCACGCGCGTTTCATTTCTGTATCATTATCTTTCCTCGTCTCTTTTTCTCACTCTGCTGGTAAGTCTGTGGCTGGCGCGCCTTTGGCCAAAAGAGAAAAAAATTTTATTAGCCACCCTGGTATTGATATTAGTTGTTTTTATTGTCCTGGCCCCTTTTTCTTATGGCATTCCCTTGCCAGCTGGACTTGATAAATTCGAATCGCAATTGATTAGTTTTTTTCGTTAAAATAGCCTGGGGATAACTAAAAATCATTTTTTGTGCTATAATATAGGCATAAATCTTAAGGAGGGCTGACGCTGTAATTTATACGGCGTCAGTTACTAATTATTTATGAAAAAAATAAATACGGAGAGGGTTTTACTTGCCACTTTAGTGGCGGTGTCTTTTTTTGGTTTTCTTTTATGGTCGATTCAGCAGTCCCAATCGGAAGAGGAGTCGCTTTTAAGTCCCAGCACGATAGTCAATGCTAAAAATGCGATGGAAAATCAGATGATTAAACTTGTCGCGCCGACTTTAAATAGTGGAATAAAAAGTCCAGTGGTTATTTCTGGCCAAGCTAATTTGTCTGGCGATAGATTAAAAATTAGAATTAAGGACAGCCAAAACCTTATCTTAAGAGAAATCTTTATCCAAACTAAAAATTCAAAGCAAATGTCCGATTTTTCAATCAATCTGCTTTATAAAAAACCTTCAACCTCAAAAGGGACGGTGGAAGTTTTTTTGGTCTCCAGCAAAGATAGTTCAGAAATTTACAAAATATCCATACCGGTTGTATTTAATGATTAACAGTAACAAAATTTATTTTCCAAAGCCCCTCTCTTGTAAGCGGGGCTTTTTTATAATAAAGTAAAAAAATATGAAATACTTTATTGTAACTTACGGCTGCCAAATGAATGTCAGTGATTCAGAAAAAATCGCCGCCTTACTGAAAAAACAAGGGCACGAACCAGTAAAAGCTGACTCGCCCGCCGAAGCTTTAGCGAAGGCGGGCTTAATTATGCTCAATGCCTGCTCAGTGAGGCAGTCGGCAATTGATCGCATTTACGGGCAAGTCCAAAAATTCCCAGACAAAAAAATTTTAATCGCCGGCTGTCTATTGGATTATGATAAAAAAAGATTGGCCGCGCACAAGAATGTATCGATTTGGCAGCCTGACGATTATTTTGACTTACCACCGATTCACCAAGACAAACTTTGCGCCTATGTGCCGATCATGACCGGCTGTAATAATTTTTGTTCCTACTGCGTTGTTCCCTTTACGCGGGGAAGGGAAAAATCGCGGCCGACAAAGGAAATAATTAATGAAATAAAATCGCTCATTAAAAATGCTTATAAAGAAATTATTCTGGTCGGACAAAATGTGAATTCGTACAAATCACAAATCACAAATTACAAATTACAAACCGCTAAGTCCGTCCCGGACGGGTCGAGGACAAATTCCAGAACCCAAAACACAAAAAATCAAATAATAAATTTTGCGAAACTGTTAAAAATGATTGACAGCCTGCCTGGTAATTTCCGATTGAATTTTCTGACTTCCCATCCCAAAGACATGTCGGACGAACTTATCAAAACAATGGCTCGCTGCCAAAAGCTAATCAAGGATACCCATCTGCCAATACAAAGCGGCGACAATCAAATTTTGAAAAAGATGAACCGCCGCTATACTGTCGCGCATTACAAAAATTTGATAAAAAAGATCCGCCGCGCCATTCCTGATGTAAAAATCTCTACTGATATTATCGTCGGTTTCCCCGGCGAAACAAAAAAGCAATTTCAAAACACTGTAAAACTCTGTAAGCAAATCCAATTTGATAAAGCCTATATCGCCAAATACTCCCCGCGCCCGGGCACTGCTGCGGCAAAGCTGAAAGATGATATTCCCGCCGCCGAAAAAACTCGGCGTTGGCAATTACTAGACACACTCATAAATAAATTTACACATTAATATGAAAAGTAAGCCAAAACTACTCGTCATTATCGGCCCGACTGCTTCCGGCAAGTCGGATTTGACCGTAAGCATAGCAAAGAGATTTAATGGTGAAATTATTTCGGCTGATTCGCGACAGGTTTATCGCGGTATGGATATTGGAACGGGAAAAGTACCGAGAGATGCTAGTCGCAAATCGCAAATCGCAAATAGCTACTATTACAAAAGAGTTCCACACCATCTTTTGGACGTGGCTTCACCCAAACGCAGATTTACGGTTGCCCAATACAAAAAACTAGCGCAAAAAGCCATTAAAAAAATTCTGGCTAAAGGTAAAATTCCGATTATTTGCGGAGGCACGGGTTTTTATATCCAGGCTGTTACGGAAAATTTAGAAATTCCTGAAGTTAAACCGGATTTGAAACTACGCGCAAGATTAGAAAAAATAGCGACAAAAGAACTCTATAAAAAACTGCAAAAATTAGACCCAAGACGTGCCGGAGAGATAGACCGATTTAACAGGCGCCGCCTCATTCGCGCGCTTGAAATTATTTATAAAACAGGCAAGCCTGTGCTCACGCTTGTCATTCCCGCGAAAGCGGGAATCCAGAAATCAGAACCTGGATTCCGGGTCACGCCCGGAATGACAAATACGAACAGCTTCGACGCTTTATTTCTCGGCATTAAAAAATCGCCGCAAGAATTAAAAACGCTCATTGCCCAGCGGTTACAAAAAAGATTAAAACAAGGCATGATTGCCGAGGTAATAAAGTTACACCGACAAGGAGTATCTTGGCAAAGATTAGATGATTTTGGTTTGGAATATCGCTGGATTGCAAAATACTTACAAAAACAGATAAGCCGCGAAGCGATGATTTCGCGGCTGCAAAAAGAAATTGAGCATTTTGCTAAGCGGCAAATGACGTGGTTTAAAAAAAACAAACAAATTAACTGGATTGCAAACAAAGCGAAAGCAAAAAGAATCATTGAAAAATTTCTAAAAAATAAAGGGAGCGCTATTTAGCTCCCCTCTGGCTAATCCATTTTTCTAAAGATTAAGAATCTTCGCCACATTGTCCCATGAGTCTCATATTCGGGACATTGTTTCCAATCCGCGCCAATACATCCGGGACCGCCAATCATACATAAATCTGTAAGAAACGGACAATTTTTACTATCATCTATTTCCTTAATTCTTTCCTGGATTTCACACGCAACCATCTGACACCTCCTTTTTAAAAGAACAAAAAAAATACCCCTCAGCGGGGTTTTTTGAATACTCCAAATTCCTTTTTGTGAATGGCAATAATTTTTTCGCCATGTCTTTATAAAAAGAATAGTCGAAAGCTAATTACTTGTCAATCACGACTTTTCCACAGCTACTGGTTCAACAGTTTTGTTAAAATACTTTGGGCTATTTGAGGGTTGGCCTTGCCTTTACTTTCCTTCATGACCTGGCCGACTAAAAACTGCAGGGCGTTAGAATTGCCTTTTTTAAAATCGTCAACTGTTTTTGCGTTTTTTTCTATGACTGTTTCAATAATTTTTTTCAGCGCATCGCTGTCACTTACCTGTCCCAAATCTTTTTCTTCAATGATATGAGTGGGGTCAGCACCAGTTTTAAACATTTCAGCCAGCAGGGTTTGGGCACCGGATGAAGAAATCTTGCCCTCATGGGTTAAAATGATAAATTCCGCAAAATTTTCGGGAGTTATTTTTTCTGCTAAATTGCATTCGCCCGTCTGCAACGAATCAGCGATACGCGGAATTTCGGTGATCAAATAATTGACGGCTAATTTATTCAATTTTTTAAAATCTTCTTTTTTAATATTCGCAGCTTGCTCGGTTTTGGTAAATTCCGAACAGACATCTTCATAAAAATCACCTAAGCTTTTATTTTGTATCAAAACTCCAATATCGGCCGGCGGCAGACTGTATTCTTTAGCAAATCTTTTTCTTTTTTCATTTGGCAATTCCGGCATTTCGGCCAAAAGCTGATCGGCCAGCTGATCAAGGCCAATTAGCGGCGGCAAATCGGGCTCAGGAAAATAGCGATAGTCATGGGCTTCTTCTTTGGTCCGCTGACTTTCGGTAACGCCCATCGCGTCGTCCCAGCCGCGAGTTTCTTGAATTATTTTTCTGCCCTCATCAAGGTCTTGCGCTTGGCGTTTTATTTCATAATCAATTGATTTTTCTACGGCCCGGAAAGAATTGAGATTTTTAATTTCCACTTTCGTGCCCAACTCCTTGTTGCCAGACAAACTAATATTTACTTCGCAGCGCATCTGGCCTTTTTCCATATCTGCATCGGAAACTCCCAAGTAGCGCAAAATTAACTGCAGCTCCTGGCAGAATTGACGTGCCTGTGCGCCCGATTTAATATCTGGCTCACTTACCAATTCCATCAATGGCACGCCCGCGCGATTAAAATCAACAAGTGAATAATCAGCGCCGGAAGGGTGAACCAACTTACCCGTATCTTCTTCAAGATGCACTCGTCTGATGCGAATGCGATTGGCTTTGTCGCCATCTGCCTCTAAATAGCCGCCCAGCGCCAAGGGCTTGTCATATTGAGAAATCTGATAACCCTTGGGTAAATCGGGATAAAAATAATTTTTTCGGTCAAATTTGGAGAAATTGGGAATATCGGCGTTAAGCGCCAAACCGGTTTTTAAAACCATATGCACCGCTTCTTCGTTGATCACCGGTAAAGTCCCGGGCTGGCCGGTGCAGACCGGACAAATATTTTGATTGGGCTCTTTTTCCAAACCCAGGCCGTTTGGCGAATCACAAAACATCTTGCTTTTGGTTTTGAGCTCAACGTGAATTTCAAGACCAATTGTGGGTTTGTATTGCATAAAAGGATAGTGTATTTTTTATAAGTTCATAATAACACACGGGTGATTTAAATTCAAAATCCGTTTTATAATTCCGCGCTCGCCAAAGATTTTGTCAAAAATTAGCGGCGAGCCGAAGGATAAAAATTGCGTGATATGGATGATGGTGCATAGCAATTTTTATCGTGAGGCGAGCCTTAATTTCTCAAAATTTTATGGCTGCGCGGAAACTCTTTTGTTACTTTTCTGGTTACAGAAAAGTAAGAGAAATTTAATAAGGCCGGCAAAAGCCGGCCTTTGCGGTCCTCTGCGAAAGCAGAGAGCGCCACAAATATTATATAACAAAAAATTATTAGCTCGCAAATCCCTTGGTCGCCAGATAAACATTTCTTAACAATAATGCCACTGTCAGCGGCCCGATGCCGCCGGGTACCGGCGTCAAAAAAGCCGCCTTATTTTCAACGCTTTTACGATTCACATCGCCCACCACTTTGCCGTCAAAATAGCGGGTAATACCCGCATCTATTAAAATGACGCCTTGTTTTATCATCTCTCCTTTTATAAAATTGGGGCAGCCGCAAACCGAAATTAGAACATCGCTGCTGTAAATTTCTTTCTCTGCCCCCAAAACGATACAGGTATTTTTTGCTTGATATTTAAGCGGCACGCCCTCTTTTTCTGAAACAAACTTTAAAACAGAGCCGAAAATCTCTGAATTTACGAGAGCCAAAACGTTTTTATCTTTTAAGCTGGTTAAATTATTCTTAACGGCGTCGGCAATCGCCGTTAAAATTGCCAGAGGTAAAACCGGCAAAAAATAAGGCACTTCATTTTTTTCCAGCATTTTTCTGTTTTCTTTATGGAATCCGTCAACATCTTTTTGCGGACTGATCGTTTCTAAAATCCTCTCGGAATTAAAAACAGCCGGCAGGGGCAACTGGACAACTATTCCGTGCGTCTGGCCATCCTCATTTAATTGTTTAATTTTATGAATAACTTCCTCTTCCCCTTCTTGCTCGCCAAAATAAAATTCTTTAATTTCAATGCCAATTTTTGCGGCTGCATCTTTTTTTAACTTTATATAAAGCTTTGAGGCTTCATTTTCGCCGACCAAAATTACGGCCAGCATCGGTCTAATTTTTCCTTCTTTAATTTTTTCGCCTAGTTCCTTTAAAATTTTTTGGGCGGCCTTTTTACCATTGAAAATTTTCATACCAGGTAGTAGAAATTCGGCTAATTACTCATCATCTGATGCGATAATAGCCCTATTTAAATTATCGAGTTTGTAAAAACTATCTTCCTGCCAGGTGGCTTAAATAAACTGCCGAATTTTCACAATCCGGCATAGACAGGAAATTTTTTAACTAAACGCTGAGCTTCTGCTTTAACGCTCAATTTTATTTTTTGATTGTTAATATTTTTGATTACCTGCGCGACTAAATTTGCCGCCATTACCGCTTCTTTTTCACCAAAACCGCGCGAAGTTATGGCTGGCGTGCCCAGCCGAATACCGGAAGGATTATATGGCGGCCGTGCATCATTGGGAATCGTATTTCGATTCACAAAAATTCCCAATTTTTCGAGTTCCTCTTGGGCTTTTTTTGAATCCAAATTCAGTGCTGAGACATCCAAAACCATCAAATGATTATCCGTGCCGCCGCTAACTAAACGAATCCCCTGTTTAATAAATTCTTGCGCCATGGCACGGGCATTTAAAATAATCTGATGCTGATATTTTTTAAACGAAGGCTGCATCGCTTCAAAAAAGCAGACTGCTTTGGCGGCAATGATATTTTCAAGTGGCCCGCCCTGCTCGCCCGGAAAAACTGCTTTATCAATAATTTGGGCTAATTGGCTTTTGCACAAAATTAAGCCGCCGCGCGGCCCGCGCAGGGTTTTGTGAGTAGTTGAGGTTACAACATCGCACCACGGAAAGGGCTGCGGGTGCTCGCCAGCAATAATTAGGCCTGCAATATGGGCAACATCCCCCATTAAATAAGCATCAACCTTTTTGGCGATGGCACTGAATTTTTCAAAATCCAACACGCGCGAATAGGCCGTGGTACTGGCAATAATTAATTTTGGCTTAAATTCTAAAGCAATCTTTTCAACTTCGGCAAAATCAATTAATTCGGTTTTTGGATTAACGCCATAAAAAGCGAAGTTATAAAACTGGCCGGAAAAATTAACGGGTGAGCCGTGCGTTAAATGTCCGCCCGATTTTAAATCGAAACCTAAAATTTTATCGCCGGGTTTAAGCAACGCTAAATAAACCGCGCCGTTGGCTTGGGAGCCAGAATGCGGTTGCACATTGGCGTGCTCAGCATTAAATAATATTTTAGCCCGCTCGATTGCCAGCGCCTCAATTTCATCAATAAATTTATTCCCGCTGTAATAGCGTTTTCCCGGGTAACCCTCCGAATACTTATTTGAAAGCGGCGTCCCCATTGCAGCCAAAATTTCGGGGCTGGCATAGTTTTCCGAAGGAATCAAAACTAAACCATCTCGCTGGCGAGCGATTTCTTTTTTGATTAGGTTTTTGATTTTTAAATCCATGTTTATTTAATTATATCCTTGACGGTTTGTTCAATCTGTTTATATAGTTTCTGTCGACTGCCGTCGTTGATGACCGTGTAATCAACCATGGCAATCGGTCCGGCCTGAAAAAGTTTTTCAATTTGCGCGTAATCTCGACCCTGAGCTTCCTTGGCTGTCAGAGGTCTGACGGGGCGTCCGGCAAGGCGAGCGTAGCGAATTTTTGGCGGAGCGAATATTGCCATCGCGATGAAATTTTTCCCAAATTTTTTTTTAAACTCTAAATACTCAACCCAACTATACAAACTTTCTACCAAAATATTGCCGTCGCCAGAAATTTCTTCAATTTTTTCTATCACTTTTTTAGCATAATAATCTTGTCCGTGTTTAGCCCGCAATTCCTCTCTGATCTTTCGTTCGTTCGCTTCGTTAATCGCCAACTTCCTATTTTTTAATTCATCAAACGTCACTTCCCCGAAATAAACCTTGGGCCAATTAAATTTTTTAACAAGATAGTCTATCACTTCCGTCTTACCGGAGCCGGGCAAGCCCAAAATAGCAAAGATTTTCCTTTTTTTCATTCCTTTTTCAGGTTTTTGATTTTTTTAAATGTTTAAGGGTCACCGCTAAGCGTCCGTTGCCATATTGATGGCGGTCGTCAATAATATCTTTTTTCTGCCATTCTTTTACCCAGTCTTCAACCCTAAAAGCCTTGACTCCTTCTCGCGTCATTATGATAACACTTTCGATGCCGGCGTTAATAATCATCCGCTTGCAAATAAAACAGGGAAAAGCGTCAATCAGCTTTCCGGTCGTGGTATCTTCGCCCCAAATGTAAATTCGGCTGCCCAGGGTTGAAGCCGCGCCTCGCGCCGCGTTGATAATGGCGTTTTGCTCACTGTGCACCGAGCGACATATTTCGTAGCGCTGGCCGTGCGGCATGCCCAAAGTTGTACGCAAGCAATTTTGTCGCTCAAAGCAATCCTTGGTTTTTCGCGGTGCACCTATATAGCCAGTAGCAATAATCTGGTCTTCTTTCACTATCACAGAACCCATTCGATTGCGATAACAAGCCGAGCGCATAGCAATTTGCTTAGCAATCGTCAAATAATAATCGTCTTTGGACGACCGATTTTTAAGAGGAAATTTTTTTGTCATAAAAAATAGGGCCTTTCTTGGTTACATTGTAACCTGGAAAAGCCCTCTGATTCAAGTATCCTCATCGAGGAATTTCTTTTAGTTTTTTTATTTCCTCCTCTGAAAGTCCGCGCCGTCTGCCCGCGACTTCCCAGCAATGGTCATAAAGATGCAAACCTTTGCTGACGCAGATCATCTCGCCGTCCTCAACGCCGATTTCGCGAGCCATATACTCTTTCATCAGTTGAATAGCGGCGAGATTTGCCGGCAAGCCGCCCCATAGGTCCCAGCTTCGAAAATACACGTTAATAAAGTGCAGTTTTCCTCCCTTGACCCTGGTGTCGATATGGCATAGACAGGGAGGGTCTTTGAGCATGATGTCGGCGGGTTGGCCAACTCGTATGGTCATCTGATTGTTGCCCGGGCCATACTTTTTATATCTGTCTATAACTTCGTCCATCTGATTGACGAATTCCGGCGGATCAACCCCGAAAAAAGTTTGTGCTCGCTCGATATGTTGTATCACAGATGTGCGCGCTTTTGTTATCCGTTCACCGTAAGTATACTGCTCGTTACCCTCCTTCAAGTCTGTCATTAAGTAGCGATTGAAATAACCATCGACAAAATTCATATCCGTGGGTGGTGGAATACCAAGCCCGGGCGGAATATCCGGAATTAGAGGTCTCACGCCCGGATAAAGAACATGGATAATCGCTGAATCAAATTCCATGCGGTGTTGACCGGCATAAGAACCTTGATCAATCTTGTATTTGTCGGCGACGCCCGGCTCAATAATCTTTGCCACTAATTGAAACCAGGCATCCGGAAGATCACGCGCTTCAATATTGACAATATTTAACACCTGCTTACTCCTCCT
>Ga0315274_10006857_pt1 | contig 16557 bp, 9 predicted proteins | sample YL17G02_20_MG_FD_203700 | JGI IMG/M metagenome (GOLD analysis project Ga0315274, IMG submission 203700) | Sediment microbial communities from Yellowstone Lake, YNP, Wyoming, USA - YL17G02_20 | ecosystem: Environmental > Aquatic > Freshwater > Lake > Sediment | place: USA: Wyoming | collected...
CATGTCGTGCTCGGTGAAAGTCTGAACCGCAAGCAGATTCTCGCGCATGCCCTGAAGACAGGTCTCCAGGACGCGCAGGTTCTCTTCCGTTCGATGGACGGCCGCCAGTTCGGCGATGCTGGTCTCCAGATGGCGGCGCACTTCGATGATGTCGCTCATGCGGAGATCGGCCTGGGTCTTCAGCAGGGGCGAGAGCATGCCAAAGACGGCCGAGATATCCAGGCGCTTGACGAAGACCCCCTTCCCGTGGCGGGCCTCGACGATGCCGAGTCCCTTCAGCATGCACAGCGCCTCGCGCAACGGCAAGCGGCTCACGCCCGCCATCTCCATCAGGTCGCGCTCGGAGGGAAGCCGGTCACCCCCGCGCAGGCGATTGGCGGCGATGTAGCGGATGAGTTCCTGGGCGATGGTCTCGACCAGGGTCTGGTTTTTTTGGATGCGGGGTACTGGGGAGAGGGCCACGGGCGCGCCTCATATACTCATATGACCAGTCGCCCGACTGTACCACACTCCCCTGCGCTGTCAAGCAGCAAAAAGCACGCTATGGGCGAAGCATCAGCGCGCGTCTGCCAGTCTACCCCAGGACAATCTCAAAGTCGGCGCTTCCGCCTCGAGGGGGCGGTTTTGGGAGTGCGCAGGCTTGCCTGCGCTTTCTCGGCGCGGTGGCTTGCCGCCGCGCCAAACTTCGTTCGGATGGGGATGAAACCCCCGCCTGTCCGCCAAGCCGGGCGGGCCAAAGCGACGGCAAGCCGTCGCAATCCAAAGACTTTGAAATTGCCCTGCAGTCTGCCCGTGCGCGCTGTGAAAAACCTTGACACGTCTCGGACGAAGAGATTCGAATGCCCTGGAAGAAAGGCCTGCACTGGTCCGGGCGAACGCCAACATGCGATTCCTGGTTTGCATGACTCTTTGGGCTGTCTCCTGCACGAGCGACGCCATGACGTTTCATCCGCCGGACGAGGAGTCCAGACGACGAGCAATCGGGTCTCTTGAAGGGACTCCCGAGGTCCTTCAGAGGGCCCTCGATCCGACTCATGATTTCGAACCCATTCCGGCGCCGCGTTCGGGAGATTGGCTGGCCGTACACCCCGAATCGGGCCAGACTTTCGGCGAGTACGTGCGCTCGCAACCCAATCGTCCCGATGCGGTGCGAAACAAGATCTACTTGCAGCCGCTCGGCGCTTTCCCCTTGAGCGAGGCCGACTTTCTTCGGCAGCTGGAACGATTTGCCTCCGCCTATTTCGGATTGGCTGTTCAGGTTCTGCCCAGCCTCGATCTGGGCGGCCACGCCATCAAGACCCGCCAGAATCCGTTCACGCGCAACCGGCAGATCCTCACCGGCGACGTCTTAACGCTTCTCAAGAGGAAACTGCCCGGCGACGCCTACTGCATCCTGGCGATCACGATGGAGGATCTCTACCCCGAGCCGTCGTGGAATTTCGTCTTCGGCCAGGCCTCGCGTCGAGACCGCGTCGGCGTTTACAGCTTCGCCCGGTACGATCCGGAGTTCTACGGCCAGGAACGCGGCCCTAACTACCACGAGATCCTTCTGCGGCGCAGTTGCAGGGTCCTGGCTCACGAGACCGGCCACATGTTTGGGATCGGTCACTGCATTCACTTCAAGTGCGTCATGAACGGCTCGAACCACTTGGCCGAGAGCGACTCCCGCCCCTTGCATCTCTGTCCGGTGGATCTTCGCAAACTGCAGCACAATGTCGGCTTCGATGTCGCAGAGCGTTACGCCAGACTCCGCCGATTCTACGCGGACGCCGGTCTGGCCCCGGAAGCGCAATGGATCGCGAATCGGCTCGGACGGATCTTGGGACAAGAGAAGGCCCGGGAAGATCCCGGAACGCCCGTCAGAACGAACGGGAAGGACAAGCGCTGAGAGCGCGTACAAGAAATGGCAACGTGCGCCGCTTGCGGAAAGGGCTCCCTTCTGATCGCCCAGAGCCTTGGCTCGTGCGGCGACTGTCTCCGCGCCGGGAATCGCAAAGCCATCGAAACGGCCGAGGCGAAAAGACGCCGCGCCCGCAAAGAGTTCGACCTGCCGCTGGAAGCCCCTCGCGATCCGGACGGCGTCGCGTGCGCCTTGTGCGTCCGCGCGTGCCGGATCGGGGAAGGAAAGCGGGGTTTCTGCGGCATTCGCGCCAACCAGAACGGCTCGCTCCGCGGAGGAGACCCTTCGGGCGCCCGCGTTCAGTACTACCACGACCCCTTGCCGACCAACTGCGTCGCCGACTGGGTCTGCCCGGAGGGTTCGGCGCAAACCCGCGCCGCGTTCCGCCATGCGCCGGGACCCGCATTCCGCCGCACGAACCTCGCCGTCTTCTATGAAGCCTGCTCTTTCGACTGCCTGTTTTGCCAGAATTGGCACTATCGCCCCGCGAGCAAACCCGGCGGCCGCGTCTCGGCGGCGGACCTCGCCGAAGCGGTCGACCGCCACACCGCCTGCATCTGCTACTTCGGCGGCGATCCGGCGCCTCAGGCCGAGCACGCCCTCGAAGCGTCGCGCATCGCCCGCCGGCGATTCCCCTCCCAGACGCTACGGATCTGCTGGGAGACGAACGGATCCGAAAACCCCCGCGTCCTGGACGAAATCGTCGGCCTGTCTCTCGAAACCGGCGGGTGCATCAAGTTCGATCTGAAGGCCCACAACAAGCATCTGCACACAGCCCTCTGCGGCATTGACAACCGTCGGACCCTCGCGAGCTTCCGTCGAGCGACCGCCCGCATCGGCGAACGTCCCGACCCGCCCCTCGTCCTCGCGAGCACGCTTCTCGTTCCAGGATACGTGGACGCCGGCGAGGTGGCCGAGATCGCTCGCTTCATCGCCGACGTCGATCCTTCCGTCCCTTACTCTTTGCTCGCCTTCCACCCCGACTTCCTGATGGCCGATCTCCCTCGGACCTCCTCGCGCCACGCCCGCGACGCCGAGCAAGCCGCCCGCGACGCCGGCCTCGCCCGCGTTCGCGTCGGCAACGCCCACTTGCTCGGCGACTGGTACTAGCGATCGCGGTTCAGACTCTGGAAGTACGATTGCGCCGGTCGGCGGCGCCGACCAGATACTGTCATCAAGCCATAAGACTGTGACGGCCGCTCGGCAGGCTTCGGGAAAGAGGACGGCGACGCCGGGCTCCATGGCGCTCGTCTCCTCGATCTTGCCTATCATTGCCTCCTGCATTCCCTCAACGACGATCGCGGAACGATCCCTCCGCGGGTTGACTCGGACCTGTCCGATGGCACATAATCCCCCATGCCAGAGACGCCCGACTTCACGCTCGTCTGCCCCATACCGATCGCCGACTACCCGAACGTCATGATGGCGCACGGCGGCGGCGGAACCTTGATGCGCCAGCTCATTGAGAAGATGTTCCTCCGCGCCTTCGGAACGACCGACGCCGGGGCGCAACACGACTCGGCCATCATCGAGCCGGCGGGGACGGGAAAGATCGCCTTCACCACGGACTCCTACGTCGTGAGCCCGCTCTTCTTCCCTGGGGGCGACATCGGGTCGATGGCCGTCTACGGCACGGTCAACGACCTGGCCATGGCGGGCGCCCGCGCCCGCTACCTCAGCGCCGGCTTCATTCTCGAAGAGGGACTTCCGATGGAGACCCTTTGGCGCGTCGTCCGTTCCATGGGCGAAGCCGCCCGGCGTACAAGCGTGCGCATCGTCACGGGCGACACGAAGGTCGTGGACCGGGGCAAGGGCGACGGCGTCTTCATCAACACGGCGGGGATCGGCGTGGTCGAATCGCCCGCTGAGATTTCCCCCCGCTCCGTCCGCGTCGGAGACGCCATTCTTCTCTCAGGGGACCTTGGCCGTCATGGCATCGCCGTCATCGCGTCGCGCGAGGGAATCGAGTTCGAGACCGCCATCGAGAGCGATCTCGCGCCTCTCGGAGACGTTGTGATGGCGCTCCTGGCGGGGGGCATTGCCGTGCGCTGCCTGCGCGACCTCACCCGCGGCGGGCTTGCCTCGGCGCTCAACGAGATCGCCGAATCCGCCGGAGTCGGCATCGAGATCGAAGAGTCGAAAGTCCCCGTGCGCGACGACGTGCGGGGCGCGTGCGAACTGCTCGGGTTCGACCCGCTCTACGTCGCCAACGAGGGCCGCTTCGTGGCTTTCGTCGAACAGGCCGACGCCGAGCGCGCGCTCGAGATCGTGCGGTTTCACGCTTGCGGCGCGAACGCCGAGATCGCGGGGCGCGTCTCCGAAAGCGGCGCGGGGCGCGCGACCCTGAAGACGCGCATCGGCACGAACCGCCCCCTCGACATGCTCAGTGGGGAGCAACTGCCGCGGATTTGCTAGTGCGGCGTTCCGGAAGTCCGTCACACCATCCATGGCTTCATGGCCCGCTCCCTGGGCAGCCGGCGGGCCGGGAACTCGGCGCCGAACACGAAAAGGGCCGGCTGGCGGCCAGTTGTCGGCGAAGTGGATGTCGCGGGCCCCGGCCGGCGGGAGCGGCGGTTCCCTCCTTGGGATCGGCAGCAGCGCCTCAATGCAAGAACCAGCGCACGCCCGACATCGCCATGGTCATGCCGTAGCCGTCGGCGGCCGCAACCACCAAGTCGTCGCGCAAGGAGCCCCCGGGCTGAAGAACGAACTGGACGCTCGAGCGGCTGGCGCGGTCGATACTGTCTCGGAACGGGAAGAAGGCGTCGGAGCTAAGGGCCAGGCCGTGGAACTTGCCGATCCACTCGCATCTTTCCTGACGGGTCAGCGGCTCAGCCGGTTCGGCGAGTTTGGAGTTAAGTTCTTCGATCTCAGGATCGGAGAGTTCGTCCCAGAGGAGGAATTGGTCGATGACGTTCATCCTTTCGGCGCGCGTCAGGCCGTTGGCGAACTTCAGACCGCGCACTCGGGGGTGCTGCTGAAGCATCCATTTGTCCGCCTTGGCGCACGCCAGCCGCACGCAATGGACGCGCGATTGCTGGCCCGCGCCGTTGCCGATCACTTGACCGTCGTAGGCTATGGTCACGGAGTTCGACTGGGTGTACTTCAGCGCCACGGTGGCGACAAGGAGATCGGTGCGGGCGTCGTCATCGAGATCGTTGCGCTTGGTAACGACGTTTTCGAGGAGATCGCGACCGACGGGGACGTTGTTGCGGGTCTGTTCGAGGGTGAACCCGAAAACGTCGCGGCTCTCGGTCTCGGGAGGCTCATAGTCGGGATCGATCTTGAAAATGACGTAGCCGCCCTTCTTCTTCTTTCTGAGGATTTCCAGCGCGTTGGGTTCATAGTCGGGCGCAATGACAATGTCGGAGACCTCGGGGCTGATGGTGCGGGCGGTTGAGACGTCCACCTTGTCGCTGAGACCAACGATGTCTCCAAAGGAGGACAGGCGGTCGGCGCCCCGGGCGCGGGCGTAAGCGGCGGCGAGGGGAGAGAGCTCCACGTCGCCCACCATGTAGACCTCCCTCAGTGTATCGCTCAGGGGTTTGCCGATGGCGGCGCCGGCGGGGCTGACGTGCTTGAAGGACGACGCCCCCGGCCGCCCGGCGGCCCGGCGCAGTTCGCGCGCCACTTGCCACGCGCCGAGAGCGTCTAGAATGCTGATATAGCTGGGTTTGCCATTGAGGATTTCCAGCGGCGAACGTTCCCCCCTATAGGTGACCCGCGCCATCTTCTGGTGGGGATTGCATCCGTACTTCAACTCCCTCGTAACCATGCTTCGCGATTCCTTCCCCTTGGGGCGAGGTGAGAGATCGCTTTCCGGTCCCAGGCTCACGCGCTTTCCGGGCTGAGACCGTGGTCAACGATCTTCTTGTGCAGGGTGTTGCGGTGAATCTGGAGGCTGCGAGCCGCTTGGACCTGGTTCCAACTGCAAGCTTCCAGGGCGGCAAGGATGCAGCGCCGTTCGACCTCGACCAGGGGCAGGGTCTCGGGGCCTGGTGGGGAAGGCTCCAAGGGCGACGCCCCCGCCGCAGGCGGGATCAGGTTGAAATCCCGCGGTTCGAGGACCCCGCCGTCGCACAGGAGAACGGCGCGCTCGACGGCGTTCTGGAGTTCTCGGATGTTGCCTGGCCAGTTGTGCGTTTCCAGTTGCCGGAGAGCGGCGTCGGAAATGCCGATCACAGGCTTGTTGTAGGTGCGAGCGTACTGGCGCAGGAAATGATCGGCAAGCAGGCGAATGTCCTCGCGCCGCTCGGTGAGCGAGGGCATCTTGATCTCGAAAACGTTGAGGCGATACCAAAGGTCCTCGCGGAAGCGCTTCTCGCGCACCGCCTCCTCGATGTGGATGTTGGTGGCGGCGATGATGCGGGCGTTGACGCTGATGGCCTGGTGTCCCCCGACGCGGGTGATCACGCGCTCCTGCAGGAAACGGAGCAGCTTGATCTGAGTGGCCGGGGTCATCTCGCCGATCTCATCGAGGAAGAGAGTGCCGCCGTGGGCGTTCTCAAGCCACCCGCGGCGCAGGCGGTCGGCGCCGGTGAACGCTCCCTGCTCATGGCCGAACAGCTCGCTCTCGATAAGCGTTTCCGGAATGGCGGCACAGTTGATGGCGAGGAAAGGGTACTTCGCCCGCTGGCTGCTTCGATGGATCTCGCGGGCGATTATCTCTTTGCCCGTGCCGGTGGCGCCGGTCAACAGAACGGTCGAATCGACGCCGGCCACCTTGCCGACCAGATCCAGGACCTGTTTGAACGGAGGACTGGCGCCAATGAGGACGTACTCCTCCGCGTCCTTGATCCTCGTCTTCTCCTGAGCCATAGCGTCGAGGGTCTGGAAGTTCTCAACCGCCTTGCCTGCAAGATCCGCCACCCCCTGTAGGAGTCGGACATCCTGGAGCAGAAGGCTGCCGCTGTCCGGTATCTCCAAGTAAATCAATCCATTGACGCGGCCCCCTTTCAGGAAGGGAACGCACAAGGCGGACCCGTCGCCCTGCGCTGCCGTCGCCAAGGGAAGGGCGGCGCGGGGCTCCCCGGAAAAGTCGCCCACGTCCTGGCTCGCCGGGATCAGAACGGCGCGCTTCTCCGCGAGTACGCACCGGATCACATTCAGCGAAACCTGAAACTCCTCTTGGTCGGAAAGGACGACCATGGGAACAAACTCCCCGGCCACGTTGTCCCATACGAGGAGGCATCCGCAGGTGGCGCCGAAGACCTCCATGAGCGTTCGCAGGATGCGCTCCAACGCTTCGGGAAGGGGGAGATCCGGAGAAGAGAAGAGCCGGCTGAGCTGGCAGATGAGATCTGAGGCCATGGCGAAGGCCTCGTTCTCGCGATCCTCGCCAGGCGGGCGCTCGGCCGGTTTCTCGGCGAGACGCAGGATTGTCTCGTCGGTAGGCGATGAGAAATGGACGCGCTTGTTGCTGAAACGGGTGTTCTTCAGATCGCGGTCGGGATTGAAGAGGAAAGTGCTCGACCCGATCACGATCTTGTCGTTGCGCAAGAGGGTCTTTTCCTTGACCAGTTCGCCGTTGACCAGAACGCCGTTCTTGCTCCCCGTGTCGCGGATGCGGTACGAGAGACCCCGCTGGATGATCTCGCAGTGGCAGCGCGAAATGCTTGGGTCGGGGACTTGGATGTTGTTCTCGGGCGCCCGGCCTATGGTCGTTCTCTTGCCAAGGAGGTGTTTGACACCGATGTCGGGACCCTTGATCACGAGGAGACTGGACATGGCGGTCGACCGTTTCCCTCCCGCCCGGCGGTCCGAGGAGCCGACGCCTCCGGCGGCGGTCCTTGCAGACTCCCGCGGGGCGAACGGGGGAGTTGTTTCGGCAGTGTAGAGCAGAAAAGGGGCCGGCGCAAGGGGAAGAATCTTCCTGCGGAGACTTCCCCCTCGAAGACCGGGGCGGTGAAGGCCGAAGGAGTCGAGAAATGGGCGTTAAAGCCGCGACCGGCGCGCCCCACACGCACGGAGGAAGCCCCCCCCGCTGGAGACGCCCATGAATCGCTCCAATCTCCCGATTTCGCAGAGGTCCCCAAAACGCCACGCGCCCCATATTCTCTTGCCACCGGGACGGTTTTCGAGTAGCATGAAAGAAGGGCGGAGAACGCCGTTCGGAAAGGATGGTCCAGCCATGCGCAACCCAGCTTCTATCGTGTTTCGAGCCATCGGGCTCATTGTGTCACTGACTGTTGTGTCCACCCCCGCTCTGGCGCAACGCATGCGTTCACAACCGGGGACGGAGGACGAGCTGTCGCGGCCGTCCCGAATGACGGCTCCCGAGCAAAGTCGAATGGCCCCCGTGGAGCGCGGGACCCGAAACGCCCCACCCAGTGCGCCCACTGAGGTCGCCCCTCCGCGTCCGTCAGAGTCGCCCAGACCGGCTCCGGACATGGCCCCGTCCCGCTCCCCGCGAACGGTGTTCGGGAGCGATGGGACGGTCTCGCGCGACCGACCCCGCCCCAGCCGTCAGGAGCCTTCAGATTCGGCCCCTTCGAGAGGCGGCATCACAGGTCCCTCCCCCGCGGGGGAGGACGCCTCATCCCCGTCGCGGGTTCAGCCGGTTGAGGGGTCTGGACCCTCGCGTTCCTCGCGCGGCATTCTCGGCTCAACCTCCGTCGAGCGTCGCGAGGAGGAAGCGGCGACGTCCAGACCCAGTCTCGATCGGGGGGTCTTGCGCAACGGGCGCGGGACCGGCGATGAACCATCTCGCCCCGAAGAGATCTCCAGGGACCGCGGCGGCCGCAGTAAGTCCGAGGGCGACTCCGGCCCGGCCGTCTACAAATCCCGGGAAAGAGCGCGCGAGATGGAGCCCAGCCGTTACCGGCCAACGTCGCGGGGCGAGATGGGAGTTGGCTCGTCGCGGGGTCGTGACTCCATCGGGCGCTCCTCGCAGTCCGCGCGCCACTCCGAGCGCGCCGCCAGTCGGGACCTGAGACGTCGTTACCCGAGCGCCGCTTACCGCACCGTGAACCACCGCCACTACGACCGCCATTACCGGGACTATGTGGACGACTCTTGGTGGGACCTTGGCCCGGTTTCTTTCGACTGGACCTTCTACGCCCCCCACGTCGGCAGCGGCTCGAGTTTCTTTGTCCAGTATCGCTATGGCCGGCCGGGCGGGGTCTACTACCGCTCCTATCGCTGCTCGCCGTTCCGGTACGCGCACTACTACACGTTCCCCTGGTACAGCACCTACTACTACTCCAGCTCCTGGTACTGGCCCTACGCCGTATCCTACGCGCCCGGTTTTGCCGCCGGCTTCAGCTACGACTCCGACGACGACGCCGCCATCTACTTCAGCTACGGCTACGGCGGAGGAATTCGCTTCGGCGAATGCCCCTGGGTTTACTCCTGGTACCCCTTCGGCGGCTACGAGCGCCTCGTGGTGACGGAGGCCGTCCCTGACGCCTACTGCCACTACGTGGCGCCTTACGTGACTTACGAAGTTGACTGAGAATCCCGCCGGAAACGGCCCTGGAGCGGCCGGCGCCGTTTCCAGGGAGCTCGGCCCTCGCGGGCCGAGGCGAGCCAAACCGTCGACAGTTGCCCCCAGACGAAAGATGACGCCGGAACATGCGTGATCCCGACTCTGGGGGCATTTGGCGTTCGCGCATGAAAGACGAAAAACCCGACGACACCTATACCCTCCGCACTCGCGATTGGCTCGACCGCGCCTTCGCCCTCAGGACGGACGGGGGGGAGTGGGTGTCTCACCAGCCGATCCACGGCTTCGGCCGCGGGCATTCGGCCCCGCACCAGGCGCCCCGCATCGCCCGGACGGGCCGGATCCTTGCCCTCCTGGCGCGCGAGACGTTTGAGGACTTCCTGGACGTCGGCGCGGGAGAGGCTTACACGGCCGACCTCGTGCGCGAACTGTTCGGCGCCAAGGTCGCGGCGTGCGACTTGTCGCGGGAAGCCTGCATGCGCGGCCGCGAGCTGTTCGGCGTTCCCACCTTTGCCGCCAACGCCGCGCGGCTTCCCCTGACCGACCGCTCCTTCGACTGCGTCCTTTGCAGCGAAGCGCTCGAACATCTCGAGGACCCCTTCGCCTCTCTCTCTGAGTTGGTCCGCGTCACGCGCCGCATCCTTATGATCACCACCCAGGAATGCGGCCACTTCGAGTGGCAGCGCCGCCTCATGCTGAAAACGCGCCGCCTCGCCCGTCCGCACGCGGAGATCAACTGGTGGCTTCCCATGGACCTGCGCGATCTCCTCGGACCGAGCGTCGAACTCCATCGCCAAAACCGGCCCGATGGCTGGCCTCTCGACTGCGAAAAGGACCTCGACGTCGTGAAGCGATGGCTGCGCCACGCCACGGACCCCGAAGGACTGGACCGGGAGGGGGTCGGAGTCATCGCCATCTGGCGACGCGGCGAAGACGCCCCCACGCAGGAGGTCAGCGGCGCGGCCCGAGCGTCTGGGCAGACCCCGCCCCCCCCGGACGAGCACCCCAAGGCAAGGACGCTCCGAACGACCGGATTGGATATGGACCCGCTCTGGGACACGCTCCTCCAACCCCGACCCACGGGGCGCAGTCTGGCCAACGCGGATGAGGCATGGCTGCGCGAACGCCTCCGGTGCCCCCTCTGTCTGGGTCGCCTCGAGCGCATGGCCATTGGATTGGAGTGCGCTCCCTGTGGCCGCGCCTGGTCGCCTCACAAGGACCTCCCGGATTTCACTGTCGCTGAGGTCGGCATGCGGCAACCGGATCTTCTCGATGCGCGTCATGTTCAACGCCTCAGACGGATCTTCCAGCTCGACAACGTCTGGACCGGCAAGAAAGCCGCTCTCGGTGAAGCGCTTCTCGGCGCCGTCGATCTGGTCCGCGATCTTTACATCCGCCGCGGGCTCCGTCGCGCCCTCGAACTGTTCTTCAGACGTCTCGGCGAAGCGGCCCGCGAATTCGACCCCCGCGCCGAAGGATGGCTGGTGCGCGCCCGCGGCGACGAGAAGGTCTACCGCATCGAGAAGGGGCGCAAGCGCTTCATCACGAGCCCCCGAGTCTTCTTCGAACGCGGCTACACCGTCGAGCAGATCAGGGAAGTCGACGCGGAATGGCTCGAACGGTTTCCGGCCGGCGGCCCCATCGACTCGGCCTGATCCCCGCCCCGCGAAGGCGGAGCGGATAGGCAACTGTGGGGAAATATGGGCCTTTCTGCATCCCTTTACGTCGTTTTGCCCTCATCTCCGCGCAGAAACGTGGGCAAAATCTTCGCCTTCCGTTCGCCGCTCCAGACTCTCCCGCTCCAGACTCCAGTCTCCAGACTCCAAATCGTTGGGAGAGAGAAGAGGCGCGCAAATGATCCGTCTAAGGCTGTATTGCCCATCCCGGGGAACGTGAAGCGCGCCGCCGCCCGAGCGCCGCGCTCCACTCTTCTTGACTCTCCATCGACTCGACCGTAAGGCCCGCGCTGGCGAGACGGGCCTTCGCCTCGTCGACCTCGTCCCTGAGGAAACCGCTAGCGATGAACCGTCCCTCCGGCGCCAGATGCTTGGCCAGAGCGTCGAAGTGTGAAGCCACACGGTGCAGCAGGGCGTTCACGACGATGAGATCGAACCGCTCGTCGTCTTGCAGGCGCTCGGACGATCCGATGCGGTAGTCAATGCGCCCTTCCATCCCGTTCAGGCGGGCCTCCCCGTTCAAACGGGCGTCCCCGTTCAGACGGGCGTTTTCCTCGAAGTTCTCCAGGCAAACCGGGTCCGCCTCGATGGCGACGACTTCCTGGGCCCCGAGCGCGACGGCCGCGAGGGAAAGGATGCCCGACCCCGCGCCGAAGTCCAGGACCCGCGCACCGGCGCGCAGGGCCTTCTCCATCATTCGAAGGCACAGCTGCGTCGTGGGGTGCGAGCCCGTCCCGAAGGCCTGCCCCGGCACGATGCGCAGCACGATCGGCTCCCATCCAGGCGGGTGCGGCAAGCGGTCGACGCGGGAAGGACTACAGACTGCTTGGCGACCCGTCGCGCTTTCGCCGCCCCTGGGGGTTTCGAGATGTCCTTCGGCGCCCCCCTGGACGGAAGGGGGCGGGCGTCCGGTTGCGTCCTCCGCCGCAAGCTCGGCGAGCGCTTTCCCTTCATCCCACCACGCGGGAATGATGACCATGTGTTCCGAGACGCGGATGGGACGGAAGAACTCCTTCCACAGAACGGCCCAATCCTCGTCTGGGGTGGACAGAGGTCGGAGTTCCCAGAGCGGGTCGCCCGAATCATCGGGCGCGAATCCTCGCAGGAGTCCCCCGAGACGGCCCGCGCACGCCGTCGCGTCCGCCTCGGGGGCGATGTAGATCTTCAGGCTCCCGGCGGCGCCCCGTTCGCTGCTGGGGTCCCGGGGGGCTTCGCCCGAATATCCCGCACTCCCGCGGTCTGAAGGCCTAACGTTTTCGCGCCACAGTCCCCGCGCGGCGCCCAACACTTCCCCTTCATCAAGAACGGCCCAAACGGCCGCCTCGATCTCATCGAGGAGGCCGTCTGGGCCGATCACTTCAAATCCGGGCCAAGATTTGGGCCGAGACGTCAAGACGGCGCCACCTCGGTTTCCGATCCGGCGGCGGTCGTGTCCGCTCCCGTTCCGGCGGCGGCCGGGACGTAGGGTTCCAGGCCCGCCAGCTTGGCGTAGAAATCGAACTTGGCCGCGACGCGCCGATCCCCTTCCTCCATCAGCGCCTTGGCTCGCTCGGGCTTCGACTTGCTAAGCGTGCGGAAGCGGTTCTCGTTCATGGCGAAGTCGCTGAACTTCTGGGTCGGCGTTTTGCTGTCGAGCTGGAACGGGTTCTTGCCTTGGGCAACCAAGGCGGGATTGTAGCGGTAGAGCGGGAAGTGGCCCGATTGGGCGGCCGCCTTCTGATTCGCCAAGCCTTTCTCCATGTTGATGCCGTGGGCGATGCAAGTCGAGTAGGCGATGATGAGCGACGGGCCGTTGTAGGCTTCCGCTTCGACCATGGCCTTCACCGTTTGGGCCGGACTGGCGCCCATCGAGATGGCGGCGACGTAGACGTTGCCGTAGGTCATCACCATGAGCCCCAGGTCTTTTTTCATCTGCGGCTTGCCCGAGGCGGCGAACTTCGCCACGGCGCCGAGCGGGGTGGCCTTGGAAGCCTGGCCGCCCGTGTTGGAGTAGACCTCGGTGTCCACCACCAGAACGTTGACGTTGCGGCCGGAGGCGAGCACGTGGTCAAGGCCTCCGTAGCCGATGTCGTAAGCCCATCCGTCGCCGCCGATGATCCAAACCGACTTCGCCACCAGGTAGTCGGCGACCGAGGCCAGCTGCCGGGCTCGTTCGATCGAACTGGGCGCGAGGATCTCCTTGAGTTGAGCGACGCGGCGGCGCTGCTCCTCGATGCCGACCTGGGTGGACTGGTCGGCCTCGAGGATCGCCTTGAAGAGATCCTTGTGCTGAGCGATGGCGGGCGCCGTCTCCTTCTCGCTGAGCTCCTGGAGAATCTCCTTGGCGAAGGTGTTGAACCTGTCAATGGCCAGTCGCATGCCGTAACCGAACTCGGCGTTGTCCTCGAAGAGCGAGTTGGCCCAGGCGGGCCCGCGACCGTCCTCGCGCGTGGTCCATGGAGTCGTGGGCAGGTTGCCGCCGTAAATCGACGAGCAACCCGTGGCATTGGCGATCATGGCGCGATCGCCGAAGAGTTGGCTCACGAGTTTGACGTACGGCGTTTCGCCGCACCCGGCGCAAGCGCCCGAGAATTCGAACATGGAACGGACGAACTGGCTCCCCTTGACGGTGGCCTTGTTGTAAAGGCTTGGGTCCATGTCGGGGATGCTCATGAAGAAGTCGAAGTTCCTGGCTTCCCGTTCGCGGAGGGGGATCTGCGGCGTCATGTTGATCGCCCGCCGGCCGGTCTCCGTCACCTCCACCACCGTGTCGAGGATGCGATGGTTGGTTCCCTTGTCGCGTTCGGTCTTCTCGCGACCGGGGCAGTTAAACACGCACGAGCCGCATCCCGTGCAGTCCTCGGGCGCGACCTGAACCGTGTACTTCTTGCCGCGGAACTCCTTCCCCTTGGCGTCGGTTGATTTGAATTCGGGAGGGGCCTTCTCGAGATACTGCGGCTCGTAGACCTTCACGCGAATGGAGGCGTGGGGACACACCAGCGAGCACTGACCGCACTGGACGCAGAGCTCCGGGACCCACTCGGGGATGTCGAGGGCGATGTTGCGCTTCTCATAGCGCGTCGTGCCCGAGGGCCAAGTCCCGTCGTCGGGGAAAGCGCTGACGGGCAGGCTGTCGCCCCGCTGGCTGATGATGGCGCCCGTCACGTTTTTCACGAAGTCGGGCGCATTCGCCGGGACAGCGGGAGGCTTGACCAGCTTCCCGGCGGGTCGTTTGGGGACCTTGGCTTCATGAAGAGCGGCCAGAGTGCCGTCAACGGCCTTGTAGTTCATCTGCACGACATCGTCGCCCTTGCCGCCGTAAGTCTTCTTGATCGCCTTCTTGAGCGACCCGATGGCCTGGTCGGTGGGCAGAACGCCCGAGATGGCGAAGAAGCAGGTCTGCATGATGGTGTTGATGCGGACCCCGAGTCCCAGCTCCTTGGCCAGGCTGATGGCGTCGATCACGTAGAACCGGATCTTCTTGGCGATGATCTGCTGCTCGATCTCGTCCGGCATGCGATCCCAGACCTCGTCCGGGCCGAAGGGGCTGTTGAGCAGGAAAACGGCGCCCTCCTTGGCGGCGTCGAGCATGTCGTACTTCTCGAGGAACGAGAAGTTGTGGCAGGCCACGAAGTCCGCCTTCGTGCAAAGGTAAGGGCTGCGGATCGGCTGCGGGCCGAAGCGCAAGTGCGAGACCGTGATGGCGCCGGCCTTCTTCGAGTCGTAGACGAAGTATCCTTGGGCGTAATTGTCGGTCTCGTCCCCGATGATCTTGATCGAGTTCTTGTTGGCGCTGACGGTGCCGTCCGAGCCGAGACCGTAGAACATGGCCTCGAAGCGCCCCTTCTGCTGGATCTGGTACTCGCCGACCTGCAAGCTTGTGTCCGTCACATCGTCTTTGATGCCGACCGTGAAGTGGTTCTTCGGCTTCTCGGCGTCGAGATTGTCGAAGACCGCCTTCACTATGGCCGGCGTGAACTCTTTCGATCCCAGGCCGTAGCGGCCGCCCAGGACGCGCGGGTAGGGGCCCGGCATCCACTTCTCGCTCTGCGCCTCGCCGATGGCGGTCCGCACGTCGATGTAGATCGGCTCGCCGATCGCGCCCGGCTCCTTCGTGCGGTCGAGCGTGGCAATGGCTCGCACGGCCGGGGGAAGGGCGGCGACGAAAGCCTTCGTGTCGAAGGGGCGAAAAAGTCGGATCTTCACGACGCCCACCTTTTCGCCTTTGGCGACGAGGTCCTCGACCGTCTCGTGAACGGTCTCGGCGCCCGAGCCCATGATCACGATGATCTTCTCCGCCTTGGGGTCGCCGACGTAGTCGAAAAGGTGGTACTGCCTGCCGGCGATTTCGGCGAACCTGTTCATCTGCTTCTGCACGATGCCCGGAGCGGCGTTGTAGTACTTGTTGACGCTCTCGCGGCCCTGGAAGAAGACATCCGGGTTCTGCGACGTGCCCCGGATGGAAGGCCGGTCCGGCGTCAAGGCGCGGGCGCGGTGGGCCATGACGAGATCGTCGGCGATCATCTTGCGCATGGTTTCCCGATCGACTTCCTCGATCTTTTGCACCTCGTGCGAGTTGCGGAAACCATCGAAGAAGTGGACGAAGGGGACCCGCGACTCCAGCGACGCGGCTTGCATAATGAGGGCGAAGTCCATGATCTCCTGAATCGAGCTCGAAGCCGCAAGGCCAAAACCCGTCGTGCGGGTGCACATCACGTCGCCGTGGTCGCAGAAGATCGACAGGGCATGGCTGGCGACCGAGCGAGCCGAGACGTGGAAGACCGTCGGGGTCAACTCGCCGGCGATCTTGAACATATTCGGGATCATCAGCAGCAAGCCCTGGGAGGCGGTAAAGGTCGTCGTCAGCGCTCCCGAGGTCAAGGCGCCGTGCACGGCCCCGGCGGCGCCGCCCTCGGACTGCATTTCCACGACCTCGGGAACCGTGCCCCAGATGTTGGTCACGCCGGCCGCGCTCAGTTCGTCGGCCGTTTCGCCCATGTTCGAGGAGGGGGTAATGGGGTAGATGGCGCAGACCTCGTTGGTGGCGTGGGCCACCGTAGCCGCTGCCGTGTTTCCGTCAATCATCACCATTTTGCGAGCCATTTCGTCGTATCTCCTTTAGAATCAGACACTTGGGTTGCTCTATCCTTGCCGAGAACTCCCCGGCAGGAGATTGCCCTTGAGGTTTGTGCCACGTCGCGTTGAGCGTTGCGCCTCGGAGCCGGACCGGGTGGCGCGGGGACTGGTCTGCGGCTTCTCTCCTTCGTTGTGCCCCGCGGAGGGAAGGGACCCAGAGCTGGCTTCTGGTCGGCCGGCGGGGGACGCGCGGTCTTCGTCCGACGCAACGACGCGCTGCAACCGCAGAAAGTGGCACGTTCCGCTGGAAAAGTCAATTCGAATCGTGGTAGGAAACGGTTGCCGGCGGACCGGTCGTGTTGACTCATAATTGATGTTACCGAAGCCAGGAGCGATTTGGGATCTGGGTGGTTTGGACGAGATTGGTTGACTCAAAATGGGTGTTACCGAACGCCCAAGGAGGGTCAGCCATGGGGAATGAC
>Ga0315274_10006858_pt1 | contig 16556 bp, 12 predicted proteins | sample YL17G02_20_MG_FD_203700 | JGI IMG/M metagenome (GOLD analysis project Ga0315274, IMG submission 203700) | Sediment microbial communities from Yellowstone Lake, YNP, Wyoming, USA - YL17G02_20 | ecosystem: Environmental > Aquatic > Freshwater > Lake > Sediment | place: USA: Wyoming | collected...
TGTAAAAGATTTTTTATATCTTCTGCTCTTTTTTCAATTGGGGTAAGGTCGTCTTCATCATCTTCATCGAACTTAGTGCTTTTATCCCATTTTTCGCCTATAGCTCGTACTGCTGTTTGAATGGTAAGAACATTAATATCCTGTATATCAATTTCTCCACCCCCAATTTGTCCGACTTTAAGCGGCTTGCCATCCATGGTTAAAAATTCAGATAAAGCTTTTTTTGCCTGCAAAAGAAGATCTATAGAAGTAACAAAAAAAAGAAATGGTGAAACACATAATCTGCGAATAATTCCTGCTGCAATTATCGTTTTACCGCAGCCAGTTGAACCCTGAATAATTCCTCTTTGTCTAGCTACAGACTTGTCACACGCTACAGATTGATAAGGTCGTTCTGTAAATATTTCACTTAATTTTAAATCAATGTTTTTAATTGGTTTTGCGCGACAATCGATTACCTTATACGGACTTGATGTTTCTTTTAAGTATTCAATTACAAGGGAATGTAGCCCAGTAGGATAATAACATCTTTTAGTGTTTTTCCAGATTTGTCTAGTTCTACCATCCCATACTCTTTTTACCTTCTTGCCGCTCTTGTCATATACCCACCTATTATACGCAGAACTAAACATAAAAGATTTAGGTCTAAACGATAGTTTATCGCTTAAATCTTTCCATTGTGTATGAGAGATTTCACCTACGATATCTGTAAATGTATTACCTATTCTTAACTCTAGCATTTTTTAAAACACATTCATCGCAAATTGGTTCAGGTTCGTTTTTTTGTCCAATTGTGGGTTTCCCACAATATTTACACTTAACTAGTAGATCACTTATTTTTATTAGTTGTTTTACGGGATTGCTTTTTTTTATTAACATTTATGAATCTCTTTTTTTCTTCTGGTATATCTGGAGCAAAAAATCCTGCTTGACCAGGAAATACAGAAGCTCCAACTCCAGTGTTACCTCCTCCGTCTCCGGGTGTACCCCTAGTGTTCTGAAAGCACCTTATTAGCCACATCTGATTCTCCTAATTCGCACGACAAAACATAATTTAACATTGTGTTTAACTTAACTAAAACACCTTGTAACTTTCTATCGCTCTGTATAACTTTACCGTTATAAAGTAAATTCTTAGCCTCCTGTGTTTTAATTATAGCATCCTTCAAGTCAATTTCAAGTTCTTTTATATTTTCCATATTCGATTTTCCTTTAACAAAGTCTCAAGCAATTTACCTGGTTCTATTGCCTTATGATTATATAACTCCCTTGCCGCCTCTAGCATCTCTTCAAAAATTGGATGTTCTCCATCATCCTTCTTGCGTATCAACTTTCTTAATTTGTCCTCATGTGGTTTCATAGACTCTGTTGTTGGCCACATTGATCCACGCATAGGCTCCAACTGTTTTTCAATTAGTCCCATGAGCATAGACCACTGAGTCCACTGATTTCCTGATTGTTGATTACCTTGTTGTGATATTTTGGTTATACCGCTTAAATACTTATCAGATTCTACTATTTTTAATAGTGATTCTGATGCAACAATTTTTTCATTTTGCTGTAATAGTACATAGGATTCTAAGAACATTAGGAAATCTATAAAATCAGATCCTAGTCCAGATAACTTTAATATATCTACAAGATAATCATTTATTTTATCTTCGCCAATTAATATTTTTTTTATAATCTTTTGAGTCTTATTTTTACCAAAAGATACTTCTATAATTTTTATTAGAATATCTGATTCCTGTGCAGCACAATTATATATATTATAATTACAAAGTATAAAAGGAAAAGAATGATGAGGTATTTTATAATCCTTAAAAGCATCACCGTCTAAATCTTTTGATGTTTCTATTATCTTACAGCAATCAATATAATTTGATGGTGCATAAAGTATTGGCACCATTTTAACTTTTCCTAACAGTGGTTCAATAATATGATGAATAATAGTAGAAACTGATATAATTTTTTCAGAAGAAACAATAGTCGGAATTACAGATTGATGTTTTTTATGATGTAAAGTATATTCTTTGCACATATAAAACAATGATAATCCGATAGCATCCTTCTGTATCGCCTCGGAAATATATGGAGATAGTACTGTTTCTATTGTTTTAAACAAGAACATAGTAATAGATGACGGATTATAGTACGTTAATCCATTATTGTCTATATGCACTTCATCCGATATACCAGAATAATCTATATGTACTGGGATATCTAGTATTTTTGTTAAAACACTATCATCCAAATCTATTTCTTGTGTTAAGAAATATTTTACAAATTGTAGATCACTTACTTTCATTTTTAACGTTAATTCCTATATATTTCATAAATTCTAAATGCGTGTCATTGTTATTCAAAAATTTTACCATATCTTTAAACTCTTGATCACTGATTGATCCTTTTTTATTTGTTTTTCTTCGTTTGCTAGAATTTTCTATTTTTCTTAAATTGTGCATTTCTTCAATAAGAAGATAGCATAAACCTTCTACCCCGTCTACTTTTGCTTTAGCTAAGCTGGTAATTGTTCTTTTTGCACATTTTGAACACAGGTGTTCTACATATAAAGTATTTTTTTCTTCTGTAACTTTCCTAATACCTATAGCACAAATATCAGTTTTTTTTACTATAGCACCACATTCAGCACATTTCTTTTTTTCTATTATTTTTAGTATCCAACTAGGTGTACTCTTGTATAAATCACTCATTTTTTTTATTCCTCCCCAAGTTGAATGTTATAATTCCATGTAACTCCAGTCTTTGCGTGTATTCCAAACATCTTTTGTTCTGGTCTGCCCCTTCTTCTAAGATCCTTTAGTGAAAAAAGATCGCCCCCCAAAAAACTTCCATTAATAATTATTCTACCACTGTTTGTTTGTAACTCTGCAGGAGAATGGAAATGTCCTAACAATAAATAATCTGGCTTATCTTGCATTAACCCAAGAATTAATCTTTCGGCTCTTTCTACACCGTAATATGGAACACCCATAGATCCTTGTATTCCATCGCCATGGGTTAGATAAAAATTATGGTTTAAAATTCGTTCCTGTAAAAACCATGCTTTAGGAGTATTCCATTTAATATTTTCGTAGTTGGACATGGATACTTTTAAAAATTCGTAGCATACTTTATCCCAGTTAGCGTAATCTTTTTGTTCTCCCCTTCTACTACATTTTCCATGATTTCCCAATACCCCGTAAAATCTAACTTCTTTAAAAGCTTTAGCCCACACGGCTAGGGTATCTCGCAGTAGTGCTTCACCAGCAATCATTTGGTCATAAATATCTAGGTCTATATAACTATTAGACCATGCTCCAACTCCTCGCATTCCGGCAACAATATCTCCAAGACAAAATATGTGCAAAACAGGTATGTCGTAAACGTGCCTATGTCTTTCAACTATATCAAGAACGGTATCTCTTAGAATTGACATTCTTTCTTTTGCAATTTCTAAATTATATTCTGATAAACCTCCAGTTTCTTCCTTGGTAAAAGAAGCACCTAAGTGCATATCGCTTAAAACAACAGCAGCGTGTTCTTCGCTGTATTTAGATTGATTTTTTGGAACATAGTGTAAATCGGACAAATTTGGTTTTGGAAGTCTATAAATAGCACTTTTCATATTGTCAATAATTAAATCGGTTCTTGCTTGTTCTCTTTTTACTAATCTACCCTGATTTTCAAGAGTTGATTCAACAATCTTTTGTTTTTCGGTTTCTAACTCCTGCGACGTTTGTGCAGAAGCCTCTTTATCATCATTATCTTTTAAAAATTTAACCCAATCTGTTTGTTGCCACTTCTTGTGAATAAGATTTTCTGTATAATCTCTGTTGTTAATTTTGTCCCCCATTATTAAAGCAATTTCTTTATGTGTTTTTTGCGCTATTTTCAAGTGGTAAAGCATTAACATTTCTGCTGTGGTCCATACTGACCCATTTCCATCACTGCCATTGCTGATTATCATTTTTTTCTCCAATTCTACTATTCAAAATTTCAGTGTAACAATCCTTCTCGAAAAAAGACGGCATTAACACCACATCATCAAAATTATTTCGGCAAAACGTTGCCACTATATTCTCTGTAGTTTCGAGCATTTTTTTATTTTGTGTTTGAGTAACACCAAAAGGATTTATTCTATATTTAATTAGTGGTTCTTGAATGTTAGATAATTTATGTCCTTTGCACAATAATCTACACCACAAATGTAAATCTAGTGCTGTCCTAATTTCGGGTGACATTGAGTATCCACCACTAGATAAAATTATATTTTTTCGATACATGCACGACGAGTCAATTATAGGATTCAATTTATACTTTTTAATGACCCTAAAAGCTTCCGGTGTTTCTGTTGGAGGATATGACATAATACCCATTACTTTTCCAGAATGATTTATTTTATATGCATATGTTCCTACAACACATATTTCTGGATGCGTGTCTAGAAATTCCACTTCTTTTTGTAATCTTGTTTCTAAACTTATATCATCGCCATCATGTATGGCGACATATTCGCCCTTAGCTACTAGCAAAGCCCGGTTTCTACTAATTGGAATTCCTTCGTTACTGGTGTTTTTTAATAATCTGGTATTAGGTTTATTTAGATATTCTTTTAAAATTTTATCACTACCATCAGTTGATCCGTCATCTATTAATATAACTTCGTAATCTTTAAATGTCTGATTAAATATAGACTCTAGGCTATCTCGTAGATGAGGTATAGCATTAAAAACAGATACAATTACGCTTAATTGCAACTTTCTATCAGCCTTTTGTATTGCGGGAGAACAACATCCCAAGTAAAATTTTGTTCAACTTGTTGCCTTCCTTCATGAGATAGTGCTGGATCATTATTGGCACGAATAATAGATTGTGCAAAAAGGTTAATAACCCGATTATCAAAAATATTATAAAATCTTCTATCTTTTAAAGCATTAACTATTAAACCGCCCTTTAGTCCAACTGCATTTCCGACATTAGTAGAAGTCCACGCTAATTTTGCTGCCATTGCTTCTAATAGTACCAATGGAGCGACTTCTTTCTCCGTAGTAAAAGCTAAAACATTGCTTGACCTAAAAAGTGCAACAACATCTTTTCTAGGAAGATTCTTTAACAATTTAGCATTAATGCCAGATATTTTCACTTTCTTCTTCCATTCATTTTCTAATAATTCACCTATAGAAAAACCTATATCGTTTGATACTTGAATATACATAAATCGTTTATCATTAACTACTTTCATTATGTCTACAAGATGAGATTGTCCTTTGCCTGGAAAAAAGTTGGAAACATTTAATATCCAAATAAGATTTTTATCTACCTTATACCTTTCAGCCAAAGTGTCTCTACTTACATTATTACCATCGAACTCTTGTAAGTCAACCCCGTTTGGAATAATTTGTGTTTTACTAATAATATGAGGCGATGAGCATAGTTTATAATCTCTATCATATTCTGAATGGCAAACAAATGATTTAATGTTACGAATTCTTCTGTTTAAAAGATGAAAATGAGCTTTGTTCTCATATAACCAATTAGCACCGCATAGAGCAATAATAATTTTTGGTTTAAAATCAACAGATAAAAAAGTTTTAAAGAAATCAAAAACATCACTATATATAAAAATGATATCGGGTAAAACTTTTAGTACTTTAGACAAAAATCCAGATATGTCTCCTTGAGAATACTCTACAATGTTTATTGGTAAAAAATCTACATGTTTTCTTCCGGGTAATCTTCTTGTAAAAACAAATACTTTATGATCAATAGACAAATATTCAGATATCTTGCGTACTACGGTCTCACATCCACCGATAGATGGAGAAAAATGATTTGTACAAATTGCAATTTTCATATCGTGCGATACTTGCTCTCTGTAGGTTTATTTTTGATTTTTCTTGTGGTCCATTTCTTCCAACATATTTTACATGCAGAAGTAGGTATTTTCTGAGCACTATATTTAGGATGTTTTAAACATCTTTCAGATTTCATGATTTTTCCCTAACTGATATGGTTTTTATAATTCCAGTAATAGAAAAAGTTTTATCCCCCAGCACGTATTCAGATTTTTCTAATAATGTAGTTTTTAGATTATCTTGAGTTATATCCTGTACTAATTTGCAATCAATTTTATCTGTTTCTAATTTTATAGTTATACCGCTTTCATATTCTACTGTTATTTTTGCTATCGACATTTTTACCTACTTTCTGTTTTTATTTTCAATTCTTAATTATAGACAATACATCATTCGCTGACATAAATAATAGTTTTTCACCATCTACTTCTATTTCCGATCCGCCATAAGAAGTGAAAAATACCTTATCTCCAACAGAAAGTGGCATTTCTGCTAAAGTGCCATCTTGTAACAGCAATCCAGGTCCCACTGCAATAACTTCTCCTTTTCGGGGTTTCTCTTTTGCGGATTCAGGTGCAATAATTCTAGTATTTCCAATTTTTTCGTTCGCCTTGTCTTGCTTTACTACGATCTTGTCGTACATGGGCTCCAACTTCATAATTTTTCTCCTTGATTAGGGAACCAACCGTTCCATTTATTTTTAAATTTATCCCAACTTATTAAAAATTGTTTATTCTTATTAAAATCCTTTTGTTTACTTAACGTTTGATGTGCTAAATGTTTTATTGGACACTTAGCACACCACCCTATTTTGAACCCTGCTCTAATTGATTCAAAATTAAAATCGGGATCCTCGAAATAAGCAGGGCTAAACCGTTCGTCAAAAAGTCCAATTTTATTATACACAGCAGTTTTTATAAGCATTCCTCCACATCCTATATAAGTAAATTTTTCATTAGGGAATTTACATTGATGGAACGGAAAATAATCCCTGCTTCTTTCTGTCCCATCCACATTAACAACACCACCTTTACCAGGTCGAACCAAATTCCATGCCTCTTTGCCGACAATATCATATCCTTGTTCCATCGTCGAATGAAGCATCTCTAACCAATTATTACCTACATACTGGTCATTGTCAATGTTTAAAAAATAATTTTCTTTAACATATTTAACTCCAAGATTTCTTCCACCTATAACACCAAGATTGGCAAGTTTTCCATCTTTATCGGTGGCATGTACTATTGTCCACTTATCTGAATTCGATTCTAACCATTTAACCGTTCCATCGGTGCTATTATTATTAACGAAAATTAAATTAAAATTTTCAGTATTAGCGAACAAATGGTCAACGAACCCTTTTGTTATACTTAGTTGGTTATGAACTAAACAAATGATATCTGTTGTAGGGTGCATATTGTATTATACAATATTTTAGATAATAGTTTTGATATTACTTTGTACTGTAACCCCAACTTCAATACTGTCATATGGTGTAACAGTAGCATACCACTTATGTCCAAGAAATAATAAAGAGGGTGATACAGTAACAGACTGTCGTAGAGATGATTGTTCTACGTAATCTTTTCCGTTTACTGATTTATACCATTTTATTTCAGATTGATTATTTTGTTCTCCCTTTAAAATATCTCTATCATCTATTGTGTATGATAGTGTTAATGTCGACAATGGAGTTGCAGTTGTTGGATTTATTATAACATTTCTGGCAATAGGTATTGAGTTTTGAACTGTTGCTGTTTCTGTTCTTAAAATCTCACCCGTCATCACTAATGTTCTAGGAGTAACTTCACAATATATCTGATTTCCTATTTCGTGGGAAAATGTACCACCACTCAATTCTAAAGGATCAAGCCATTTAATATTAAATTGATCTATTGGTTTAGGAGGAGGATCAGTAGCAGAGAATGTCCCAGATTTAAATAATGTTCCATTAACGAACCAACTTATAATAGTTCCATACTCAACACCTGCTGATCCTGTATCTTCAGAGAAAAACGAATATTCTAACATGATACGACTAGAGGTATCAAATCTATCATTTAAAATCTCATTCCTATAAGGAACTAATTTAAGTCCATCTATACCAGGTTGTCGTGCTCCAATAGTAACATACGGTGATACTTGTAATACTCCATACGATTTTCCATCACTGGGTCTTACTGTAAAATATACTTGGTCGCCAGGCTCCAATTTGTTTTCCAACAACAATTCTGCATTACTCCAAGAAGTATGATTTATTATCTCGAACAATTGTTTTCCATTTTTAAACCACGAAATAAGACTTCCTTTTTCGTCATCATTATTTAAGTCTACATATATATATTCTGCAAAAAAGGTATCTCCTGCCGTTGGATTTTGTGGAATAGCGTGCAATCTTATTGCCGATGGTGCAACTTGTGACAATTCTGGTGGTTTTTCTTCATTGGTACTATAAACATATCCAGCTCCACCAACAGTAATAGTATCTGTATGCAATCTATTGCGTATTTTTAATCCAACCCTTATTTCACTTGGATTCTGTATAGATATTCTAAATATTTTACTAGGATCCTGTCTAGTATTAAACATTATCTGTCCAGATCGTGGAAACATTTTAAATCCGCTTAATATCTCGACATCTCCACTTTCTATTACCTCATACAATCTAATAGAAGAAGACGGATTCCAAGAACCATAATTTGAAGAATATAATAGTTGATTTTCCGTTGTTAATGTTTCTACTGGAACAAGTGATTCATCTGTGTGGGTTCTATCCAATATTACTATTTTTCCAAATTCTTTAACAGACGGTTGGGCAGGAGAACTAAAATCTTTCCAATCGTGAGAATTAGAAGGAGAAACTCCGACATCCACTATACCGTTCACCGGAATATGACCATCAAAAGATACAGCTATTTGTTGTACACTTCCAACTGTATCTTCTTTTTGTAAGTATATATAATCTTCTCTTTCTGTAGAGGTGTCAAATGTAATACTTTTTAACTTTGGGATTCCAGTTGCAGATATATATTCCGAATTTTCGTTAACAACGAATCCTGTAGTTAGCACAACTTCAAATATAATTGATTTTGCGAAAAAATCCGAAAAATCGACTATATCGTTTCCTTCGTATTTTTCGCTCCAATCAGAATAATTGTATCCGTCTGAACTCTTTTTAAATCTTATATATCCATTAGTATTAACAGGAAGAACAAAATCAGGAGATATAGCAGTAAATGCCGTTAACTCAGATAATGTTAATGTGTTTTTGTATATACCATACCCTAACCCACCAGTGGCACTTCCTAAAGAAAAATTAACTATTTGGTTAAGAAATCTAGACGCAGTTAAAGTAATAGACTGTCCACCTGTTTCATCAGTTAATTTAACTATATCTCCAACTTCCGTTTGTTGTAATTGTGTAGACAAACTGGTAGGAAACGAAGTGCTAAATACCACATATATAATGGGGGTTTTTTTGTCTCCGTCTATAGAATTTATTTCTTCTACTGCTTTGCGCCATGTAATGGTAGAAACGTTTTGAGAATTATCTGAACACACATAGATAACTTTTTTAATTGCATAAAAATCGTCACCCGTCATAGTTACGCCACATTCATTTAAAGAATCATATAATGGACTTCCACCAAATGGAACTTCATATTCTATATTATCTACCACTTCTAAAAGTTCTGATATTGTAGAGTTGTTAGAATTTAAATATTTTTTAACTTGTGGTATCCAATCTACATTATTAAAATATTTTACAGAAGTGGATAGCAATTGTTCTTTTGGCGATGGTGATAATGGTAATATAACATCGCAAAATAAACAAGTTCCAGAAGATCCAGGCCCACCTGGTGATCCTCTATTTCCCATTGTTCCAAGAGTGCCTTGGTAATCTGGCGGCGGTATATCAGTAGAAGGAATATTATATAATGTGGAACAACTACCTGTTCCAGGTGTACCAGATAGACCGCTTCCACCTATTGGGTCTTGTACAGGTTCTTCAGAATCAGGTGGAGGAGGAGTCAGCAGTTGTTCTATCCTTCTTTTTATTACACCTTGTATATTAAGATCAAATGCGCTAACATTTTGTCCGAAATAGTAATCATCTAATATTGTAACTATCGTTTCTATTTCGTATAAATCTCGTAACTTTCCAGAATTTATAATAGTATTAGTAGGTGGTGCTATAGCTAGTGATTCGCCTAAAGCAGCAAGCTCTTCTCGCGTTAAATCTCCCTCAAATTTTTGATTGGGATCTGAAGGGGTATTATCTAGGGATTGTTGAATAAATTCAGCTATTTTATTAAAGTCTTCAAGCGGATCTTCGCTACGGGGTTTTAATATAATACCACCTACTCCATTTATTAAAGTAAGTTCTGTTTCGCTATATAAAACAGGGAACAAATATACCTGTTCTCCAAGTTTTCTTGCTGCATTGAATTGAAACTCATCGCTGTTCGGATCTAAAATAGAATTTTGAGATTTAATTAATCTGTCTATATCCACTTGATCGCCTTCGTTCGGCAAATCTGATGCTGTACCACTACCGTCTCCACCAAGAGCCCTATCAGCTCCTCTTTTGGCAAAAAAGTTTGTTAGTAAATTATCCAATTCGGCAATTCTTACTCTACCCTTAATATCTACTCTTATGTCGCTATCTACAATTTCACCAGAATCATTAAATATTCTTATTAACAATCCACTACTTTGTATTCCTTGTGCTTCGATATATTGAGGAGTACAAGAAACATCTACTTGAACCCATCCTGCTTTATGACCACTGGTAAAACCTCCAATGAAATAAATATCAGCACCTACAGTTACAGCAGAAAACATCGATCTACCTTGGTTTAGTGAAGTAAGTTTAGTGTATAAATTGTTCATGGAGAAATTTATACTTTCTACTCTGTTTAAAGTAGTAGATTGGTTCTGATTTGAACCACCAATAAAATACGCAGTATCTTGCGATAAAATATAAACTGCTTGTCCGCGATCTCTCTGCTTTGGAAACACAGTCCACTCATCTTCTATAGAATGAAGATCTATGTTTAAATCTTCTGTTATATCAGAAGTACCAAATCTAAATCCAGTGGAAGGATATATAAAAGCAGGAATAATTACTCCTTCTGAAATTTTAGCTTCTTCTATTTGTTGAAAAACTGTTTGTTCGGCAAATGTAAGATTTAAAAAATAAGTCGATGTTAATATTGATGATCTAAATTCAGCAATAAGCTGGTCTACTTTTGCAGACCTTTCTTGTTCTACCTGTGAATCTGGTTTTCTAATTGATCCGCCATACACGTAGAAATCATTTGTTAAAGTTCTTACAAAACCAAATGGGGAAATTCTTTTATAAGATGATACATCAGCAGGAACAATTATATCCCACTGGTCATCTACAATAGAATATCTTAATACCCTATCATTCATCCTATCTGGTTGTGAATTGTTCTTTAATGAATTAATTCCACTTAATACATAAATGTAATTATCTATTACATCAGCTACACCAAATGCAACTCCGTAATCTGTTGGCATATCAGATAATGTTATCCAATATCCTAATCTGTGATTATATACTTCTAATTTATTAGACACTGTATATTTTGTAGGGACAATAAGATCTTTTGATACTCCTCCTATACAATATATGTAATTTCCATAGATAGCTGTTTGTCCACAAGCTCTAGGCGTTGGCATATTCGCTATAAAAGACCATTCATTAGTAGATAAATTAAATACTTCACCATAAGGTGTTATTGTTGCAGTTGATATATCATTTGGATTTTGAGGTGATGAGCTTTGGTTAGCTAATCCTCCTATTACGTAAACATATCCAACAACAATTCCAGAAGTAATTCCCGATGAAGAATCTGCATATACAGACGCTGAAAACGCACCCATTCTACCAATTTTACCAGAATTTGTTATCTCGTATAAATCTTGTAAAGTATCATATACTATAGCTTCATTTTGTACTGTTTTTGCTGAAACTGGTTCATGCTCCTGAAGTGGTGGTTCTGTTATGATTGGAGTATCAACAGTATGTTTTATAGAAATGCAAGCCGAAGCAGTTCTAGACTTATATCTACAAGTTGCATTAATAATACCTTCAAACATCGTTAATACCCTCTATTGTCACAAAACACAAAGATCTTTTATCTCCTTCTGGGTTAATTCTAAAATCGTTCACCTGTCTAGTGTAAGCGGTTCCATTTGATGGGTTAGTTAGTACAATACGAGCACCATCAACACCTCCTAAAGTTATATCAACTGGAGTACCATCTGGTACTGGATTATTTGCATATGTTACTTCTATAACTAGAACAATTGGAGTATTTAGAACTAGCTCTGTCATTAAGTCTCCATGTTCGTCTCCATATCGTGCTTCTATAATTTGTATATAAAGAGGTTCTTTGAATCCTACTTTGATAGGTAATATTCCGGTCTCATAGTCCCCTCCTGCAAACATCGTTACTTCTTTATTATCAATTAAAACAGTGGTTTGACCAATTAAAACATCCACAAAATCCCATTTTTGTCTTATGTCGTTTTCATCACATATGTTTTTATACAAACACTCTGGTAACGGTTGTCCTTCCATTGGTCCTGAATCGCCGCTGTCACAACGCTTTGGCTTAGGATTACTATTTCCTACAAATGCATCATATCTAACATAAAAATCTGTAATCAATCCTCTAACTGGAATATTTGCAACGGACCTAAGACCTATTGGACCTTGAATCGAAGGAGCAACAGAACTATAACGTACTGGTGTGATAATTCCGGTGTATGGATCTGTTTCAAATTCTACATCCCACAATATTTCTCCTGGCGACGAAACTTGGATAATATGCCCTATAGGAAAACTAAAAGTAATGCTATTAGTAGCTTCTATACAATTGTGGAACTTCTCTAAATCTAAAATATCTAAACTAGTATCAGACAAAGCTTCAGCGATATCAGATATAATTTGGAATCTTAACAAATGTTCACCATCTGCCCACGTTACCCAATGAGGATTTTCACCAGTATTATCTTTGTGTGATGTGATAAAGAATTTTTTATTGCTATACACATCTATATTACAAGAATAATTAAATATCTCGCCATCAAATGCAGATTGCTCTCCAAGAATAACACTAGCTTTAATAGAATATTCTTCTCCTATACAACATTTCAAAGTCGTTGTTCCACAACCTTTTACTACATTGTGTTGTTCTATATTCCCTACTGGACCGAAAAACACACTTCTTGCCACACTGGATATTGTTGTAGAATACACTCCGCTTATTGGATACGGTAGTTGTTCTGTGCTATAGAACGGTCTATCACGACCGTATTGCTCTTTTGTTAGTTCCCATTTAACTACTGTACCATCAGGAACAGGAATTACTTTATCTAGATCTTCTGGAAAATCAGGGTCTAAAGTCCAAACATGAGCAACCTGCTCTGCCACTTCAATTCCGTCTTCAACTGGTTTTTGAATGTTAGCCGAAATAAATAAAGTTCCAATAAATCGTATATCATGAACCCCCTCAAGAAAAAACCCTGAATAAATTACTTTAATATATAAATCAATCCAATCTGGTTCTATTGGATGGGGAACTTCTATATCTACAACACTTTTAGAAATGAATTCTCCTGTAAAATTTCCGTTTTTATCCAATTCCTCCACTAAAACAGAAGATGTGGAATAACTACCTTCTCTTATAATTGTTCGTGTTGATTTAATAGACAAAAAGTCTGGATCCGTACTGCTTTTATGTTCATACAATGCCACATCTATTGAAGTACCGTCTGGCAGAGCTTCACCTTTCCACTGTATTTCTACTCTAGCTACGTATGGTCTTGTTGCTCCAATATATCCGCCTGTATATACTTCTGGCTGTTGTTGAGTTGATTTTTTATCACTTGAACACTCGCAAACAGGGCTTCCTCTAAGAACACCGTTTTGTCCAGGTGTAACTGAACAGGTCTTGTTTAATTTATTCACTATAGCCATTTTAATCGGATGAGTAAACTTTACTGAAAGTGGTTTTGTGTTATATTGAAATACAGTATTACCTGTGTTTTCGTCTATAACTAAATATTTAGCCCTGGCTGTCATTGTGTAAGATTTTCTTTTAGATAAGATATCTCTATTTCCAGTGTGGGTAATCATCCCTCTTATAAGTCCATTTTCAAGTATAGCATACTTTAATATAGTTTCGTCTTCTGCCTCAGGTGGAGAAAAACATCTAGACGCAGGAAAACTAATTCCACTTCCAGGGAGTCTTAGTCCCCCTGATGGATTTTCTATATCCGGTTTGCTATCATCTGGTCCTTTCTTAAGAGATGTAGATTGAGCAAGTATTGATAGTGGAACATAAGATGCACAAACTTCAAATTTTATATTATCTACATTATTTAGATCGCCACCATAAATATCTTTAATATTAACAAAACACATAGCTACGTCGCCAAAATACAAATTAAGTTGCTCAGTTCGCAAAGTGGGATTTTTCCACTGTATGGATAATGTGGTTGGATTTATAACGAACGAATGGAGCATTTTTACATCATCCGAACCAAATACCGTTTCTAAAATAGATGATGGAACACCGTGTAACACAACAGATTTTGACAATCTTCCAAATTTATCATAGGTTACTATTGTGTAATAGTAGGAATGTCCATTAGAAAGTGATATATCAACACCATTCTGTGTTCCCAATATTCTATGCGTATAATAGCCTACCATAGTATCCAACAATTCTATTCCATCTGTTTGAATCTTGCCATTTTTATCAACAGAAACATTTGGATAGTGTTCATCATTAAAGAATACTTTAGTTCCTTCGTATGTGTCATCTGTAGGATCTGTCCATTCAAGAAACAGTTTTTTACTGCCTGCAGTTATAGTTGCATCAGTTACAGGACTTAATGGTATATCTGGAGGATCATTAATAGATTCTGGAATATGCACAGATAAAACACGAGATTCTGAAAGATCACATACATTATCTAAAGTGTTCATAGTAAATATTCTATAGTAGTAATTCCCACCATGAATAAAGTCCTGGCTATCCACATAAATAAAATCACCAACAGACGCAGAAATAGTTGCAACAAGATCTCCATCAGAAATATTATCAGGCAAAGCATTATATTTACGTATTATTTTAACGTCTCCGCCTTCGAAATCAAAATCGTTTCTAATCTCCCAATTTAATATAACTTCTCGTTGTTTATTATCTAACGGGGATTCATCACTATCTCCCATTATTTGATCAAATATTTTTAATTCAGTTTCATATAAATCCTGAATATACAAAGTATTTCTTTTTGTTATATGTACACTTATTGAATTAATAGAACCATAATAATCATTTCCTGCCCATAATATACCACTGGAAGTTGGTTTTGCTCCTATATAAAGTGTATCTATATTAGAAGAAAATGTTCCAGATAAGATAGTACTCCATGGTTGTAAAAGTCCATTAACATATAACTCTATTGTATATATGCCAGGTGCAGCAGGGTACACTATAACTGTTATCATAGTCCAAATTTCTATTGGAAGTAGTGAACCTGTGTCTATAATGCCTAATGATATATCATTAAGTTGCACTCCAACCATTCCGTCTTTTGTTATGCCTATAGCCCAGCCTATCTCATTAGACTCTGTAGCTGTTGATGTTCCTATAACCCACTCTTCTTTGGTATTATTATATCTATATACCCAAAAATTAACTGTTAATCCGTGGTTAGCATCTGGAGAAACATCATTATAATCAACCGGAACTTCAACTATGTCAAATTCGCCGTCAAATCTAACTCCAACTGGTTTTCTTATAAAATCATCAACAAATGTTGATGAGGATGCATCACCAGACCAAAAATTATGTTCTACCACTTCTGTTCCAACATACCCGTGATTACCCATTCCGGACGAATCCAAAATAACATATCCTGATCCTTCCATGAAATTATAAATTACACTAGTGTATTGATCCCTAATTACTCCTGGGAGAATTCTAATATAAGAACTATAGTAATTAACACCGCTAGGAAGTATTCTATCGTTTGGAGCAGCAGAAATATATCGTCCAAGACTATAGTGAAGATTTTTATTGTATGTCCAAATGCCGTAATAATATGTATGTCCTTCAACTAGATCTTCATCTTTAATAGACTCTATTATTCCATCTGCCACAACAACACCATCAGCAGGGTGGGTTGGAAATCTATCTGTTCGTCTAATTACTCTAACACCTGCAAAATCAAAAACAGAATCTTGAAAACTGGCTTTTAAATATTCGTCATAAGATAAAGAAGAATCAGATAGTATATCAGAATCAGACGCAGATATAAAAGATGTAGACTTTGTTTGAGTTCCACCAAAACCTATTAAATTAGTTTTTATATTTCCTGGATATGTTTTATTTAATATATTTAACAAAAGTTTTAAATAAGAATATCTATCTCTGCCACTATCGTTCCATGTTAGACTACCGGATTCGTCTATAATTATAGTAAGTAATCGATCTTCTGATGTGATCGTTAGATAGTTTGTTCCACTTTCAGCTTCTGTTCTAAAGTGTGTTCCTTCTCTAAAATCGTTTATTAGATAAGTAGATTCTATAGGTGGATGTGTATTTATAATTCCGTATGGATCTGTAGCATCAGAATATTCGTGTAATTCTA
>Ga0315274_10006860_pt1 | contig 16553 bp, 12 predicted proteins | sample YL17G02_20_MG_FD_203700 | JGI IMG/M metagenome (GOLD analysis project Ga0315274, IMG submission 203700) | Sediment microbial communities from Yellowstone Lake, YNP, Wyoming, USA - YL17G02_20 | ecosystem: Environmental > Aquatic > Freshwater > Lake > Sediment | place: USA: Wyoming | collected...
CCGATGTATGCGAGAAACAATTCTCCAGCCTGGGAACGAACCGAGACCGGATAACTCGCTACCTTGAGGACGTTCTTCAGGAACGACCATAGCTCTGGGGTAAAGGCCCTCAGGTGCGCAGTTGGGAATTATTCGCCGAGGCTCCGCGAACGAATTCATGGGCGGATGTGCCTGAGGGGGCTGCGTGTTGACCATTCCTTGTTGCTGTTCGGGATCGTACTCTTCTTCGGTGAACGACACGGTTTGCGTTTCCACGGCGTTCTTGGGCGAGAGGTTTCGCTTGACCCATCGACCATCTCCGGTATAGGCTGACCGTCGCGTTGACGATCGCATGAGTTCATTTGAAAGGAACCTGCAATGAGACTCGAAAAGCGCGATATCTTGTCATGCCTCCTGGTCCTTCTCCTGTCGATGACCCTTGGGTGCGGCAAGAAGGGCGATAAGGGGACGCCTCCGGGCGCAACAGGAGCGGGGGCCCGGGTCGCGAGCGTGGACACGGAGAAGCCCGTCAGTGAGATCCAGGCACAGGCTCAGACCATGACCGTCGATAGTCTGAAGGCCACGGCGATCAAGTACAAAGAGGCCATCGTCGCCAAGCAGGGCGAGATCGAGAAACTGGCCGCCAAGATCAAGGAGATCCCGATCGCCGACGCCTTGGGACAAGAGGCGAAGACGCTCAAGACCGACCTCGGGAATCTTGAGACGTCTGTGAAGGCCCTGAAGGATCGCTTCCAGGTGTACTACGATACGCTGAAGAAGAAGGGCGGCGACCTGTCCGGCCTCGCCTTGTAGGCATTGTTGGCGCCTATCACGGTTCAGGATCACTACGCGGCCGTTGGCGAGACCTGCGGTTGGCAGCGGGCTGAAGCGGTCAGGCTGTGGTCTTTGACACGGGCTGACAGAGCATGATACTCTGAGAGGGCCCGGTCTCGACTATTCGTGATCGCTGTTCGGGCCAACACTCTTTCTTTTCCGTTGACAGTTGCTATTCAAGATACGGCCCCGTTGCTCCCCCAGTCTGTAAACGGCCTCGTGCAGACCCGTTTCGTCGTTGCCTGGCGACTGGCAAACCGCCTTTATCGTGCTTGACAAGGGTTATCGTATGGCTTAGCTTGGCGGTTTTGATGGGTCTACAGACGAGGAGTGCCAAGCAGTGTCTGAGAGAGTGGTAACGCGGTTTGCGCCGTCGCCGACGGGGTATCTGCATGTCGGCGGGGCGAGGACCGCGCTATTCAACTGGCTATGGGCCCGGCGGATGGGCGGGACGTTCATTCTGCGGATCGAGGATACGGACCTGAAGCGCAACACGCCGACCGCCGCCAAGCAGGTGATGGAGGACCTGCGCTGGCTGGGCATCGAGTGGGATGAAGGGCCGGAGGTGGGGGGGCCGAACGGGCCGTACTTCCAGTCGCAGCGCGTCGATACCTACAACCGGCACGTCCGGCAGTTGCTCGAAACGGGTAGGGCGTACTATACCTTTGAAACCACCGAGGAACTCGACGTGATGCGGGCTCAGGCTGAGGCCCAGAAGAAGGGCTTCGTCTATTCCCGGCCGCAGCGATTGCCGTCTGAAGCCGACGCGGAGAAAACGCGGGCGGAGGGCCGATCTGTAACAGTCCGCTTCGCCATGCCGCAGGGCAAGCCTATCGTTGTGAACGACATCATTCGCGGCCGAATCTCCTTCGATCCGGCCGAGCTCGGCGATTTCATCATCCTCAAAAGTGACGGCTTCCCCACGTACAACTTTGCCTGCGTCGTCGATGATTATCACATGCAGATCACGCACGTGATTCGCGGGCAGGAGCACCTGATGAACACGCCCAGCCAGCAGGCATTGTGGCAGGCGTTGTTCCCCGACCGGTCGCCGACGCAGTACGCGCACATGTCCGTTACGGTCAGCGATGCCGGCGGCAAGCTCTCCAAGCGTGAGCGCCCGCAAGCCCTGCGTGCCGCCATCGAGAGCATGCCGAACGTCGATGTCGAGAAACTGGCGGAAGTGGGGGGCATCACGGCCGACGAGGTCCGGTCGTTCCTGCGGGGCGAGACGACGCCGGACATGCCGGCGGTTGGCGCGATGGCCGGGCATCTCGGCGTCCACCTGCCCGAGATCAATATCGTCGACTTCTTCAAGAGCGGGTATTTGCCGGAGACGATGGTCAACTTCCTTGCCCTGCTCGGCTGGAACCCGGGCGACCAGCGCGAGATCATGACGGTTGATGAGCTGATCCAGTCCTTCGACCTCTCGCGGCTGACCAAGAGCAACAGCCTGTTCGACCGCAAGAAGCTCCTGGCGTTCAACACGGAGCACCTCCGCATGACGTCCCCCGAGAAGGTCCTGACGCACTTCAAGGCGTACCTGAAGGAGTGCAAGTCGCCCCTGCTGGCGGCCGACGACGCGACCCTTCTGAAAATGATCGAGCTCTGTGCCGGGGCCCGGACTCTGGCCGAGATCGAGGCCAAATGCAGGTTCGTCGTTGTGCCCAAGGAGCAAATCCAGTACGATCCCAAGGCCGTGCAGAAGGTCCTGATCAAGGATGGCGGTCTTGCGGTGCTGCCGATCATTGCCGAACGGCTTGCAGCACTGGAACCGTTCACCGAACAAGGTCTGGAGGCGATGCTTCGCGGCCTCGCCGAGGAGAGGGGGGTCGGCTTGGGCAGGGTGGCCCAGCCCCTGCGCGTGGCCTTGACGGGCACGACGATCAGCCCATCCATCTTTGAGTCCGTGCAACTGCTGGGCGTGGCGGAGACCTCCAAGAGAATCAACATGGCCGTAGCGCGTTTGGGAGGGTCATCGTAGGTGTCCCTACTGGTTACAGGCTCGATCGGGATCGACACGGTCAAGACGCCCCACGGGTCCAGTGAGAACTGTATCGGGGGCTCGGCGATCTACTTCACCATGGCGGCGAGCTTCTTCTCGCACGTCCGCTTCATCGGCGTGGTCGGCTCGGACTGCCCGTTCAACATCCCCGAAATCTTCACCGGCAAAGACGTGGACCTGAGAGGTCTGGAAATCCGGCAGACCAGCAAGACCTTCCGCTGGGCCGGGACCTACATGGAGACGATGGACGACCGCGTGACCGACTCCATGGAGCTCAACGTCCTGGCCGAGCATCCGCCGGTGGTGCCCAAGGCGTTCGCCGACAGCCAGTTCGTCTTTCTCGCCAATACGGCCCCACGACTTCAAATCGAGCTGCTCAGCCAGGTCCAATCGCCGCTCTTTGTGGCCGCCGATACCATGGATTGCTGGATCACGGATTACTCCGCGGACCTGAGCGAGCTGATGAAGAAAGTGGATTGTCTCATCATCAACGCGGACGAGGCCAAACTGCTGGCCAGGCAGCTCAACCTGGTCCGGGCCGCCGAGCAGATCCTGACGATGGGACCGGCCACCGTCATTATCAAGAAGGGCGAGTCCGGCTCGCTGATGTGCCTGAAGGATGGGAGCAGGTTCGTCCTGCCGGCCTATCCGGCAATGGAGGTCATCGACCCGACCGGGGCCGGGGACAGCTTCGCCGGCGGACTCATGGGCTATCTCGCCCAGGCTCGCAAGACGGACTTCGATACGCTGAAGACCGCCGTGGCGTACGGCACGGTCGTCGCCTCGTTCACGATCGCGGGCTTCTCTCTCAACGGTCTGAAGAAGATCTCGCGACCGGACATTGACAACAGGTTGGAGATGCTCCGAGAGTTCACGAGCTTCTGAATGGATGGCAGCCATGCGTTGTTTCATAGCGATTGATATTCCCGAGGACATCCGGGCCGGCTTGGTGGACCTGCAGAAGGAACTGGCGGGCCGGGTGGACATCCGCAAGGGCGACGTCAAGTGGGTGGAGCCGGAGGGCATGCACCTGACGCTGAAGTTCCTGGGCGAGGTCCCGGACAAGCAGATCGTAGAGGTCTGCAAGATCACCAAAGAGGTGGCGGACCTGCACTCGGCGTTCGACTTCGCCATCAAAGAGGTCGGCTCGTTCGGCGGCCGAAGCGCCCGCGTCCTGTGGGTCGGGGCCGGACTCGATTGCCCCGAGATGCTCCATGTGCAGGAGGATCTCGAAGAGCAGTTGGAGCAGGGGGGCTGGCCGAAAGAGGGCCGGCAGTTCTCGGGCCACCTGACGCTGTGTCGAATCCGCAACAGCAAGGCCGGCGAGAAGCTGGCTGAGCTTGCGAAGCAATACAAGGACTTCGATCTGGGCACGATCCGGGCTGCCTCGATCTGTGTCTATGAAAGCCAATTGAAGCCTCAAGGGCCGATTTACACCCGTTTGGGACACTATGAATTACGGTAACTGGAAACAATGGAAGGGCGAGAGTTGGAGGTAGTTCCATGGCAAAGACGAAGAAATCAACGACCGTAGAAACCGCCGCCGAGGGCAAGCAGGCTGCCCTGCATCGCGTGATCGCGCAGATCGAGAAGCAGTACGGCCAGGGCGCCATCATGCAGATGGACGAGAACTGCTACGCCCACATCGAGGGCATCAGCACCGGGGCGCTGTCGCTGGACATCGCGCTGGGCGGCGTGGGGATCCCGCGGGGCCGTGTCACGGAGCTGTTCGGGCCGGAATCGTCCGGCAAGACGACGCTCGCCCTGCACATCATCGCCAGCGCCCAGAAGGCCGGCGGCGTCGCCGCGTTCATTGACGCCGAGCACGCGCTGGACACCACCTGGGCCAAGAAGCTGGGCGTGGACGTCAGCAGCCTGCTGGTCAGCCAGCCCGATACCGGCGAGCAGGCCCTCGACATCACGGAGATGCTCATCGCGTCCAACTCGGTCGATGTGATCGTCATCGACTCCGTGGCGGCGCTGACCCCGAGGGCCGAGCTCGAAGGCGACATGGGCGACACCCACATGGGCCTGCAGGCCCGGCTGATGAGCCAGGCGATGCGCAAGCTCACCGGCATCATCAGCAGGAGCAAAACCGCCCTGGTCTTCATCAACCAGATCCGCATGAAGATCGGCGTCATGTTCGGCAACCCCGAGACGACCCCGGGCGGCAAGGCCCTGAAGTTCTACTGCTCGGTCCGCATCGACCTGCGAAGACTGAACACGCTGAAGGACAGCACCGGGGCGATCGGCTCCCGCGTCAAGGCCCGCGTGGTCAAGAACAAGATCGCGCCGCCGTTCCGGGAGACCGAGTTCGACATCATGTTCGATAACGGGATCAGCTACGAGGGCGATCTGCTGGACCTGGCGATGGCGTACGGGATCGTCGAGCGAAGCGGCACCTGGCTCAACTACGGCAGCGCCCGTCTCGGTCAGGGCCGCGAGAACGCCAAGAAGTACCTGGTGGACAACCCCGAGCTGCGCGAGGAGATCAAGAGCAAAGTCCTCGCCGGCAAGGGACTCGTCACGGCGCCGTCAAGCCCGCAAGAGCCGGCGGAGGTCGAGGCCTGAGCGGCCGATAGAAAGACGAGAAAAACCGTGTAGCACAGGAACGTAGGTCGCACGGGTCGAATGAGACCTGTGTCCGTGCCTTTGACCAGAAGGTGTTGTGGAATGCTGAGCGCCAAACAGATCCGAAGTGGATTCATCGAGTTCTTCAAGGGCAAAGAGCACGTGTTCGTGCCGAGCTCGCCGATCGTGCCGCGCGATGATGAGACCCTGCTGTTCACCAACGCGGGCATGAACCAGTTCAAGGATATCTTCCTGGGACTGCGGCCCCCGGAGTGGCGCCGGGCCGTCAACAGCCAGAAGTGTCTTCGTGTCAGCGGCAAGCACAACGACCTGGAGGAGGTCGGCAAGGACACGTACCACCACACCTTCTTCGAGATGCTCGGCAACTGGTCGTTCAACGATTACTTCAAGGCCGAGGCGATCGCCTGGGCATGGGAGCTGCTGACGAAGGTCTGGGGCATCAACCCCGACCAGCTTTGGGCCTCGGTCTTCGCCGGTGACGATGCGGACGGCCTGCCCAGGGATGATGAAGCCGCGGGGCTCTGGACGAAGCTGACGTCCATTCCGCACGAGCGGGTGGTCGCATTCGGCAAGAAGGACAACTTCTGGGAGATGGGCGAGACCGGCCCATGCGGCCCGTGCAGCGAAATCCATATCGACCTCGGCCCGCAGGCCTGTGACATGAAAGGTGTCTCCGGCCACGAGTGTCAGGTCAACGGCGACTGCGCGCGGTTCATCGAGCTGTGGAACCTCGTCTTCATCCAATACAACCGCCAGCCGACGGGCAAGCTCGTCCCGCTGTCCGCCCGATACATCGACACCGGCGCTGGCCTGGAGCGGGTCGTCTCCGTGCTCCAGAACAAGCGAAGCAACTACGACACGGACCTGTTCATGCCGATCATCGAGCGGACCAGCGAGATGTCGGGCCACAAGTACACCTCGCAGCTCGGCAACAAGACCGATAACGCCTTCCGCGTGATCGCGGACCACAGCCGCACGCTCGTGATGGCCATCACCGATGGGGCGACTCCGTCCAACGAGGGCCGGGGCTACGTGATCCGCCGAATTCTCCGCCGGGCATCGCGCTTCGGCCGCGAGCTCGGCATGCACGAGCCGTTCCTCTACAAGCTCGTCCCCGTGGTCGTCGATTGTCTCGGCGACGCCTTCCCGGAAGTCCGCGAGCGGGCCGAGCACGTCTCGACCGTGATTCAGTCTGAGGAGGTCAGCTTCGGCAGAACGCTGGACCGGGGCCTCGAAATTTTCACGGCTGCCGCCAATCGTGCGGCGAAAACCCCCGCCAAAACCATCAGCGGCGACGACGCCTTTCAGCTTTACGATACGTACGGTTTCCCGCTCGACCTGACGCAGCTCATGGCCCAGGAACGCGGGCTCAAGGTCGATCTCGACCGCTTCGATGAATTGATGACAGAGCAGCGGGAGCGGGCCAGGGCGGCCCAGAAGAGCGACTCGCTTCTGGCGGGCTTGTCCGACATCGAGCTGCCGGCGACCGAGGACCTTCCCAAGTACCGCACGGATCGCTGCGATGTCACGATTCTCGGCTGGATCGATGCCGAGGGATTCAAAAGGCAGGGCAACGTCCCCGCCCAGACCGAGATCGGCCTCGTGCTGGACAAGACCTGCTTCTACGCCGAGGCGGGCGGGCAGGTCGGTGACACCGGCGTGATCGTGGCCGACGGCAGCCAGTTCCTCGTCCAGGCCACGATGAAGATCGCCAACTGCGTCGTCCATCGCGGAAAGCTCGCCGAGGGCTCGCTCAGCGTCGGCCAGAATGTCACTGCGATTGTCAGTGCGGACCGCGGCTCCACGCGCAAGAATCATACGGCCACGCACCTGCTCCAGTGGGCGCTGCAGCAGGTGCTTGGCAAGTCGGCCGCCCAGCAGGGCAGCTACGTCGGACCCGATTACCTGCGATTCGATTTCACCTATCCCAGGGCGCCGACGAAGGAAGAGATTCAAGAGGGCCAGCGGCTGGTCCGGGAGAAGATCGCCGCCGACCAGCCTGTGACGTGGGTCGTGCTCCCCAGAGAGCAGGCGGAGAAGCTCGGCGCCATGGCGTTGTTCGGCGAGAAGTATGGCAGCGAAGTCCGTGTCATCTGCCTCGGCGCCGCCGACAAGGACCACATCGACGAGGCGTTCAGCCGCGAATTCTGCGGCGGCACACACGTCGATCATCTCGGTTCCATCGGCGGATTCAAGGTCCTCAAGGAAGAGAGCGTTTCCGCTGGCGTTCGCCGAATCACCGCCCTGACCGGCTCGGGCCTGATCGCCTACCTCGAACGGGCCGGCGAGATCGTCGATCAGCTCTCCACTCAATTGCAGGTATCGACCGACAAAGTGGTCGATCGCGTCACGCAGCTTGTGGAGGACAATAAGCGGCTCACCAAGCAGCTCAAGACGGCCTCGAGGACCGGCGGTCCGGATACGATGGCCGAGGCGAGGAACCTGCTCGACGCCGGCGAGAAGATCGACGGCTCGGCGGTCGTCGTCGGACGACTGTCCACGACGTCCATCGACCGGGCCCGCGAGGCCATCGACATGCTGAAGAAAAAGGCCGGGTCCGCCGCAATCGTCCTGGTCTATGAAGACGACGGCAAAGTGATGCTTCTGGCCGGCGTTACCGACGACCTCATCGCCAAGGGACTCAAGGCGGGCGACCTCGTCAAAGCCATTGCTCCCATCGTCGATGGCGGCGGCGGCGGAAAGCCCCAAATGGCCCAGGCCGGCGGAAAGGACCCCGCCAGAATCGACGAAGCCCTCGCCAAGGCCAGGGAGATGATCGCCGCGGTGCTTGCGACATAGAGTCGCGCGGTCCGGCAGCGGAATGGGAAAGCCTGTGTCGGGATTCGAGTGTCCGAACTGTGGTCAGAAGATCCGAATGCCGGACGACCGGGCCGGCAGGGCCGGACGCTGCCCACGCTGCAAATTGCAAGTCATCGTTCCGCCCGCGACCGAAGCCCAAAGCAAGCCGTCGCTCAGCGACCTTCTCGATTTGCCCGCACCGGCCCAGACAGCTCCATCGGAGAAGCAGGCCGACGATGTCGCGACATCAGGGGCCGACCGGGACCAGCCGACCTCTCTTGCGGTTGACCCCCTGGCCGAAGTGATCGAGGAATCGCGGTTTCCCTGGTTCCTCGACGCCCTGGCCTATCCGGTCAGCGGTTCCGGCGCAGTGAACATTGCGGTATTCGTGATCGTCCCCCGGCTCGTGGCGTTCGTGGTCGGGCTGCTGAGCCGGCTCATCCAACCGGCCCTTCCTATGGGCGGCGCCGCCTATCTGACGACCCTTTTGACGGCCCCGTTCTACATCGCCTTTGCGTGTTACGTGTGCTATTACGTCGCACATTGTGTGACCGATAGTTCGAGAGGCCAGCGACGTGCCTCAGACATCCAGATCACCGGCGCATTGAGCTTCAGTGACCTTGCGTCCCAGACCATCCTCCTGGTGGCCTCCGTCGCGATCGCCTGCTGGCCCGTGGCTGTGTACTACGTTCTGACCGAGCGGACCGATGCGTGGTACTGGTTGTTGGGGGCCTGCGGTGTCTTTTTCTTGCCCATGTCGTTTCTGGCAGGGGGGATCTTCGATTCGTTCGACGCGTTGAATCCCCTGCTGATCGTGCGGTCGATATGGCGAACCTTCGTACCCTACTGCGGATTGGTCCTGTTCTTCCTGGCCGTAGCCGGCCTTGCCACGGCGGTCATACCCCGCCTGCCCATCTGGCCGTTTCTCCGAGCAGCCGCGCAAATCTATCTGCTCCTGGTCCTGGCCAATAGCGTCGGCCGGTTCCACTGGCGCTATCGCGAGCGGCTCGACTGGGGCGTGTGACAGGTCACGATCGGCGGACCTTCACGCTTCGGGCATGGGCGTCGAGGCCTTCGACCTCCGCCAAGCGAATGATGTCGTCGGCCGCGGCGGCGAGTTGCTCGGCGCTGTACTCGATCAGGCTGGTGGACTTGAGGAAGTCATTACTGGTCAAGGCACTAGAGAATCTCGCACCGCCCCCCGTGGGCAGAGTATGGCTTGGCCCGGCCCAGTAATCACCCACGGCTACAGGCGTATAGGGTCCGATGAAAAGAGCCCCTGCTGTCCTAATCTGATCCGCAACTCTCTTACTGTTCGTGCCGCACTGGATTTGCACGTGTTCTGACGCAAACTCGTTCGCCCAATGAATGACTTCATCCATGCCGCCAAACACGGCAATCCTGCTGTACTCATTCAGGCAGCGCATTGTCTGGACCGACCGACTCAATTGCTGTACTTGCCTCTTCAGCTCATCAACTACCGCGATGGCAAACTCATGGGAGTCAGTAAACAGCACCGCACTGCCAGGGTCGTGCTCGGCCTGACTAAGCATGTCGGCTGCCACCCAAGCGGGATTTGCCTGATCGTTAGCGATCACGAGTACTTCACTGGGACCGGCCGTGGAATCAATCCCAACTTGACCGAAGAGTATACGTTTGGCGGTTTGAACCCACATGTTACCAGGCCCAACAATCTTATCGACCTTTGGAATGTGATCGGTCCCATCGGCCAGCGCCGCTACGGCCTGCACGCCGCCGACCCGGTAAACCTCCTTGATCCCCAACTCATGGCAGACAGCCAAAATAACAGGATGGATAGTGCCCTTAAATCGAGGGGGAGAGACAACAACAATCTTCTCTACCCCCGCTACCTGTGCTGGCACGCCTGCCATTATGACGGTCGAGGGAAGAGGTGCGGAAGCGCCGGGCACGCAAATACCGACGCTCCTGATAGGTGTGTACTTCATCCCAGGATGTTCTCTGTTCCCGATGAATATTTCGCTTTGGTACTTCCTGACATTCCGGATAGCGCTTTGGATCGATGACAGAAGGTCGGGGCTATTCCTGACAAGTTGATCATGTGCTTCTGCCAATTTCGTCAATGGGATGCGGAACTCATCAGGCTCCAGGTCAACGCCGTCAAATTCTCTGGTTTTCTCTCTTATGGCCTCATCGTGCCGCTCCCATACTTCATCGATTATCTCGGCGACCTTCTGGCCTTCCTTGCTCCTCGGATTGAAGGTTGCCATTGCACACACTCTAGAACGAAGCTTGCCGAGTTCTTTGACGAAACTAGGTTCAAGGTGCGAGATCACGATACTATTCAGTTCACTGTTCATAGACATTTATCTGCCAAAATTGCCGTAGCCGTGGGCGCGTATCGCTCTTTGTAGCAGGAGATACTTCCTGCCTTTGAATTCCGTGACGAGCCCCGCGACGCTGAATCGGATGGACTCGGGCGAGGCCGCCTGCTTCTGCAGGGCCTGCTCCAGCATGCTGCACGGCAGCAATTCGTACCGCGTCCCGCTGACGTTCCAGCCGAAGGCATCGGGGATGAACGTGTAGCGAGGCCAGGCTGGAGGCTGGAGACCGGAGGCTGGAGGTGCACCTGCCGCCTCGATCCGGCCGATTGCGTCCACGAGCATATAGGCCGGGCTTTTACGCAATTCGGGTCCGGCCGTCGATTTGCCGCTCTCACGCTGCGACCCGCGAACGAAACGGCGGTCCTTGAGCTTGTCGATGACTTCCTGCGGAATCGCCAATTCGGGGTCGGGCTCGCTGCCTTTTGCAGGCTCGCGGAGAGCATGGGGCTGTCCTTTCTCCTCATCCGCCGATCCTGCACTCTTCGACTTGCTCAGCGGCAGGTAGTATGTGGGGAACAGGAAGCTCTTTCCCTCGTACCGGGTCACGCGTGCGGAAAGCCTGTACGTCGGCGTATATCGATCGTTCACGTCGGCGATCAGCAGTTCCAGCGTCGTGCACGGGAGCAGCTCGAACCGCGTTCCGGCGGTGACGGGGCCGCTGATGCTGTTGACGTCCGCGACGAGCTCGAAGAACCACCTGTCATCGGCGCCGCCGGGAACGAGCTTTCCGTCGGCGCCCGTTAGGACGGTTCCATCCAACAACGGCTTGGCGGGGCCTGGTTGTGCACCGCGGCTCATCGAGGGCAGCACGACGAAGAAGGCAGCGCACACAATCAGGGAAGCGGTGGCCACACGGCGACTTCGCCAGTGTGAGATTTGAAATTTGAAATCTGCTCTCTTCACGGGTTCAGAGTCCCAACTCGCTCTTGATCACCTCGGGCACCCGGCCCGGCTCTCGGACGAACGTGACGTATTTCATGCACTTCGAATCGTCGGCGGCGACGAGATCGACCAGCGGCTTCCAGAAGTCGCCCACGAGGATCACCGGCCGGACCCGGTCGAGAAAGCCCTTGTTCTTGAACTCCCACACCGACGCCAGCTCCAGGAGCGTGCCCGTGCCGCCGGGCAGAACGACGTACGCCCGACCGATTTCCACGAGCTTGTGCAATCGCTCTTCCAGCGAGTCAGTCACGACCTCTCGCGTGACGAACTCATTGGCGACGCTTCGCTTGAAGGCGGAGCACGTCACGCTGATGACGGTCCCGCCCGCCTCGACGGCGCCTTTGGCGGCGGCTCGCATCGTGCCAGCATATCCGCCGTTGGCGACAGCAAAGCCAGCCTGCGCCAGCGCCCGGCCCACCTGCTCGGCCAGCACGTAGGCCAGCTCGCCCGGCTGGGCTCTGCCTGTCCCAAAGACACTGACTACATTGTCATCCATGAGCTTTCTGCCGCGTGTAGTTCAGCAAGCCCGCCGAGAGCAGGATGTCCCTGTCTCGGGCGGACAGCTCCAGCTTGCCGATGAAGGTGAACGAGCCATCCTGCCTGCGGATCGTGACCGTATCGCTGCTGCGGATCGCACTGAGGAGTTCGTCGATTGCCAGCTCATCGCCCGCCGCGAGCCTGTCGTAGTCGGCCGGGTCGGCGAACCGGATCGGCACGATGCAGAAATTGATCAGGTTCGCCCGGTGGATTCGCTCGATGCTCTTGGCGATCACCGCCCGGACGCCGAGGTACATCGGGCACAGGGCCGCGTGCTCGCGAGAGGAGCCCTGGCCGTAGCTTTCGCCGGCCACGAGGATGCCTCCGATGCCTTTGCCCTTTAACTCGATGGCTCGCTCGGCGAACGTCGGCCTGCCCGGCTCGTTGAGGCCGTTGAACACCACCTTCGCGTATTCCGGGACATTGGAGCGGAGCTTCAGGAACGTCCCGGCGGGCATGATGTGATCGGTCGTGATCTTGTCGGCGCACTTGAGCAGGACGCGTCCGACGAGTTTTGCCGGCAGAGGCGTCGGGGCTTCCGGCACGACGATGGTCCGGCCGCGAAGGACCTCGACCGTCCGTGCGTTCTCTTTGCTCAGGGCCGGCTCGATCATGCTGTCATCGACATCGAACTCACGCGTCATCTTGATTCTGGGATACATGATGCCCATCCTGGCCGACAGGTCGCGGGGGTCGGTGATCTTGTTCGTCAGGACCGATGCCACCGCCGTCTCCGGGCTGACCAGATAGACCTGGTCGCCCTTGGTGCCGGAGCGGCCGGCGAAGTTCCTGTTGAACGTCCGCAGGCTCACGGTCCCATCGGCGGGAGAGAAGCCCTGCCCGATGCAGGGTCCACAGGCGGATTCGAGGATTCTCGCCCCGGCCGAGATCAGGTCCGCCAGGGCCCCGTTCTCCGCGAGCATGTTCAGCACCTCTCGGCTGCCCGGCGCCACGGCGAACTCGACCATCGGATCGACGTGCCGGCCCTTGAGCACACGGGCCGCCATCATCAGGTCGGCGAAGCTGGAACTGGTGCAACTGCCGAGGGCGATCTGGCCCACTTTCGCCCCGGCGATCTCGCGAACGCTCTTGACATTGTCCGGCGAGGAGGGACACGCCGCCATCGGCTCGAGCTTCGACAGGTCGATCTCGATCACCCGGTCGTACCGCACGCCCTTGTCCGCCGCCATCGGCCGGTAATCCTGCTCGCGTTTCTGGGCGGCGAGGAATCTCCGCGTCTGCTCGTCGCTGCCGAAAATGCTTGTTGTGACACCCAACTCAGCGCCCATGTTCGTGATCGTCGCCCGCTGCGGCACGGTGAGGTTCCTGACCCCGCCGCCGAAGTACTCGACCGCCCAGCCGACGTTGCCTTTGGTCGTCAACTCGCTCAGGAGCTTCAGGATGACGTCCTTGGCCGCCACCCAGTCGCCGAGCTTGCCGGTGAGCTTCACTCCGAGCACCTTGGGGCATTGCAGGTAGAACGGCCCGCCGCCCATCGCTACGGCCACATCGAGCCCGCCGGCCCCGATGGCGAGCATGCCAATCCCGCCGCCTGTCGGCGTGTGCGAATCGCTGCCGAGCAGCGTCGCCCCCGGCTTGCCGAAGCGTTCCAGGTGCACCTGGTGGCAGATGCCATTGCCCGCCCGCGAATGGTAAACGCCACTCCTGGCGGCGACCGTCTGCAGGTACAGATGGTCGTTATGATTCTCCGGCCCGAACCCCGCCATGTTGTGATCGACGTAGCTGACGGACAGGTCCGTCTTGACCCGCCCGACCCCCATGGACTCGAACAGTAGAAACGCCGTCGTCCCCGTCGCATCCTGCGTCAGCGTCTGGTCGATCCGTATCCCAATCTCCTCGCCAGGCATAAGCTGCCCCTCAACGAGGTGCTCCTCCAGTATCTTGTAAACAAGCGTCTTACCCAATCCTGCCACTCCTTATAGATTCAACTCGCATATTCTACCAAGACCCGCCCCGAAACACAAACCCTCCCGGGCGTCGAAAAAGGGGTTGGAGGGCGACCGATCTGAGTGTATCATCGTCACCACGGCGGCACCCATCGCAGTGGCAGATTCGCGAGCAGTCATGAAGGCGGATGATATGAGCGACAATGGCAAAGGACGAAGTGGACGATTCACACTCAAGGGCTGGCACGTGGCTCTTACGGTCATCGTGGCGGTGGTGGGGCTTATCGCTCTCTACATTGTGGTCGCCAGAGGCCGCCTGGATCGCCGGCTGGAGGCATTGCGTGCGGCCGGGTACCCGACGACTCTCGCCGAGCTTGCCGAGTACAACAGGCTGCCCGCCGGGGTCGCGAACGCGGCCGGCGTCTACACGCGGGCGTTTGCCGCATATGTGCCGCCGCTGGATGACGCGAACACGCCGTATCTCGGAACCGCACGGTTGCCGGATCGGGGCAAGCCGCTGGCCGAGCCTATGCTCAAGGCAATCTCTCAGTGTCTCGCGAGCAACCAGCAATGCCTTTCCCTGTTGCATGAGGCTGCCGGCATTGAGGGTTGCGACTATGACTGGGATTGGCGGCAGTACGCGACAACGGGATTCAAGCAGTTGACCGATGTGAAACGCTGTGCTCAACTGCTGGGATTGAGCGCGGTCTACTACTCGCACATGGGTGATCCTAATGGGGCCATGCGATGTGTCGAGGAGGGGCTGCGTTTGACGGATTCGGTTCGGCGGGAGCCGGCACTGATCAACTACTTAGTGCGAGTCGCCTGCGTTGGTCTGACAGTCGGGAGCCTGGAGCGGAGCTTGAGCGCGGCCGCTTTCACGGATCGACAGTTGGCGCAATTGGATGAGGCACTGATGGGGACCTCCGGCACGGTCGACCTCACGCAGGCTATGATTACGGAGCGATGTATCATGATTGAGACGTGCAGGGACCCATCGCTCGCGGCCGGGCCCGGCCAGGGTCCCGGACCTCGGATGCTCCCGGGCGTGACGAGAACGGGAATCGCAGATATCCTGAATTACATGAACGATTGTATCGAGGCCTCCGAGCGGCCGCCTACGGAGCGTCTGACAGGATTTCGCGAGGCCGCGAAGGAAGTGGAGAATCTCTCGTTCTTGCATTTCATGGTCAAGCTGCTGGCCCCAGCGATGGGCCGGGTGGCGGAATTGGACCTGCGGGCCCGTGCAGGCATCGATCTGGCGCGGACGGCTCTGGCCATCGAACGGTATCGGCTAGCGACGGGCAAGGTGCCGGAGCGACTGGAGGAGCTTGTGCCCCAGTACCTTGAAGAGGTGCCGACCGACCCGTTCGACGGCCGGCCGATCCGCTACAGACGCACGGACCCGGGCTATCTCCTCTACAGCATCCTGGAAGACGGCCAAGACAACGGCGGCAAAGAGAAAGTCCCAAGAAGCAACGATCCCTACGACTGGTCCTTCATCGTGATCCGGTAATGGGTGGGGAGGTCTGATGTGTGGAGGCGGCTTCGTTGGTCAGATTGTGTTCCACGGGATTGCGGCAGTGTCTTCCGTTACCCACCGAGGGCGGTCAACCGCGCAGAGGATAGCTCCCACTCCGATCCGAAGATCGGGATGTGCCTGCCGAAATGCCATGAGGCCGGAGACGTCACCCCGTGATGGATTGGCCGTCAGCTTCATCTCAAACGGGTGCAGCACGCCATCACGCTCAACCAGCAGGTCCACCTCCGCCCCGCCGGCGGAACGCCAGTGATGAAATCCCGTCCGACCGGATAACGTGCCAGCCTGCTTAAGGATTTCATTGACCATAGCAGTCTCAAACAAGGGCCCCAGGAGGGGATGCCCTCCCAGAGTCTTCGGTGAGCTGATTTGGGCATGGTGACAGATCAGGCCGGTATCGGCAAGGTAGCCCTTGGGCTTGGAGGAAACTCGCTTGAGGAGGTTGCCCTCGAAGGCAGGGACCTCGAACCACTGGAATGTGCCGTCGAGCACCTTCAGCCACCGGCGGGCCGTTTGAGGAGCCATGCCGATCTCCCGACCCAACTGGCTGTAGTTGATCTCCTGAGCGGTCAACGCAGCAACCAACCGCAGGAACATGCCGAACTGCTGCCAGTCGTTTACGTCCGCGACCATTCGCGCATCGCGTTCGACATAGGTGCGGTGATAGCCCATCCAGAACTCCGGCACCAGTTCCTCAGCCAGATCGTTGGCTCGCGGCAAGAATCCACGCCAAAGCCAGTCCCATAACGGACCGCTGAAGTGTACGTTCGTCTGCTTTGCCTGAGCCACGAACGCATGGGGGTCCTCCAGCCAGCGAGTCAGCCAACAGGGTGATGTACCCGCTCCGGCCAATTCCTGAAGACTGAAGCCTCGCAAATCCAGGAAAGCAGCACGTCCAGTGAGACTCTCCGCGAGGGATCGTAATACTTGCCATTGCTGTGAGCCGCTCATAAGGTACATTCCCGGACGTGAGTTGCTCGCGTCCACTTGCCGCTTGACCGCCGAGACCAATTCCGGTGCGTACTGAATCTCATCCAAGACCACGGGCGAAGGGT
>Ga0315274_10006862_pt1 | contig 16552 bp, 11 predicted proteins | sample YL17G02_20_MG_FD_203700 | JGI IMG/M metagenome (GOLD analysis project Ga0315274, IMG submission 203700) | Sediment microbial communities from Yellowstone Lake, YNP, Wyoming, USA - YL17G02_20 | ecosystem: Environmental > Aquatic > Freshwater > Lake > Sediment | place: USA: Wyoming | collected...
ATACGTTGCGTCCTCAAGCTCGAGTTCGTTTCGCGTGATCGTCCCCTTATCTATCAAGAGTTTGGTCAGCGGACCGATTTTCCTGCCGCTTTCTGCGGCGGACGCCGACGCTAGGCAAACAGCACAGAGCGCCGTGGTCAGACCAAGTACACAAACCAGAGTCAAGATCCATCGTGATTTCATATCACTGCCCTCCTTCGTGTACGCGATCTAATGACACTATGTTAAACTTCTGTCTAGACACCACCACATAGTGAAACATAGTCTAGCACATTTCTGTCAAAAAAGCAAGCCCACGTTAACCTCCGGCTCGTACGGCATAGTCTACCCCACTTTTATGTCGCAGACCCTTAACCGCCCCTCACTGCCCATCTGCCTTACCTGGGGAATTCCTGTAACTTCCCAAAACCGGAAATCAACGTTTTCCCGTATCGGCGACACTGCGTCTTGCCGCCGGACAACAGCTCGCCGATTCGACCAGTTCTCTCTAGAAACTGTAGTCCCTAATAATCCGCGCAGAGAGGCCCGACAGAGGATACGAACCTGGATACTTCTTGAATTCCACATGTCCGTCCATATAGAGCACGTTTCCTCCGCCTGGAACATGGTTGAAGTTCCTTGCCTGGCTTGTAACCGTATCCATCATTACCGGCACTGCCGACTGCGCGACAGCGCTCGATGCCGGGTTGTTTATGTCTGTTATCAAGAATCGCTCGATACCCTCGCGCAGCCGGTACAGCATATTCCCGCCACCGTTGCCCGTACCCGGACCCAGCCCTTGAAAGCGGGAGTCGGTGACATTCAAGTCTTCATCCTTAATCGGGAGATCAATATTTCTGTCGAACCCTATGTTCGGGAACGGGACACTTCGTTGGATCGCCGCCAAGTTCATCAGCTCGACCTCGCGCATCGTTACCCACCCGAAGTAAAGATAGCTCAGCGTACTGAACCTTTTAGGGTCAATGTATCGCGCCCCGTTCGAATCAAGGCGATACCAAAACCCGACGCCATTGGGTCCGCCGCTCGTGAGATAGCTTAGCCCATCCTGGTCTGACGGGCAAACGATCAGTTTATCGTCCGTCATGTATTCTGGATAAAGCGCAGGCCCATCAATTGCCGCCAAGCTCTGTCTGCTGCGTGGGAACTTTCCATTCCACTCGTTCGCGTACATCTTGAACATGAGCCCCATCTGTTTCAGATTGTTGGCGCACGACGCCCGCCGCGCAGCCTCTCGCGCTCTCGCAAGTGCAGGCAAGAGAATCGCTGCAAGGATTCCGATAATCGCGATCACGACCAACAGCTCAATTAAGGTAAATCCTTTGCGGTCTTTATCCATTGTTCCTTCCCCTCCTGAATACTATGCGATTACCACCCGAAAACCGTTTCCATCTCACGCCGTCGCCACGTGTGCCAAACATCTCCTCCCCTTGGTATGAGAGAGAACCCGCGGTGGGGTTGTTGAAAGAAAGCGGCGCCGCGTCCCTTTTGTCACCCTGAGTCGCAGACGCGCCCCTGGCGGGCGTAACGAAAGGCTTCACGAACCCGTCTCGTGGTCAGAGATTCTTCGATTCGCTCAGAATGACAGTCGGTGTGGCGCTTCTTCAACAGCCCCGCAGTCTCTCAAGCTTCATTACAGCACCGCTCGTGCCCTTGTGTCAATATGATTTCACCGCCCGACCGTTCGCATGAGCGAACGTCTGGCAGCGCCGATGTCCTTGTCTGCAGCCCCAGCGCGCGAGAATCTCAGGCCTCCGCCGAACAACTGCCGCAATCTGAACCTTGACAGCCAGTTGCGCAATATGGTAGCATGGGAATCGCAGTAAGGGATGTTCACTATAAGGCTCGCGAGTGTGGCGGCATACGCGGTGGTGGCGGTTATCGGTTAAGACCAACCTGATTGAATACCTGCTCGGCATGTGAGGCGGGTATTCTTCTTGTACAGTGGCAGAATGTCTGACACTCAAGTTCCCTCTCAAAAACTCACACAGCTCGAGATCCATCGCGCGTTGAACAGGGTAATTGTGGCGTGGGTGTTTGGCGCGATGTGGTCGGAAATTGCGTTTGGCGCACCCCTTGTCGGTCTGTTCAAAGCGCTCGGTGCTTCGACGGTACTCTTTGGACTCGTCGGTGCGATGCCTTCGATCGCAACGTTGATGCAGCCCTTGGGCTCGTACACCTTAGAGCGAGCGGGGCACCGAAGAACTGTCTTTGTCGTGCTCGGTTGCATGCACAGATTGCTCTGGATCCCCTTGGCTCTGGCACCATTGTTCATCCGCAACTCGGCGCTGTCTCTGTCGGTCGGACTGGGCATCCTGGCAGTCTCGTGTCTGCTCGGCTCATTCATCGGTCCGTATTGGTTCTCGTGGGTCGCTGAGCTTGTACCCGAGAAGAGCCGCGGCAACTATTTTGGACGCCGGGCGGTGCTCGGTCGGATCAGCTCGATGCTTGCTGCAATGCTTGCAGGCCAGTATCTTGTAAAAGATCCGCCTCTGTCCAAGCTCGGGATCGTGTTCATCGTCGCGAGCATCGCAGGATTCGCTGACATTTTCATTCACAGACGGGTTCCCGACGTCCCGATGCGCAACCAGCCAAACGGACCCAGGAAAATGTTGAACGTCATCTTTGATCCGGCACGGGACCGCAGTTTTCGAGCGTTTATGATCTTCGTTATCGCGATGTGGCTCGGGACTGGCGTAGCGGGCGCTTATTTCACCCTGTATCTCATGCGCGAGCTTGCGCTGAGTTATCTCCAGATCGCGTTCTACATGACGGTTCTGCATGCAGCAGCCTACATCCTGTTCTCGTGGCTGTTTGGGGTATGCGTTGACCAGTTCGGCAACAAGCCGATCCTGATACTGAGTGCCTCGGCGAACGCGTTGACTCCTCTCATCCTGGTGCTTTGCAGACCTAACTCAAGCTTCTTGCTGGCGCTCATGGGAATATCTAGTGGCGCAGCCTGGGCGGGGATCAACCTTGCGGTGCTCAATCTCCAGATAGCGCTCCCACCGGCAGAGGTGCGGCACAGCTATTCTGCAGCGTTCAGCGTGTTGACAGGCGTCTCGAGCGCAATCGGGTCCCTGATGGGAATGGGTATTGCCCGGCTGACTCAGGACGTGTCCTGGAACCTTCCGGGAATCCAGATACAGGGGCTTCAATTCGTCCTGATTGTCTCGGTGATCCTGCGTGCGGTCTCGGTACCTTTTCTGAGGTTCGTGCAGGAAGCCAACGTGAAACCTGTCGGCTATGTGGTGAAAGCGTTGAGAACATTGAATCCGTTTCGCACTTTTTTGAACATATATCTCTACCAACACTCCCAAAACGAGGAGCGGCGAGCACAAGCCGTCCGCGAGCTTGGCAGGAGCGGCGCGCTCGGTCTCAGGGAAGTCTTATCTGCACTGAACGACCCGAGCAGGCTCGTCAGGGAGGAGGCAGCTCGCGCCCTCGGTGTCATGGGTATGTCAGAGGGTGTTCCAGCGTTGATCGAAAAGCTGCGTGACCCCGAAAGCTTTATTCAAAGCGCTTCCGCGCGCTCACTCGGGAAAATAGGTGATCTCCGGGGCATCCCTCCCTTGGTTGAGACGCTCGCAAGCGACGACAGGCAGGTTCGAGGCGCTGCAGCATCAGCGCTCGGCGAAATCGGCGACCGGAGCGCCGTGCTCCCGCTTATGCACCTGTTGAAAGGCGAGACCGACAATTTCGTGTTCGCATCCGGTGCGGATGCGCTCGGGCGTCTCGGTGAAGCGCAGGCGATCCTTATCATCCTGCCCGCGTTGGCAAAGATGTCGCATCCGATCGTCCGAAAACAGCTCGCGGTCGCCGTCGGCAACCTGATAGGTCAACCAGGCGAGTTCTATACCGTTCTTTCCGCCGAAGAACGTATTGAAGGGCTTGGCGCATCGCGGCTCGTTTCCGATACCCGCCGTGCTCTCTCACGCTGGCACGAAAACGATGCCAGGGATGAAGCGCTCCAGGCGCTCCAGGCAACCATCACCGCGTTTGCCGAACACAATCCGCCCGAAGTTCTGAACGCTGTCCACAGGATGGTGTCCGCCATCGTCGAAAAGGCGTTTCCCGGGCAGAGCCCGTGGCGTCAACGGCTCCAGGAAATCTGGAAACGTGACGAGAAAGTTGGTTGTCAGCTGGTCTTTCTCAACGATCTGCTTGCGCAAATCAACAAGATGTCAGACGAAGCCGCACTTCTGGCGCTGTACGCATTACGATGTTTGTGCTTACGGCTGCTCTCGAACGGTGCCGGCGCACGCCGGAATGGGTCTGCAAAGAAGGACGATTGAACGTCAACGCATCCGCGATGAGGCGTTCTTGAGGAGCCGTTTCTCTTTCGGCGTGAGCGACGCGATACCTTGGGCGGCTATCTTGTCGAGGAGAGCGTCAATCTGTTCCGGACTGCACGTTTTTGTCCGGTGCAATCTGACGCGCGGCATCCTGAGCCGAAACGCGCTCAGGTTTCCCACAATGTCGTCGAACCGCGACCGCACGGTATCGCTGAACCTCGCGTACAGGTATCCCAACGCCATACCGCCAAAATGTCCAAGATGCGATACGCCGCCTCCTCGCGGCTCTCCAAGCAGATAAAGGAACGTGAGCACTGCATACCCGATCGCGAGATATTTTGCTTTGACCGTGATCGGAAACACGAAAAAGAGCAAGAGCGTTATGAGCCGGTCCGGGAAAAGCATCGCAAACGCTACAAGCACACCGAGAACGGCGCCGGATGCGCCAATCGTGAGAACGTCGCCTAGCAAGGCGATACACAGCCCTGCGCCTATACCGGTATAAAAGTAGTAGAAGAAAAAGCGCCTCGTTCCCCAGAAACGTTCGACGTCGCACCCAAACACCCACAGGGCAAACATGTTCCAGAGCAGGTGCCAGATGTTGACGTGAAGAAACAGATAGGTCAACGGCTGCCAGACCATCAGCCGTCCAAAAACGCCTTCGCGGCTTATACCAAGCACCTCTTTAACCAGCGATGGTTCTACCACTCCTGTAGCAGGCGCGATCACCGTTTCGAGCAGTTTCGATGCCACAAAGACGGCCGCGTTTGCGAGTATGAGAGCGCGTACAGCAGGCGTTATCGTGCTGCCATATCGCCGTTCCGCAGAGCGGTCCTCGTAATCGTAATACGGTCTTGGCATGTTACGAACCACCTGCACCCCGCCGGATGCGACCCATCCTGCTTATCGGGTTGTAAATGAACACAGCTCGCCCAATGATGTCCGATTTCGGTACCGAACGCCGCCACAGGCTGCTGTCACTCGACAAGTTTCGGTTGTCCCCGAGCACAAAATAGTGCCCTTCAGGGATGATGTCCGGTTCGTAGGTATAGACAGGAGGTTCGCGAACGTAACGTTCTTCGAGGTACTCGCTGTTAATGAACACGGCACCGTCGTGTATCTCTATCTGTTCACCCGGCAGCGCTATCACCCGTTTGACATCGTATATGTTTGGTTCTTCCGGATCTTTGAACACGATAATGTCAAACCGTGCCGGGTCACCTGCGGGACGACCGTAGTTGAGCGTCACGATATAGTCTCGTTTTAGCAGTGTCGGTTCCATCGATTCAGATGGGATGAGGAAAAACCGCATGCCGCGCCAGGCAAACATGTACAGCAGGAACAGGAGTATGGTCAGTAAAAACACGTAACCGACATCGCGTTTACCATTATGTCTTGTTGCCGTCATATCCGATACCTTTACATCTCAACCCAACGTGTCGCATTCAACGACAGTTTGACCCAGTACGATTCTTCACGCCCATGCTCTACAGGTCATAGCACACCCGCAGCTACAATACACACCACCGAAGAGCTTTCCCTCCTGCTCTCCTTCACCACGGGAAAGATTATCAAAAGTGTCCGACTCAGTCAACCCCGGGCAATCTCCCGAAATAGACGTTTCGGCAAGGGTTCCGTGAGAGAGGGTTTTCAAACCCTCCCATTGCGCATACAAGAAGCGCCAAGTCCGGCTCGTTCGCGCCCGCGATCGTGTTGACATCGAGTCCACGTTACGGTATTCTACGACGCGTCGGTAACATGTCAGAGAGATTTCCCATCACCAACTCCGCGAATGTTTGAACAATGATGGGAATGTATCTGAACAGGCGGCGATCATAAGATCGGCGAAACATAGAATCGAACCGGAACGATAGGGTTTTGCGCGGAAAGGAGAGTAGACTTATGCGCGCACCGATTGCACTTCAATTGTACACGGTCAGGGACGCTCTGGCGAAAAATTTCGCCGGGGTCGTCAAGAAGGTCGCCGACATCGGGTACGTTGGCGTAGAGACCGCCGGGTTCCCCAATACTATACCGAAAGAGGCGAGCAAACTGTTCAAGAGCCTGGGGCTGGTAGTGTCGAGCGTTCACAGCCCGTTACCGGTTGGCGAGCACCAGAAGGAGGTCCTCGACACGATGAACGCGCTTGGCTGCAAACGGATCGTTTCGGGTATGGGACCCGACGAGTTCAAGACGATTGATAAGATCAAACAATCGTGCGACATTTTCAACGAGGCGAACTCAGTCGCCGTCGCGAACGGGCTGAGTTTCGGAATTCACAACCACTGGTGGGAGTTCCAGCAAGTTGAAGGGCGGTACGTGTATAAGGTCATGCTGGAACACCTCGACCCGCGCACCTTCTTCGAGATAGATACGTACTGGGTGAAAACCGGCGGGTGCGATCCAGCGGCAGTCGTGAAGGAGATGGGAAAACGGGCACCGCTGCTCCATATCAAAGACGGTCCATGCACGAAAGACAAGCCCATGGTGGCTGTCGGCGACGGGATCGTTGATTTCCCCGCTATTGTGAAAGCTGGCGCAGGTTCCACCGAATGGATGATCGTCGAACTGGATGCCTGCGCTACTGATATGATGGAAGCTGTGAAGAAAAGTTACGTCTATCTTGTGGGAAAGGGTTTAGCGCGTGGAAAGAAGAGTTAAAGCAGGCGTCATTGGGTGCGGAAACATCAGTGGCGCTTATTTCAAATGGTGTAAACAGTTCCCGATTCTCGATATCGTCGCCTGCTCGGACATAGACATGAGTCGGGCAAAAGCGAAAGCGGCGGAGTTTGGCATTCCGAAGGCATGTACGGTTCAGGAGCTGCTGAACGATGCGGAGATCCAAATCGTGACAAACCTGACGGTGCCGAAAGCGCATGCTGAGGTCAATCTGGCAGCCATCAACGCGGGCAAACACGCCTATGGCGAAAAACCGTTTGGTGTCACCCGCGAGGAAGGGCTTAAAACACTGAAAACCGCGAAAGAAAAGGGGGTTCTTGTGGGCAGCGCGCCTGACACGTTCCTGGGTGGCGGCGGACAGACGTGTCGGAAACTCATAGATGACGGGTGGATTGGCGAACCGGTCGCGGCGACGGCGTTCATGACCTGTCACGGTCACGAGACCTGGCATCCGGACCCGGAATTCTACTATCTGGAAGGTGGCGGACCGATGTTCGACATGGGCCCGTATTACCTGACCGCGCTGGTGAATCTGCTGGGTCCTGTGAAACGGGTGACCGGGTTTTCCAAGATCGCGTTTCCGGAACGCACGATTTACAGCCAGCCGCACTACGGGCAGAAGATCAAGGTGCGTACCTCGACGCATATTGCTGGCGTTACGGAGTTCGCTAACGGTGCAATCGGCACGATCATCATGAGTTTCGATATCTGGGCAGCCAACTTGCCCCGGATCGAGATATACGGCAGTCAGGGGTCGCTGAGCGTACCTGACCCGAACCAGTTTGGCGGTACTGTCCGAATATACCGGTTCGGAGCTGAAGCATGGGGCGAGATACCATTGACACACAGCCAGAACGTCGGCAGAGGAATCGGCGTTGCGGATATGGCGTACGCGCTGGTTTATGGTCGTCCGCATCGTGCTAATGGCGAGATGGCATTCCACGTGCTCGACGTGATGCAGGCGTTTGAGGAGGCGTCAAAGACGGGAAAACATGTCGAGATAACGAGCCGGTGTTCGAGACCAGCACCGTTACCTCTCGGATTGATGCCTGGCGAGCTTGACACGTGACAACACAGAGCGCGACAAGGATGGTATGTCAAAACCCCGTGCAGGCAAACCGAGAGTGCCATGTCGCTACGCTCCTTGTATGTTAGTCGTGTTTCTTCTAAGCTGACGAGCATTAGAAGAGGGGGGCTGGCGGAGATGAACGCTCCTGGGGCGCCGTAGGGGAGCCCCTTGCGGGCTCCCGTTCGGGAGGCGGCAAGCGCCTCCCCTACACGTTGCACCGTCATTGCGAGCGACCGAAGGGAGCGTGGCAATCTCACGCTGGATTTTTGGCATCAAACTAACGGTTTTGAGACAGACTCCGTGCAGCGCTCCTACAGAAAGGACGAATGAATATGAAGAAAGCACTTGTAGTCTGGGGCGGATGGGACGGGCATGAACCAAAACAGTGCGCCGACCTGTTTGCTCCTGTTTTGAAGGACCTCGGCTTTGACGTCGAAGTGTCCACCACCATGGACATTTACGCAGACGAAAAGAAGATAAACGCGTTCGAGCTCGTCGTCCCGATCTGGACGATGGGTACCATCACTCCTCAGCAGGAGATGGGGCTGCTCAAAGCCGTCCTTGGTGGCGTTGGCATCGCTGGATGGCACGGCGGTATGGGCGATTCGTTCCGGAACAACACGAACTACCAGTGGATGGTCGGCGGTCAATGGGTGGCTCATCCGGACGGTATTGTTGAATACGAAGTCAACATCGTCAATCACAAGGACCCTATCACGAAAGGGATCAAGGATTTCAAGATCACGTCAGAGCAGTATTATATGCACGTTGACCCGTCAAACGAGGTTCTGGCAACAACAACGTTCCAGTCAAAGAATTTCCCGTGGGTGGATGGATGCATCATGCCGGTTGTCTGGAAACGGATGTGGGGTAAAGGGCGCGTCTTCTATTCCTCGCTCGGTCACGTTGCGAAAGATTTCGAGATACCGGAAGTGCTCGAAATACAGGAACGGGGGATGCTCTGGGCAAGCCGGTAGACACGCCCGAGTCGTCGTAAGGACGCTGCTTGCTGCGCCCTTTGTCAAATGGGTTGTATCTCCAGGCAGATCTGGATGGGACACTGCCGCGAGGGAACGGGTGAATGACGTTGCGGGTGGCGTCGTGGTTCACAATAGGGAGTCTGATCATCATGACTGATGTCTGTGCAGGAGAAAACAACGTCCGCCTTGCCGGTAAGGTCGTGGACTCAGACACCGGTAAACCGTTGCCAGCGCGAATCTATATCCGGGGCGAAGATGGCACGTGGTACTTTCCGAAATCCGCTGACAAAAACGGTTCTGCCGTAGAATACCGAAAGACGCGAGGCGAGAGCATCGAGATGCACACAACGCTGTCAGCGCACCCGTTCACCATTCACCTGCCAGCCGGCACATATACCATTACCGTTGAGCGCGGAAAAGAATACCATCCTGCAACGCGCACCGTCATCGTGAAAGAAGGCACTCAGAACCTGACGGTCGAGCTGAACCGCTGGATTGATATGGCTTCACGAGGGTGGTATTCAGGAGATACCCATGTTCACCGGACGATGGAAGAGCTTCCCAACGTGATGCTCGCAGAAGACCTTAATGTGACATTCCCTCTGCTTCACTGGGTGACCGCAGCGTTCGCGGCTCCAAGCGCGAGCGATAAGAGCGCGAAAACCACCGTGGAACCCAAGGCGGTGCCGGTGGACTCAACTCGCGTGATCTATCCCCAGAATACGGAGTACGAAATATTCACGGTCAACGGAAAACAGCACGTGCTCGGTGCGGTGTTCATCCTCAACCACAAGAGCGTGTTCGATAAAGGAGTCCCGCCGGTCAAACCAGTCGCTGAACAGGCACGGCGGGAAGGGGCGCTTCTCGAACTGGACAAACATAACTGGTCGTGGTCCATGATGCTCGTGCCCGTCATGAACGTTGACCTGTTCGAGCTCTCGAACAACCACGTCTGGCGGACGGTGTTTGGGTTCACGGAATTCGGTGTTCCGGCTCCTGAATACATGCAGATCGAGAAAGACGACCGAGGTTGGACAGAATGGGGTTGGATTGATTACGGGTTCAAAAACTATTATGCGCTGCTCGATTGCGGGTTCAGGTTACGACCGACTGCGGGCACGGCATCTGGTGTCCATCCGGTCCCGCTCGGTTTCGGGCGAGTCTATGTCCACCTGAACGACGGGTTTAGCTACGACGCGTGGATGCGCGGACTTAACGAGGGGAGAAGTTTCGTCACTACGGGACCTATGTTGTTCGTTGAAGTGAACGGCGAGGAACCAGGTCAAACCTTCACCCAGGCAACCGCGGACCCGCAGCAGTACCGCATTCGAGGTTCCGCTCTAAGTGGAAATCCCTTGGATCGAATCGAGATTGTGATTAATGGCGAGGTTGCGAGAACCATAAGACCCGCAAACAACATGACATCGCAATGCGCGTACGACAGTCCCATTGACGAACAGGTTCGCGTCGAAACTTCGTCGTGGATCGCCGTCCGCTGTGTCGAAAAAACGCCTGAGAAACGCGTCCGGTTTGCTCACAGCAGTCCTGTTCACATAGACGTTCCGGGAAAACGGCTCCGACCTCGTAAAGAAGAGGTCGAGTTCCTCATCTCGCGCATCAAGGACGAGATCGCACGCAATACCCGCGTTTTGCCTGAACCGGCTCTCGACGAGTACCGCCAGGCGCTCCGAATATACGGCGAGATCGCGAATACGGCACGGTGACAAGCCACGCACGTGGGAACAAGCGCTGGTCTTTCTGGGACAGTGCCCTTCACTCCTTTTTATCGGTTGAAAAACAAGGGCGTGCGGCGTAAAATATGACTGTGCGGGTGGAAGACAAGGGGGTGGCTTGTCGTGATTGAAGGATCGGTTCTCGAACTAGCAGACACGTTTGCCGTAAAGACAAAGGCGCTCCTCCAATCTGCCCGAACCGAAGAAGAGCTTAGAATAGGGTTTGAGAAGCTCCTTGAGCCAATCCTCAAAACTGTCGGAGTCCCGACCGAACCTCGTTATGAACGGCTTGGCGCTGAGGCGAGAACCGTCTATCACGGTCGGCCGGACGCAGTCCACGGTCAAGCCGTCATCGAATACGAGCATCCTCATGCGTTCTCGTCAAGCCGAGCAGTGCTGGGAGCGCACAATCAATTGGTCGAATACATTGCAGCCTACGGCGCTCGCGCCGACCTGAACCGCATTATTGGCATTGGGTTTGACGGCGACTTCATCTTCTTCGTCAGGTATCGAGGTAGCCTCGGCACCCGAATAGACAGGGGAGCATTCGTTCGGGACGGACCCTATCCTTTTGACCAAGAGAGTGCTCGCACCCTGCTCACTTACCTGAGAGCTCTTGCACGACTTCCCCTTACTGCCGAGAATCTTGCCACTCGGTTCGGACCAAAAGGTGAGATCGCACCCGCGGTTGTCTCGGCGTTTGCGGACGCACTAGAGCACTGGGGCGATGGAAGAGTCAAGGTGTTCTTCGAAGAATGGAAACGGCTCTTTGGAATCGTATATGGGGAACGGTTCAACGACCGGCGTAAAGGCGAAGGAACAGCCTTATCGCACGTATACAAGGTCGGCAGAGAAACGGATTTTCAGGAGCTTCTGTTTTGCGTTCACACGTATTTTGCTCTCCTAATGAAGTTGATTACCGCCGAGCTGCTCACGCTCAGAGAGACGGCGCTTGGATCATCGTTCTCAATCCAACTCGCTCATAGCCCGAAGCAGAAACTCAAAGAAGCACTTAGCGATATCGAAGCTGGCGGCATCTACACCAAACAGGGGATAACCAACTTTCTGGAGGGCGATTTCTTCCGCTGGTATCTCGATGCGTTCTCACCTCGCCTTGAGGAAGCGATTCGGGAGATGGCAAGGGCGCTTTCTGATTTCGAGCCTGCGACAACCTCCGTTGACCCCGAGTCGAGCCGGGACTTGCTGAAGAAACTCTATCAATACCTGGTGCCTCAAGAGGTACGCCATAATCTGGGCGAATATTATACTCCCGACTGGCTCGCGGAGCTTCTTTTGAACGAGGTGGGCTATGTTGGTGATACCCGCAAACGGCTCCTCGATCCAGCGTGCGGTTCAGGAACTTTCTTGGTGCTGGCTATCCACAGGGCTAAAGAATATGGCAGAAAGCATCGAGAGCCACCTCTCGAAACAGTCAAACGGATCAAAGACAACATCTGGGGATTTGACTTGAATCCGCTCGCGGTCATCGCCGCACGGACAAACTACGTCTTTGCCTTGGGAGACCTGATACGCGAGCTACCCTCACTTGAGATTCCCATTTATCTCGCCGATTCAGTGTTGTGGCCCGAGAGAAGCGGTCAGACGATGTTGAACTTTGCAGGTGGCGAGTACGTGAAAGTCCAAACCTCCGTGTACGATTTTCACGTGCCTTCAATCTGGATCAAGGATAGAGGGTTCCTGATGACCAAGGCTGCCCCGCTTGTTGAAGAAATGGCAAGACACGGGTATACGGTCTTGGAAGCCACGAACCGGTTGAAGAAACAGGGGTTACTTTTCCCCCCTCACGAGCAGGTCATCATCAACTTCTATAAAGAGATCCTGGAACTTGAAAAACAGGGCAAGAACGGCATCGGGGCGCGGTTTCTCAAGAACGTCTTTGCCCCGATGGTTGCCGGTCAGTTCGATTTTGTGGTCGGCAACCCTCCGTGGATCCGGTGGGGATACCTCTCCCAGGAGTACCGCGATGCAACGCTCACAATGTGGAAAACGTACGGTCTGTTCCCACGGACGCAAGATTTCGCTTCGAGGAGTTTGGGCGCGGGTGAAAAGGATTTCTCAATGCTATTCACTTACGCCACCGCCGACTACTATCTGAAGAAAGGCGGCAAGCTCGGATTTCTCATCACCCAAGAGGTATTCAAGTCAAAGGGCGCCGGCGAAGGATTTCGGAGGTTTCAAATTGCGGACGGTGCCTTCTTGAAAGTGGTCAAGGCACATGATCTCGTTTCCGTACAACCGTTTGAAGGGGCTGCGAACAAGACGGGCGCTGTCGTCTTAAAGAAAGGAGCGAAAACGCGCTATCCCGTTCCATACACGGTTTGGACGCGAAGAAAAGGGATTGGCAAGATTCCCACGGACCTCGCGTTCAGCAGCGCTCTGCCGCTGCTTCGGAAAACGAAACTGCTCGCCCAACCCATCGGCTCGCCCACGGGTTCGTGGCAGACGATCACCAAAAGCCAAGAGAGGCTTTCGCGCGTTCAGGGACACAACCCTTACCAAGCAAGGCGAGGCGCAAGCACCGAACCCTATGGCGTTTTTTGGCTTGAGGTGAAGCAGGTGTTGTCCAATGGCGATCTCATCGTCCGTAATCTACCAGAGAAGGGAAAGCGAAAGATTCGACAAATACAAGAGAGAATTGAATCCGCTCTCGTCTTTCCAGCCGTGCCCGGCTCGGATATCGAACGATGGAGCGCAACCCCTACCATTTTCGTGTTGATTACTCACCCGATCAAGAGCAATAAACCATACACAGAATCAGACCTAAGGCAGCAGCATCCGAGGTCGTATGGGTACCTTACGAATTTCAAAGAGATACTTCTGTCGCGGGGATCAAAGGTCCTAAAAAAGCTTGCTGAAAGAACCTCGTTCTTCACGATGTTTGGCATCGGCGAATACACATTTGCTCGTTACAAGGTGGTCTGGAAACGCATGGCGAGTGACCTTGTCGCAGCAGTCATTGCTCAACACAAGACGCCGTTCGGCTACAAGACAATCATCCCGACAGATACCACATCTTTGTTCCACACCGAGAACGAGTCTGAAGCTCATTATCTTTGTGCAGTCATTAATTCAACGCCCGTTCGCGAATTCATAAAGTCCTACTCTTCGGCAGGCAGAGGCTTTGGCGCACCCTCGGTAATGAGCCATGTCGGTATTCCGAAATTCGACCCGAAAGAGGAGCTTCACAAGAAGCTTGCGGAAATCTCAAGAACGCTTCATGAGCTCAAGGCACAGAACGATCTCGGCGACGTTGACAAGCTCGAAAAGCAAAACGACGAGCTGGTTGGAAAACTGTTTGGATTAGAAGAGAACGAAGACAAATAGAACTAGGTGGAGGCTGCAAGCATCATGCTCAGTCGGCTTCTGACACGCAAAGAGCAGTTGATACTGATGTTTCTCGTCTCTGCACTGTTGGTGGGAAGCGTGGCACTCTGGTGGAACCACCATCAGGCGAGCAGAATCAGCATAGTGCACGAACAGGAGAGTATCGTTAACCTTCCCGAGCAGAAGCCCGCGCCGGATAGTGGCACCGCGACTCCTGATTCTCAAGTTCCCCTTTCTTGTCCCTTGGCAGGCACCAATGCACCAGAACAAGCTGCCGCTCAAACGGCGCCCCAGACAGGCGAGATCACCATCAACGTTGAGGGAGCTGTCGCTAAACCCGGTGTCGTCAAGCTACCCGCAGGTTCCGTCGTCGAGGATGCGGTCACTGCTGCGGGAGGGTATTCATCCGACGCTGACCCTGCTCGCATAAACCGAGCAGCAAAACTCATAGACGGAACGACGCTCAATGTCCCTGCGAAATCGGGCATGCAGACTTCGCGCGATTCTTCGCCCGTTCTGAGAATACCGCCTCCTGTGACCAACATCCCGGAGTACCTTCCCGGTTACGTTCCTCAAGCTGAACGGCAAGAGGCAATGCAGCAGCAACAACAACAGGCGACGCCGTCGCGGTCACCCAAGATCAACATCAACACAGCGACCGCAGATGAGCTCCAAACGTTACCCGGTATCGGTCCAAAGCTATCGGCGGCTATAATCCAATACCGAAACAGACGACCGTTCCATACCATAGAAGAGATCCAGGACGTACCGCAAATTGGTGCCAAACGGTTCGCCCAGATCAAGGACCTGATAACGGTTTCGGGTGACTAGAGATGCTAATCCGCGAACGGTTAGAACAGATAGAACGTGACATACTGTCGCCGTATGCGACGTTGGCCGCAAAAAGTCGCGGGAGAGAGACGCCGGAAGAGGAACATTTTTGTCGGACGTGTTTTCAGCGCGATCGAGACAGGATAATCCATTCGAAATCGTTCCGCAGGTTGAAACATAAGACGCAGGTGTTTCTCTCGCCGATGGGCGATCATTACCGGACGCGGCTGACACATACGCTGGAAGTGTCACAGATCGCGAGAACCGCATGTCGAGCGGTCGGGCTTAACGAAGACCTCGCTGAAGCTATCTCGCTGGGTCACGATCTCGGTCACACACCGTTCGGTCATGCCGGCGAAGATATCCTCAACGAGCTGTACCCGGGGGGGTTCGCTCACAACGAACAGAGTCTGCGCGTCGTCGAAAAGCTTGAAACAGGCTATCCGAACGGGTTAAACCTGACGTTCGAGGTGCGCGACGGAATAGCCCGCCACGAAAAGGGCAAACGGAACATTTTTGAGCCGGGACATCCCGGAAAACCTTCGACGCTGGAAGGCGAGGTGGTACGAATATCCGACGCGATCGCATACATCAACCACGACATAGACGACGCGTGCCGAGCTGGCGTCATATCGCTGGACCACCTGCCCGAAGACGCTCTCAAGCTGCTCGGAAGACACCATTCAGACCGGATCAACACCATGGTCAAAAGTCTCATCGAAGAGAGCGCGAATGGCGAAATACGGATGGCTCAGGAGGTTCTTGAAGCTACAAATGAGCTCAGGAATTTCCTGTACGATGAGGTCTATATGCGAGACGAGATTCACGGCGAGATTCGAAAAGGCAAGCAACTCCTTGCCGCGATCTACGGGTATCTCATGAACCATCCGGAACAGATCGCGGAAGTGCCTGCCACGGCTGACGACTCACTCGAACGGCGGGTAGTAGACTTTATTGCCGGTATGACCGACAGGTACGCGCTGAACTTCTACGAACAGATATTCCTGCCCAAACCCTGGAAATTGAGCTGACACACGATGAGTTCGGTTGCTGATCTCGAGAAAGATGTGGACTCCATCCCGACAACCCCCGGCGTGTACATCATGAAGTCGAAGGCCGGCGAGATCATATATGTCGGGAAGGCGAAAGATCTGCGAGCGCGGATACGCACCTACTTGCGCCACGGCGATTCGCGTTACTCGGTGCGGTTCCTTATGGCACGGGTTGATGACATTGATTACCTTGTCACCAACAACGAGAAAGAGGCGCTTCTCCTTGAGAACACGCTCATCAAACAGCACAAACCGCGGTACAATATCCGGCTCAAAGACGACAAGACCTATGTCAGTCTCCGATTAGACCCGCGCGAAGATTTCCCGCGACTCACCATCGTCCGGCGGTACAGACGCGACGGCGCTCTCTATTTCGGTCCGTACAGCAGCGCTGCGGCGGTGAGAGACACCATCCGCTCGATTCAATCGGTGTTCCCGATTCGTCGGTGTTCAACCGCCATGTTCAAGAGCCGTACTCGACCGTGCCTCAACTATCAGATAGGCAGATGCACCGGTCCATGTTGCGGCATGGTCTCCGGAGAGGATTATCACGCGCTAATTGACGAGGTCG
>Ga0315274_10006864_pt1 | contig 16551 bp, 13 predicted proteins | sample YL17G02_20_MG_FD_203700 | JGI IMG/M metagenome (GOLD analysis project Ga0315274, IMG submission 203700) | Sediment microbial communities from Yellowstone Lake, YNP, Wyoming, USA - YL17G02_20 | ecosystem: Environmental > Aquatic > Freshwater > Lake > Sediment | place: USA: Wyoming | collected...
AAGTTCCGGGCAGCTTTTGATTCTCGCAGCAGAACAATGCTACCGCAGTGGTACGGGATTGAAGCTGAGTTTAAGAAAAGAAAGATAATGAGCGGCAAGGTATCTGGCATGGGAAGCAAAGGTGACCCACTGGTGAAAACACCCGAAGGAAGAGTTGTGGTTATAACCGGGGCAACGCTCAAAGAGGGAGAAAAGGTTAGATTTATAGTGGTTTCAGAAGGAGAGAAGATTGATTTCGGCAGAGTATTTGAACTCACACCCGATACCTTCTATTCAATTCTCACTCAGGATAAACGAGACGAGGTTAGAAACTCACTCAGCTCCATAAGAGTAAAGGTTGACGGTTACCTGCGAAAGAGGGGTGAGAACCAAGCTTCGGAATTGAGCCAGCTTTTGAAGGAGCTCGAGGATTTTAGAGAATTTGCCTCTCAACTCACCGGGGAGGAAAAGGAAAGAAACCTCGCCTGGGTCGCGACACAGCGGAAGAGACTGCTCAGAGTATCCATGGCGAAGCTGGTGTTCGATTTTTTGTCCAAGCAGGAAGAGAAGGAGATAGAGAAGCTTTGTCAGGGCGACCAGCAGCAAATAGCCAAAGCGATGTCAGCGCCGGGGCTTCTTCGATACCAGGCACATCTGGCATTAAAGACACAGCTCCTCGCCGGTGAAAAGCCAAAGGGATATTCTGAGATTGTGGACAAACTCCAGCAGGACATGGGCTCAATGGATTCTGCCCTAAAATTGATAGACTTCGAAGCAAAAATAGACGAGGTTTACCCTGCAGCGAGAAGATACCTCGAAAGAGTGGACAGGTTTTTCCAGAGGCTTGCCCAAAAAGCCAACCAGATTGCTGATAGCCTGTCGGAATCCAAAGAGTACGAAATTCAGCATGTTATCGAGGAAGCCTTTTCCGGGCAGGTTCTCAGCGCCGAACTCCGGGAGGTCTTTCGCAAACCGGACGAATTTTTCAGCTTACGAAGGGCGCTTGCGGAACTGAGAGCGAAGTTAGGCGAAACAGAAAGCATACCGGCTGAAGCGGCTCTGGAGCCTTACCTACGCCAAACACTAAACGTTGCTCTCAGGACATAAGCTGCGTTACGCTTACGGCATCAATCGGTGACTGCTTAAGTCTTCTCCACTGCGTGCTATAATGTTTTTGTATTGGGAGAAACAAGCATGGATGATAAAAGCCTGGAGATGCTCGAGTTTCCCAGAATCAGGCAAATGATTGCCGAGCTTACTTCATTCTCGACAAGCCGTGAGCTGGCGGATTTCATCAGACCGCTGAATAATTATGAGCAAATCTCGCTGCTACTGAGACAGTCGGCGGAGGCGCGTCACCTGCTTAGCGAGGAACCCGGTTTTTCTGTAGGATTCGTCAAGGATTTTCGTGATTCTGCGCGAATGGCGGCACTGGGAAGCATCCTCGAGCCTAAGACTCTCTTGGAAATCCATGGCACCTTAGTTTCGATGCGAGAGCTACGCGTCAGTATTGCCAGAGTGTCTGCCGAACTTCCACTGCTGTGGAGTATTGCCAAAGGGATTGTCGAACTTCAGCAAGTTGAGAAGGATATTGCCGATTGCCTCGACCCTTCCGGCGAGGTCCGAGACTCAGCGTCACCCGAGCTAGCCAATATAAGAAACCAGCTAAGAGATATTCGCGGTCAATTATTAAGCCAGCTCGAGGCTATGATAAAGGCGCCTGGGATACGCAAGATATTGCAGGAAGATATAATCACGGAGCGGGATGGGCGGTACGTCATTCTGGTCAAGACTGAATGCCGGCATGAGATAAAGGGAATTATCCACGATATATCCAATACCGGCGTGACCCTATTTGTCGAGCCGGCAATCACCATAGGTCTGGGAAATGCACTCAGAGAGCTGGCAGTCGAGGAGAAGCATGAAATAGAGAGGATTCTGGGTGCTCTGAGCGCAAAAGTCGGGGAACATGAGGCGGAAATCTCCCGCAGTATCGAGTTGACTGCTGAGATAGACCTGGCTTTAGCCAAGGCAAAATTTGCGAGGAAAGTGAACGCCGTCGAGCCTGTCATAACCGATTTAAATACCGTTGATGCTCAGAGGACCAAAGTACTCAAGCTTATCGAAGCCAGGCATCCCCTGCTCCCGGGGAAAGCTGTGCCACTTACTGTGGAAATAGGGCGGGACTACTCTATCCTCCTCATCACGGGGCCCAATACCGGTGGTAAAACTGTAGCCGCTAAGTCCATCGGCTTGCTGACCCTGATGACGCAGTCTGGAATTCCGATTCCCGCATCGGCGGAGAGCGTAATACCGGTTTTCGATAGCGTATTTTCGGATATCGGTGATGAGCAGAGTATCGAGCAGACGCTGTCAACATTTAGCTGGCACATGGGTAATATCATCCGCATTATCAACGAGGCTACAGAGAACAGCCTGATACTTCTGGATGAGCTGGGGACGAGCACTGACCCGGCAGAAGGTTCGGCGCTCGCCCGCGCTATCCTGCGCTATTTTTTATCCAGAAGCATGCTGATTGTGGTGACAACGCATTACGGCGACCTAAAGGTTTTTGCCCATATGACGCGAGGGATGCAAAACGCTTCGCTGGACTTCGACCCGGTTACCCTGATGCCGACATATCATTTAACCATAGGCATACCCGGGGGTAGCAACGCACTGGCAACTGCCTCCCGGCTGGGACTGCCTGCGGAGATTATTGATGACGCCCGACAAATGCTTTCGGGAGGCAGTCAGGAACTGGAGACCCTGCTCGCTCATATTATGGAGGAAAAACAGAAGGCGGAAGAAATACGGCACAACCTAGAGAAAGAAAGAAGCGAAGTGGCAAGACGCAATGCCGAGTTAGAAGAAATGCTTGAGCAGGCAAAGGACCAGGCAAAGAGGACTGTTCAGGAGAACAGGGATAAGATTATACGAGAAGCTGCCGAGCTGCACAAAGCGATTCGTGAAGCTCAATCAGAGCTGCGCAAAGAAAAATCGAAGGAAAGGATAGAGCAGGCGAGGAAAGTGCTGACGGCGATAGAGAAGCAAATGGAAAGCGGAATATGGAAACCCGAAGAGGGGCAGGCAGGCGAAGAACTATCGGAAGAAGGTGGCATCAGGGTGGGAGACGTTGTCTGGCTCAAAGAGAGCAATGTGCCGGCAACTGTGCTCGCCGTGTTCAGAAAGAAAAATCAGGTGGAGGCTCAGGCTGGCGCAGCAAAGGTTACAATCGGTTTGGATAAGGTGGAGAGAGTAGCCTCCAGAAGTGAGATAAAACTGGCACGCTCAAGACCAGTTAGCTTACCGGCAACGAAGGTGGTTTCACCACAGCTCGATTTGCGCGGAAAGAGAGCCGATGATGTGGAGCCTATTCTGGACAGCTATTTGAGCGACGCTGTCCTGAGCAATCTGAGCGAGGTTCGCATTGTTCATGGCTTCGGTACAGGCACAGTCCGCAATATTGTCAGGGATTTTCTGGCAGCACACCCTATGGTAAAGGCTTTCCGCTCCGGTAGGGATAACGAAGGCGGTGACGGGGTGACAATCGTCAGCCTTTAACCGGAGATAAGGCTAACTCGTACATCTTTATAACTCAATTACAACTGCTGTGTTATAATTAAAATAATGCTTACCCAAACCTTCGTCAGATTTGAGATACAACGGTAGGCTGTACGGGATTCGGGATTGTGTCCGCCGATTAAGAGATAAGTGGCTTAGTTCTTTTACGCCTGTGGTTTTTGTAGCTTCTGGCGCTGGCGGTAAGCTTCAATGTAACGTCTAGCTCGTTTATCATGCCCGAGGATAAGGTCGGCGGAGAGAACTGCAGAGCGCACTTTGGCGACATCAACAATGAGACAGGTTGCGCCGGCGGCAATGGCGATAGATACGAAGGCATTATTGAGAAGGTCGCGGTCGGGCAAGCCAAAGGAGACATTGCTTGCCCCTAGTGTAATGTTCACCCCAAGTTCAGCCTTAATACGGCGAATGGCTTCCAGAACTGCAATGCCGGCACTCGTATCGGCTCCTATAGAAGGTGCAAGGCAATCAATGACGATGTTTTCACGAGAAACGCCGGCTGTCTCTGCTCTCTCCACAATCTTATGGGCGATGGCTAGCCGTTTCTCAGCGTTCTTCGGTATGCCTTCATCATCCTGCACCAGCCCGATGACGGCGGCTCCATATTCTTTGACCAAGGGGAGAACCTCGGCCAGGGAGCGTTCCTCACCGGTGACAGAGTTGATGAGGGGCTTGCCCTTATAAATTTTGAGCGCTGCTTCCAAAGCCTTATGGTTGGTGCTATCAAGACAAAGGGGTATATCGACGGTTTCCATTACCGCTTGGACTGCTCTGGGGAGTAAAGCTACTTCGTCTATGCCGAAGGTGCCTACGTTGACATCAAGTATATCTGCGCCTGCCTGTGCTTGAGCTAGGGCTTCCCTTCGGATAATCTCCAAATCGCCCGCTTTCAGAGCTTCCGCCAGTTTTTTCTTGCCAGAAGGGTTAATGCGCTCGCCGATGAGAACAGTCGGCTGGTCGTCACCGATGAGGATTTCTTTAGCAGCGCCGGATAGTTTTGTTATCATGGCTGAATCTCCTAGATAGAAATAGGGTATTTGCCATACTCGTGGATTGCCCTGACCATCTCCACATAGTTCTCCGGCTTCACTGCGGAGTGAATGGAATTGCTGGACATGCAGATAAAACCCCCACCTCTGGCAGCCTGCCTGATGCATCTCTTCACTTCTTCACGCACCTGCTCCAGCGTGCCCCAGGTGAGGATGTAGGCGCAGTCGACATTTCCCAGCAGACAGAGTTTGTGGCCATATTTTTTCTTTATTTCTCCGAGGTCCATGCCAGCCATTGGGTCAATGGGGTGGATACCGTGAATGCCGGTATCAACGATTAAGTCAAAGATGGGCATGATATTGCCATCGGTGTGCTTTAAGACATAGGCGCCTCGGCTCTTGGCTTCATCGGTCAACGCCTTTAGCACCGGGATTACATGCCGGGCGATGTGCTCTTTCGACAGCATGGGCCACTTTGTCGTGGCATAATCGCCGGTGATGAAGATGATTTCAGCACCGACTTCAATGCAGTTCTTGATGTACTTAAGGTAGTAGTTCCGTATGAGCCCGGCGAGGCGGTCTACCAATCCGGGATTTCGGACAAAATCCATAAAGTGGTCGGCAGCACCCCGTACATCATTGGCAACGTTGAAAGGGTCGGCAAAGATAGCAATAATTGTCTTCTGCCCTTTGTACCTTTTTGCGAGTTTAGACAGCATTTCATATCGCCATGGCTCGTCAGGGTCAGGTGGTCGCCATTGAGCGATGTCTTTCTCCGATTTTATGGCGGCTTCAACAGGGTGAGCCAGAGCCTCTGCAGTCACCCGCCTAGTCACACCCCACTGGTCTCGGAAGTACTTTCCAGAGGCATCCAGGTTCTCGACTCGCCAGCCCGGGAGCAGCCTATCATCCACAGTGACGGCATCCCAGTCCAAGCGCTCAATCAGGTCACGGTAGGAGGAATTGGGAAATATTGCCTTTATCACCTTGGCGTCTACCCCGATTTCAAAGTGAGGAACTCTATCTGGCTCTTGAAGCTGTAGCGTTTTAAAGATTCTCTCTGCACCTGTCATCGTTGTTATCTTCCTCTGTTACTTCAGCAGCAGTTTGAATTTTCTCACTGCCTCGGCGGCATCGGCAGCATAGCAATCAGCGCCAATTTGGTCGGCATATTGCTGCGTGACTGGAGCACCACCGATGGCTATTTTTACCTTATTCTTCAGCCCGGAGGCTTTTAGGGCTGCTATGGTTCTCTCCTGATTGGGCATGGTAGTGGTGAGCAGGGCGGAGAGCCCGAGGATTTGGAAATCATTTTCCCTGACGGCATTGCAGAATGCTTCCGGTGATATATCAACGCCGAGGTCAGTCACTTCCCAGCCGTTGGCCTCCAGCATCATGGTGACGATGTTCTTGCCGATATCATGGACATCGCCCTCAACTGTCCCTATTGCTGCCCTGCCTGCGGAATATCTGACACTGCCGGGTTTAGTCAGCAATGGTTTCAGCAGCTTTAGCGCTGCTCTTGCTGCTTCTCCTGCGATAAGAAGCTCGGGAAGGAAAATATCCCCCTTTTCAAACCTCTCACCAACCACCTGCAGCCCGGCAATCAAACCCTTATCCATTATGTCTTTCGCGGGAATGTTGGCCTTGATTGCCGCTCTGGTCAACTCCTCGGTCTTGGCAGCATCTATCTCAACCAGGCTTTTGGCAATATCACTCAAATTAATCATGGCTTTTCCTTTTCTTACTGGGTTTTGTGTTTACTTTAAGCGGCTGCGAATCTCCTGTCAAGTGTTTCCAAGGGGTTGTTTATCAACCTCACCCCCTGTGTCCCCCTCTCCTAAGCAGGAGCGGGGGAGGAGATTTGTAAAAGAGGGGCTAGTGCCCCTCTTAAACGCCTCATTATATTAAGAGGGTTGTGGGGTGGGCTAAGCATCCTTTTTAATATCTTTTCTCTTGTCGCGCTCTATTCTATACTGTCCTAAATAACTTGCCTGTATGAAGGCCTGCCTGAAGTTGGGGAAACTGGCAAGCTCAAGATAATGGACGCGAGAAGCTATCTTTTGAGCCCTGGCCCTCTGGCTTACGGAGATGAGAGCCAGCTTGGCTCCCATGCCAGCGGCATTCCCTACCTGACGGAAGTGGTCTAAAGGGAGGGATGGCAACATGCCGATAGCTATGGCACTCTTTATATCGATGTAGCTGCCGAAGGCTCCAGCAATAATTACCTGCTTGATTTCTTCCTCGGCGCAGCCGTTCGCTTCCAGGAGCACTTGAATTCCAGTGCGAATAGCTGCCTTTGCCAGTTGCAATTCACGAACGTCCCGCTGGGTGATAACAATGGCCGGGAGTCCATTCCTTTCCTTCTTGCTTACCAGCACAAATTCGCGTTGTTCTTTTTGAGTGCGGACACGAGGGTGGCTATCTTTCATCCTGCCATCGTTGCCAATAACTCCAATCTGGTAAAGCTGTGCTATAGCATCAAGTATGCCCGACCCGCAGATACCGACTGGTGGGGCGTCATCAATGGTCTGGTATTGGACGCTATCCTTGGTTATTTGGACTCGTTCGATGGCTCCGCTGGCTGCCCACATACCATTTTTGATATGACCGCCTTCAAAGGCGGGGCCGGAAGCACAAGAAATGGAGCTTACCTTTCCCTTGTTTATAAAAGAAACTTCGGTGTTAGTCCCGATGTCTATAGCTATCGTCGGCGCTTTTGCCTGCCAGGCTTCGGTGGCAAGCAACATTGCCACGTGGTCAGCGCCGACAAAACCGGCAATATTGGGAAGCAAGTGAATATAGGCTCCAGAAGCAATGTTTAAACCGAGGTTGCGGGCTTTAGTGTCCAGTGCGCCACTGACCGCAGGAACGAAAGGAGAGAGGGCAAGCTGCCTTACTGGCAAACCAAGAAATAGGTGGTGCATGGCGGTATTGCCTACCACTACCACCTCAACAATTTCGCCGAGTTCGGCATCAATTTCGGCACACATGTTAACAGCTAGTTTGTTGATTGCGTCTGCGACCAGCTTCTGCAGCTTGATGCCTTCATGCGGCGAGTTTACAACAGCGCTGATTCGGCTGATAATATCCTCTCCGTAGATAGTCTGGGGGTTCATGACTCCTTTAGCGGCTAAAGTTTTGCCGTTGCACAAATTAACGAGATAGCTGGCAATCTTGGTGGTGCCTAGGTCTATCGCCAACCCAAGCTGGCGGCTTTCTGGGGAGCTGATGGCGATTATTTCATCGTTTCGCACTGTAGCCTGACATTCCCAGTTCCAGGAGCGTAGCTGAGGGGAAAGGTTGTGTAGGACATCAATATCAACTTTACTGCAGCGTACTTTGTGCTGCTGCTTTAGCGTTTTTAGCAATGCTTCTGCATCGGCTAATGGCTCAGATAACGAAGGAGGTGGTAGTTTTACTTGGTAAGCACGAACCGGTGGCTCTAAAGAAACTGGTATTTCCGATCCTTCTACCTGAGTCCGCTGTAACGTATTCATAGATTCAGGAGGGATGCTCAATTTGCAGTCGCCGATGGGGTAGGTCTGGCAAGCTAAACGCCGGCCATCTTTCAGTTCTTGTTGTGAGAAAGCCTCCAGCTCGCGGGAGGTCGGCGCTGAGACAGCTCCGCTTATGGCCTGTATCTTGCAAGCCTGGCACTTTCCCACGCCTCCACATACATTATTAATGCCTATACCGAGGCGGCGCGCACAATTTAAGAGCGACCTATCGCTCTGGCATTTCCCTCGTCGCCCAAACGGTTCAAAATAAACTGTGTAAGTTTTCATGTTTGCATTTTATAAGCACAGGTCTTCTTCAGGCTGCAGCGGGCACAGATTTCTTTCTGTGTCCAAGACTTCATCTGTGGCCCTATGCCGATGACCAGGGAAATTGACTTACGGGGGACCATCACCCCTGAAGAAGTCAGGCTGACACCGGTTTTCTCCGCCGACACAAGTTGAAATAGTTGCCATTGTTCTGAAATGGGAAAACCACTCATACCCGGATTAAGAGGACTGCTTGCCTGATAGCCGCGTGATGACGCCTTCTTTGTTACGAGCTTGCAAGTCTCCCGGGTAAGCAAATCCACTGCGGCGCTGCCTATGCCATCAAGGAGAACTCCTCGCAAGGGTTCATTACTCTGGAAGTAGTCCGACACTTTTTTCTCCAGATTGGAGCCGATGGTACATACTGCCACAGTAAGCTCTTCGACAGTTGACATAACCGAGGAAAAAAGCGAACCATTTAACATTTTATTATCTTTGAGGCATAATCCGCTGCGGTCTACCTGAGCTACGTCATACATCTCATATACAATAGCCGGCTTGAGGAGATGTTGGTCTTCCACACTCGCCAGCAACTCATGAAGTAAAGCAGCTACCTCAGGGCTTAGCTTGGACGGTAGCCTGATTCCCTCATGGCGCAACACTTCCTTCATATCCAATTTGAGGGGAATATTGCGGATTACTGGCATGGATTTCTCCCAAGAGTGCTGTCTGTGAAGCAAAGGGGCATCCTGACTGGATGCCCCTGATACAAGCCTCTCTTCTGCTATTATTCTATATCTTCAAACATTAGCGGTATACGCCATATTTCAGGAAGTAATCTGTCATCGCCTTCACATTCTCGGGCTTTTCATCAATCAGCGGAACTTCAGGATTCAGAATATAGCCACCGCCTTTGCCCACAACATCAATGAGTTTCTTGCAGTAAGTTTTGACTTCATCAGCAGTTTGTGTACAGAGGAGGGAGCTTGGTGGACCTCCAGTGAGACAGGCTATGCCGCCCAAAATTTCCTTTGCCTTAAAGATATCCCGCTCAATGTGGTAGACTACTTTCCCTTTGGGCACGTCACTGATAATCTTCAGGCGAGAGGTATAGTCCCCTTCAGTGAAGATGAAAGGCGTCAGTCCAGCATTAATGATACCCAATATCACCTTCTTTAACGCTGGCCAGTAGAAAGTCCGGTATTGTTCATCGGACATCATGCCTTCAAAGCCTTTATGGGGGAAGATTGCCACCCTCGTAGCGCCGAGAGCTCGGGCACCGTCTACCGCAGTCTGTATTTGCCATGGTGTTACTTTATCAATAGCTTTAAGTAGTTTGTCGGGATTTCGGTACATATCTATCATTGCGCCGCGTGTGCCTCTCAAGAAATTGGCGATAAAGTCGTAGGGCACGGATGCGACGTTTCTGAAGAATGTCGGGAACCCCATCGCCTTCATTTCATCAATAAATTTGGTGAAGGAGTTAAGCCATTTAACTGACTCGGCGCTTGCTTTGGAAAGAGATTCGAGAGCACTGAGGACTTCCGGTTTGCCGATGGCGGTAAGCCCATCAAACAGCCCTTGATAATGACAGATTATGCCGTGTATTGGAGGGAGTTTGGTTAGTGGTGCTAATGCCCCAATTATTTTCGGGAGATAGCTTCTTATCATGTAATCAGACGGGTCATTGAGGAACCAATCGTAGTCCTCTGCCCGCATGGGTGCGTATACCTCTTTACCTTCGATTATCTGCCCGGGCTCAACGAACTGGTATGGATAATTGGGTTTGACTCCATGACCGGGCCATCTGAGCGCCTTATAGTCAAGCTGGTCAAACACACGACCGGAAAGAAGTAGCGGAGGATAATACCCATCCCACCCGAAGTCGGAAATCGTTTTCTTCCAAGCTACGTATGTTTTGTTGTAATCATACATGGCATCCTGGACGGTTATTCCTACGTATTTAAGGGGGAAGAACCCGGGGTGAGGCACAAGGGGAATTCTATCAGGCAATTTTAGCTGGATGGCATCGGTTATTCTTTTGACTCTTTCGTTGTACAGTTCTTCGGGTGTCTTTGCCATTTTACTTGCCTCCTACCCATTTTTTAGCAAGCACTACTGCGGCTGCGGCGTCTCTCCCATAGGCGTCAGCTCCGGTGTACTTTCTTATCTGGTCGTCAATCAGACCTCCGCCAACCATAATCTTCACTTTGTCTCGCATCCCGGCGGCCTTTATGGCTTCTATCGTTTCCTTCATGGAGTCGAAGGCCAGTGTCAAAAATCCGCTTAGACCGACGATACTGGCTTTGGTCTCCTTTATTTTATCAACGAATTTCTGTGCTGGCACGTCAACGCCGAGGTCGTAAACTTCAAAACCGTAGATATCGAGCATGAAGGCGACAATGTCCTTGCCGATGTCATGTATATCGCCGGACACGGTGCCCAGAACCACCTTGCCAAGGCGCTTAACCTCGGCGGCCTTGGTGAGCTTCGGCTTCACCATCTCGGTTATTCCTTTCAATATCTCACCGGAATATATGAGGTCGGGAATGAAATATTCGCATTTCTGAAAGCGCTCACCAACGATTTCCATGCCGCGCCTGGCATCATTGAGGATTTTGAGTGGATCATCACCGGCATCAAGCCTCTTTTTGACGATTTCCAGAGCCTCTTTTTCCTTCAAATCAGAAAGCGCACTGACCAGGTCATTTGCCATAATTCTTGAACTCCTTTCTTCTTCTGGGACGTTGAGTTGTCACTTGGTATTTTTCGCTTATGTGTAACATAAGTCGGCAGAATTGTCAACGAACTGGACTACCATTCAAGAATCGTTACTTTCTATTTTTCAGCATGCCTATCATCTTTGCGATTTTTATGTAGCTTTCTGGTAATTCAGGCTCAGGCTTCATTCGATAATTTCTAGGCAACTTGGAGCCTTTGGTCTCTAAATATCTGAGACCTGCCATCAAATCTTCCAGTTTGCCCATTGGCACGCTGAAAATAAATTCATCACTTCCAGCCATTGCGCTGTAGCGGTCGCCACGGCAGGGTATAGCAACCTGGCATTCACCGGTCTGTATTGCCGGGACAACGGAATAGACGCAAGCGGCATGACTGGATATGCTACATTTAAGGTCATGGCCTACTTTGTACTCTCTGGCGAGAAGCAGGAGACTTAATTGAGCTGAATCACCGTATAGCACGACCAAATCAGGCTGAAAAGAGGTTGCCTTAAGCGGTGCTGACAGGACGCCAATATATTTGCCTGCAGGCAGGCGGGGGAAATCGCTGGCATAATTCTTGCCTGCTTCTAAGGTTTCCACATCTTGCGGGAAACGGTTATGACCATCCAGAAAATATTTTGGAGGTTCAGCAAACCCGTAGCCTATGACAGGTTCCATACACCACATGTCTTCTAACAATAGGGCAATTGTTGTTCCTTCCCGACGCGATGTGGCATAGGCCTGGCAAAGCTCCAGATGATAACCTAAATCCCTGAGAGGCCTCATAGCACCCTGGGGTATATCCTTTTCTCTTTCTAATAATTTCATGGCTAGAGGAAATGTTCTAAGGGATAATCTTCTTGCGAGTTCCTCGCCACAGCTCTGTAGCTCTTTCTGATTCATAGTTTTCGCCTCTCTTGACATGATCGTTAAATTGTCTTTAGCCAAACAAACCTAGATTTCCCATTTTAATGCTTCGGCTATTTTCGGGCAAATCATTGTTTAAAATGTTATTCTTCGGTCTCGGCTTCTGTCAAGTAGTCTACAAGCCTAAAATTATCTTGACAATACTTTGAAAAGATGCATAATAAAAGCGTGCAAAGGAGTTATCCCTACACGGGTAAGCTACACCTTTGTGTGACTAACGCTCTGGAACGAGAGATAGTGGGCATTTACCGCCAAAAGCACCTTTCCTCACTCTTCAATGAATAGTTACCCAGCGGAAGAATGTCAGGCAAACTTCGAACGAAGTTCTAGAAAGGTAATAAAGTGTTAGACGGCTTTCGTGTGCTCGACTTGACGGATGAGAAGGGGTTCTTGTGCGGCAGACTCATGGCAGATTTGGGGGCTGATGTTATTAAAATAGAGCCACCGGGTGGAGACCCATCAAGGAGCATCGGGCCATTTTATAAAGACATTCCCCACTCGGAGAAAAGCCTTTACTGGTTTGCTTATAACGCCAATAAAAGGGGTATAACCCTGAATATTGCCTCTAAAGATGGGCAAGGTATTTTCAAGAAGCTGGTTAAGAAAGCGCATTTTATTATCGAGTCGTTTTCTCCGGGATATATGGAGTCTCTCGGCCTGGGCTATACTGAGGTGAGCAAAATAAACCCGGAAATTATACTGACTTCAATAACCCCCTTCGGTCAAACCGGGCCTTACCGCCACTATAAAGCATCAGACATCGTTGAGATGGGCATGTGTGGTCTTCTCTATCTCTGTGGCGACTCCGACCGTCCTCCGGTTCGGATAAGTTTTCCCCAGGCTTATCTTCATGCTGGAGCTGAAGCAGCAGTTGGAACGATGGTTGCTCACTATCACCGCGGTCAAATTGGCGAGGGGCAATGGGTGGATATTTCTATACAGGAGGCTACATATCTGGCAACCATGAATGCCCCTCTTTTCTGGACTCTCGAAAAGAGGGTATTGAAGAGGGCAGGTGCATGGAGAACCGGAATTACCAGTGGCATTTTGCAGCGTCAGATATGGCCATGCAAGGACGGCTATGTGAATATGCCTGTTTACGGGGGTGATTTAGGGGCCAAAACGAACCGCGCTCTTACCCAGTGGATGCGTGGTGAAGGAATGGCAGATGACTTTTTGGCATCGATAGACTGGAATAGGTTCGATATGGCAACGGTGAGTCAGGAGACATGGAATCACATCGAGCAACTAATGGTGAGATTCTTCAAGTGCCATACCAAGCAGGAGCTTTATCTCAAGGGGCTAACATTGGGCGTCATGGTTTATCCGCTATATACACCCGAGGATATAGCTAAAGATAAACAGCTTGAGGAGAGAGGGTACTGGACTCCGGTAGAGCACCCCGAGTTGGGCGAGACCCTGACCTATCCCGGAGTTGCTGTCAAAGCCTCCTTGACACCTTTGCAGATAAAAAGACGGGCTCCGCTAATTGGAGAGCATAATCAGGAGATTTATCAGGAATTAGGGTTTACCAAGGAAGAGCTGGTAAGTTTGGTTGAGGGAGGAGTTATCTAATATGGCTGGAGTGTTTGACGGAATTAAAGTGGTTGATTTTACCTGGGCGATGGTCGGGCCGATGACCACCCGTTACCTTGCCGACCACGGAGCTACCGTTATCCATATGGAAACTGCTACCCATGCCGATATTCTGAGAACCGCGGGTCCTTATAAGGATGGGGTGCCGGGCTTAGACCGGGCTGGTTATTATGCTCAATACAATATTAATAAGTATGGCATGACGTTAAATCTAAATCACCCTAAAGGTGTGAATTTAGCCAAAAAGTTGATTGCCTGGGCTGATGTGGTGGCTGAGAGTTTCAAACCGGGAACCATGGAGAAATGGGGACTCGGCTATGAAGAGGTGAAAAAGATAAAACCAGATATTATTATGCTGCGGACATCAATGCAGGGCCAGACCGGACCACATTCCCATTTGCCGGGCACGGGGGTAAACCTGGTTGGCTTAACCGGCTTTGCCCATCTTTGCGGCTGGCCAGATAGAGACCCGTCACAGCCTTATGGGCCTTATACCGATGCTGTTGCCGCTCATATCTGTGGTGCAGTGCTTATTGCTGCCCTGGACTACCGGCGGAGAACAGGGAAAGGACAATTGCTGGACATTTCCCAGTTTGAGGCGGGTGTGAATTTCATTGCTCCGGTAATGCTGGATTATTTTGTTAACCATCGTGTAGCGAATAGGGCAGGCAATTATTCTCCCTGCGCTGCACCGCATAATTCTTACCGCTGTCTGGGCGAGGACAGGTGGTGCGTTATTGCTGTGTTTACCGATGAGGAATGGCGTGCTTTTTGCCAGGTAATCGGAAATCCGCCATGGACAACGGAAGACAGGTTTGCTACGCTCAGGGGCAGGAAAGAAAACGAGGCTGAATTAGACCGCCTTGTCGAGGAATGGACGGTCAAGCATACAGCAGAAGAGGTAATGACGCTTATGCAGAAGGCAGGAGTAGCTGCTGGAGTTGCACAAACAATCAAGGAACTGTATGATGACCCTCAGTTAAAGCATCGCGGTCATTACTGGGTTTTTGACCATAAGGTACTGGGGAAATTTTTCTGCTTTAGTCAACTGGCGAAGCTGTCCAAGGCAAAACCTGAGCCGCGCATGTCGGCTCCTTGTCTGGGCGAGCATACCGAATACGTGTGTCGGGAAATTTTGAAGCTGTCGGATGAGGAGTTTGTTGAATTGCTGAGTGAAGGTGCTCTGGAATGACAATATTCTGTATATGAGAAAGGAGAAAGAAAGTTGAGCGAAGAAGTCATGTGCCCATGGTGTGGTGAGAAGGTATCCCCGGAAGAGAAGGTTCTGCGGCATAAGGAAGCCAAAGTAGTAGAGAGAAGCTGTTCCCGTTGTGGTAAGGTCTTATCTGCCTATATGAGTGGAGAGAAGTTTTATGACAGGATTAGGGAACGGGTGTTGAGTTTCAAGGACTAGGTGAAAAAGCAAATGGAAAGGAGTAAAGATAGTGGAAAAGGGTGTTCTGGCTGAGGGAACCATAACTGATGAGTCCCTCAGGGAGTGGGAAAACCGGCTAGGGCTAAACCTGCGCATAAGTAATATATTCAACCAGACGGTCTCCTCTGAGGCGATACGTAATTATGTCAATGGCATCGGTGATAACAATCCTCTGTATCGGGATGAAAAATATGCCAGCAAAACTAGATATAAAAAAGTGGTCGCCCCTCCAAATTGGCTCTACAGCGTATTCCCCACCTGGGTGCTGCAGGGTCTCCCCGGGATACATGCTTTCCATTCGGGAAATGACTGGATATTTTATAAACCGGTTTTTCTGGGAGACATAATTACCGCCGAATGTAAATTCACTGGTTTTGATGTCAAGGCAAGCAAGTTTGCCGGAAAGACGGTTTTCGAGTATCAGAGGAGCAACTTTTATAACCAGAAAAAAGAATTAGTTGCCAGCACAGATTTGTGGCTTATCCGGGCGGAAAGACAGACAGCGAGGAAGACGGGGAAATATGCTTCAATTACATTGCCCCATCCCTATACTGATGAAGAGATTAATAAGATTGACGAGGAAGTTTTAGCTGAGGAAATCCGGGGTGCAAAGCCTCGCTACTGGGAAGATGTGGAAATCGGCGAGGAATTGCCTACCGTCGTTAAGGGGCCCTTCGGGCTAACGGACATGATTGCTTACTGCGTGGGGGCGGCACCGGTGCAGATTTCAGCACACTCAACCCAGTTGATGTTATATAAGAAGCACCCTGCCTGGGGGTTCCGTGACTCCCAGACTAAAGCCTGGGAGCCGGTTTACGGAGTTCATTACAACAAGGAAGCCGCCAATTCTGCAGGGCTTCCTTATCCTTATGATGTCGGAGCCCAAAGGCAAGGCTGGTTAATTAATTTTATGTGCAACTGGATAAGCGATGAGGGCTGGCTTAAAAAGAATTATGCGGAATACCGGCGTTTCGTTTACCTCTCGGATACGGTACGGTTCAAGGGTAAAGTAGTTAAGAAATATATTGATGATGATGGCGAACATTGTGTGGATGTGGAAACAAGCGCTATAAATCAGAGAGGCGAGGATGTCATGCCGGGTTATTCTACGGTGGCTCTTCCTTCTCGCGCCAAAAAGCAATGGCCACTGGAACAGCGCTTGCGCTAGCCTAACCGAGACAACAGGAGAGCGGTTACTAATGTCTATTAGGGGCGTCTAAGAGGGGCGTAAGCCCCTCTTAAAAAATTCCTTCCATTTCCCCTTTTGTACTCTTCCCCCGATTTCATCGGGGAAGGGGGTCACCTAATCTCCACTTTACATAACTACTTGACATAACTCTAAAAACGAATACTTGAAGCTAATCACGCTCGATTCGTTTCCCAAAAAATTACTATGACGTCACCCCCCCTCCTGCCTAATTGACACCTGGCTTACCGATGGTTAGAATGAAGCCAATATGCAACTGTTTGGCACATCGGGAATAAGGCGTGTAGCTGACCAAGAGCTATTGCAGCTTACTCTGAAAGTGGGGATGGCTGTGGGCAAGGTTTAT